>Ga0182792_1000385_pt1 | contig 42804 bp, 36 predicted proteins | sample Passage237B_FD_130497 | JGI IMG/M metagenome (GOLD analysis project Ga0182792, IMG submission 130497) | Cellulose adapted compost microbial communities from Newby Island Compost Facility, Milpitas, CA, USA - Passage2 37B (version 2) (version 2) ...
GGCGCAGTGTCATGCGCCTTGCCGGCGCCGTGGCGCCCGGTTGCTAGCGCTCCTGTAGCACAATGGATAGTGCATCGGTCTCCGAAGCCGGTGATGTGGGTTCGATTCCCGCCGGGAGCACCATTTTAAGATGCTCGCGAAAAAGTGTTTCCCCGGCGTGAGCCCCGCGCGGGGGCCGGGGGATTTTACATGAAAAAGAACGTGCTCCGCGCGCCCCCGATGGCACGCTTCATGGTCTTCGCCGGGTTCTTCCGCTCATTATAAAATTCACCGCATGTCCGCCGCTCCTTCCAAGTCTCGCAAGTCTTCCTCCAAAACCTCCATCGCTTCGCCCGCGCAGCCTGTCGCGAATCCGCCCGCTCAACCGGCGTCGGCGTTGAAAGACGCGATAGTTCGTCATCTCACCTACACCTTGGCGCGCGACCAAGGTTCGGCCACGCCGCGTGATTGGTGGATCGCGACCGCCTTCGCCGTCCGCGAGCACATCCTTTCGCGTCTCATCCAGACCCAGGCGGTCCACAACAAGAACAACGTCCGCCGCCTCTATTACCTCTCGCTCGAATACCTCATGGGCCGCCTCATGGAGAACAATCTCCAGAACACCGGCCTCACCGAGGCCGCCCGCGCCGCCCTCGCCGAGCTCGGCGTGAAGCTCGACGAGCTCGCCGAAGTCGAGGTCGACATGGGCCTCGGCAATGGCGGCCTCGGCCGCCTCGCCGCCTGCTTCCTCGATTCGCTCGCCACGCTCGACTACCCGGCCATCGGCTACGGCATCCACTACGAGTTCGGCCTGTTCAAACAGGAGTTCGTGCACGGCCACCAGATCGAGCATCCGGACAACTGGATGATCTTCGGCACGCCCTGGGAGATCTGCCGTCCCGAATACACGCAAAAGGTCCAGCTCTACGGCCGCGTTGAAAACGTCTTCGACGACCGCGGCGGCTACCGTCCGCGCTGGGTGGACACGAAGGAGATTCTCGGCGTGCCCTACGACATTCCGATCGCCGGTTACGGCACCAAGACCGTCAATCTCCTCCGCCTCTGGGCCTCGCGCTCCAACGAGGAGTTCGACCTCAGCGCCTTCAACTCCGGCGGCTACGTCGAGGCCGTGCGCGAGAAGGCCATCGGCGAGACGGTCTCGAAGGTCCTTTACCCGAACGACAAGACCGAGAACGGCAAGGAACTGCGCCTCATCCAGCAGTATTTCTTCGTCTCCTGTTCGCTGCGCGACCTCATCCGCCGCCACTTCCGCATCGCGGGCAACTCCTGGAAAAATTTCGCCGACAAGGTCGCCGTCCAGCTCAACGACACGCACCCCGCCGTCGCCGTCGCCGAGCTCCAGCGCATCCTCGTCGACGAGCAGAACCTCCCCTGGGAGGAGGCTTGGGACATCGTTACCCGCACCTTCGGCTACACCAACCACACGCTTCTCCCCGAGGCGCTGGAAAAGTGGAGCCTTCCGCTCTTCACCAAGGTTCTCCCGCGCCACACCCAGATCATTTTCGAGATCAACCGTCGCCTCATGGAGGCCGTCGAGGCGAAGTGGCCTGGCGACAACGACAAAAAGCGCGCCCTCTCCCTCGTCGAGGAAGGCGGCGCCAAGGCCTTCCGCATGGCCAACCTCGCCGTCGTCGGCTCGCACGCCGTCAACGGCGTCGCCGCGCTCCACACCGAACTTCTCAAGAAGGACCTCTTCCCCGACTTCCACGCCTTCTACCCGGGCAAGTTCCAGAACAAGACCAACGGCATCACGCCGCGCCGCTGGCTGCTCGATTGCAATCCCATGCTAGCCACGCTCATCGCCGACACCCTCGGGCACCGCGACTGGGCGCGTGATCTCGACCAACTCCGCGGCCTCGAGCGCTTCGCCGGAGACGCCGGCTTCCAGGAAAAGTTCATGGCGGTGAAACGCGCCAACAAGGTCGCCCTCGCCGAGGTCATCCAGCGCGAATGCGGCATCACCGTCTCGCCCGACGCGCTCTTCGACGTGCAGATCAAGCGTCTCCACGAATACAAGCGCCAGCACCTCAACCTGCTCCACATCCTCGCGCTCTACCGCCGTCTGCTCCAGAACCCCGCGCTCGACATCGTCCCGCGCGTCTTCGTCTTCGGCGCCAAGGCCGCCCCCGGCTACGACCTCGCGAAAAACATCATCCGCGCGATCAACGTCATCGGCAAACGCATCAACGAAGACGCCCGCATCGGCGGGAAGATCAAGGTCGCCTACCTGCCCAACTACCGCGTCTCGCTCGCAGAGAAGATCGTGCCCGCGGCCGATCTCTCCGAACAGATCTCCACCGCCGGCAAGGAGGCCTCCGGCACCGGAAACATGAAGCTCGCCCTCAACGGCGCGCTCACCATCGGCACGCTCGACGGCGCCAACGTCGAGATTCGCGAGGAGGTCGGCGACGAGAACATCTTCATCTTCGGTCTCACCGTCGAGGAGGTCGCCGCGCTCGACGCGAAGGGGTATTCGCCGTGGGACTACTATCACCGCGACGAGGAGCTGCGCGCCGTCGTCGACTGGATCGGCAGCGACTATTTCACGCCGGGCGAACACCACGCCTTCGGCGCCCTGCACCACAGCCTCACCGGCGGCGGCGACCCCTACAAGGTCCTCGCCGACTTTCGCGCCTACGTGGATGCGCAGGAGAAGGTCGACGCCGCCTACCGCGACAAGAAGCGCTGGGCGAAGATGGCCATCCTCAACACCGCGCGTGTCGGGAAGTTCTCCAGCGATCGCACCATCCACGAATACGCGAAGGACATCTGGTCGCTGCCCGCCGTTCACGTGGACTGAACGCGTCCGCATCCACGACGACCTCCGTCGCTCCATTCCACGCCCCGCCGGCTCCGCGCCGCGCGGGGCGTTTTTTGAGTGACGCAGGAGGAAGCTTTTGCCGCTTTGAGGAACAGTCCCGGGCCCCGATGCGTCTTCTTCCTTACGTCGCCTTCGTTCTCGCGCTCCTCGTCTCGGCCGCCGTCCTGCGCGCGGGGCTCGAGTTCGAAACCACGGTGATCACCCTCGAGCCGAAGTCCGGCGAGAAGACGATCGCCACGGAGTTCAAATTCAAGAACACCGGCGACACTCCGGTGGTCATCTCGGAGGTCCGCAGCGGTTGCGGCTGCACCGTCCCGAAGAAACCCGACGCGCCCGTCGGACCCGGTGCGAGCGGTGTCATCCCCGTCGCCTACAAACCCGGCGGCCGCGAGGGAATGCAAAGCCAGGCGATCGAGGTCGAGACCGTCGACGGGCAGGTGCATCGCCTGCGTCTTGTGATCGATGTTCCCGTGCGTGTTCGTTTCGCGCCAAGGCTGCTCCGTTTCGAAGGAGATGAGCGGGGGCCGAAAATGGCGACCCTGACCTATGAGCAGGGCGGCGGGACCGAGTTGCGCGGCGTCGCCGTGCAATCGTCCGCCTTCGAAGTCGTCGGCGAACCCGCGATCGAGAACCAGGTGCTCAAGCTCGCGATTCGCTATGTCGGCCCGGCCGATGCGGAGGCCAGGGCCTCCGTGCGTATCCAAACGCGTGATACGACGGGGAGCGAACACGCCGACATACTCTATCTTCGCCATTCACCCGGCCGGTGAAGGCGCCTCGTGTCATGACTTCATCGAACCGAGGCCGTCTACCGGGTTCGATCCTGCTGCTGCTCGTCCTGCCGCTCGTGCCCGCGGTGCTTGCCGGTTGGCTGCATCCGAGGCGGCCTGATTGGTCCGAATTACGATCCGGACCGGTGGCGGGCGCGGTCAATCAGCTCGAGATCCAACAAGCCCTTCGTGATTATCCCGACGCGCTCTGGATCGACGCCCGTCCGGCCTCGGACTACGCCGTCGACCATGTGCCTGGCGCCGTGTCGCTAGAGGAGGAAAACTGGGAAGCCGGCTTTTCTGCGTTGGCGGATGTCTGGGACGGGCGCCAAGCGATCATCGTCTATTGCGGCGGTGAGAGTTGTCATGCGAGCACCTCGGTCGCGGAGCGGCTGCGGAGGGAACTCGGCGCCGAGGCGGTTCACGTGTTGCGTGGCGGTTGGCCCGCCTGGAAATCCGCGATGGAGGATCGCGCGCGTCCATGAAGCCCCGATCGCATGCATGGAGAACCGGGAGCGCGCTCGCCGCGCGCGCGGTGGTCTCGATGGTTTTCATTGTCGCAGCGTTGCCGAAGCTCGCCGATCCCGCGGCTTTCGCTCGCGACATCGCCAACTACCGTTTGATGCCCGGCGTTATGGCCGGCGCCTTGGCCGTGTATCTGCCTTGGCTTGAGCTGGTGCTGGGCTGCGCGCTTTGGGTGCCGAACGCGCGTCCTGCGGCGCGGGTTCTCGGCTTCGGACTGTTGGCGGCTTTCGCCTTTGTGCTCTTGAGCGCACTCGTTCGTGGGCTGGATGTGGCTTGCGGTTGCTTCGGTTCGGGGCGTGGTGGCACTTCGTTGGCCTGGGCGTTGACTCGCGACCTGGGGCTTATCGCCCTTTTGGCGTTGGATAGCGCCATCTCGGACAGGCCGAAGCAGTCGTGATCGCAGTCGTCGCGTGCGTTCGGCGAATCACGGGAGGCGGTCTTGCCCGGTGCCCGGGAACCGAGTCTGTTTAGCGAGTTGGCGCGTGTTGTGACTGGAGGGCCTGCTGCATGGCGCGGCCTTTGTGGAGGGTTTCCTCAAATTCGGCGTCGGCGTCGCTGTCCCAGGTGATGCCGCCGCCGACGTGGTAGCTGGCGAGGCCGTCGGCGCAGGTGATGGTGCGGATGGCGATGGCGAGATCGGCGTCGCCGTCGTAGCCGAGGTAACCGAGCGCGCCGGTGTAGGCGTGGCGCGGCACGGGTTCGAGTTCGGAGATGATCTGCATGGCGCGGATTTTCGGTGCACCGGTGATGCTGCCGCCGGGATGGAGCGCGCGGAGGGCGTCGAAACGGTCGAGGCCGTCGGCGAGCTCGGCGGAGACGGTGGCGACGAGGTGGTGCACGGTCGCGTAGGTCTCGAGTTCGTAACGTGCATCGACGCGCACGCTGCCGGGAGCGGCGACGCGACCGAGATCGTTGCGCGCAAGGTCGACGATCATGAGCAGCTCGGCGTGGTCCTTGGCGCTGGCGAGCAGCTTCGCGCGATTGGCGGCGTCGGCCGCGGGATCGTCGGCGATGCGCGCGATGGTGCCCTTGATCGGACGCGTCTCGAGGCGACGACCATGCACGCGCAGCAAACGCTCGGGCGTGCTGGAGACGATCTGATGATCGCCGAAATCGAGGTAGGCGGCGTGCGGCGCGGGACTGAGCGCGCGGAGGCGGGCGTGGAGCGCGGCGACGGAGCCGGAGAGCGACGCGGTGAAGCGTTGGGTGAAATTGACCTGATACACGTCGCCCGCGGCGATGTAGTCGCGGATGCGGCGGATGGCGTCGGTGTAGGCCGCGCGCGAGAGATCGGGGCGGAGCTCGCCGACGGAGTAGGCGGGGAGCGGGGGGCAAGGAGCAGGGGGCGGGGAGCTTGGAGCGGGGAGCAGGGCACGGAGGCGCGCGAGGCCGGTGGCGTCGGCGGCGACGAGCGTGGCGCGGTTTTCCTGATGATCGAAGATCAGCGCCTCGTCATAGAGCCCGAAGGCGAGGGCGGGGAGGCGCGGCGCGCTGTCGGGATTTTGTGGATACACGCGATCGCGCGCGGCTCCGGCTTCGTAACCGAGCCAGCCGATGGCGCCTCCGACGAAGGGCAGGCCGGGGACGGGCGCGCAGGCGCGGGCGGCGAGTTTGGCGCGGAGGAGGCGGAGCGTGGCGTCGGCGTCGTTCGTCGCGCGGACGATTTCACGTGGTTCGCAGGCGAGGATGCTGAAGCGGGCGCGCGGGCCGGGGAGGGCGGTGTCGAGAAAGGCGCAGCCGGGGCGGGCGGCGAAGGCGGGCCAGAGCCGGGCAGGGTCGAGCACGGGGGACACGGGGAGTGGCTCGACGAGAGGTGGCTGGCGCATGGACGGCGGAAATTGGCCGCAAGAAGGTTCTGAATGCGCAAGAACGGACTACAGGACCTCCAATCAACCAGATTGGCCACAAAAGGCGCAGAAGGCGCAAGAACGAGCCGGCTGATTTTGTCCGCTTTGCGATTTTTGAGCCTTTTGTGGCTCAAGTCGTATCCGTGGTATCCGCGCTCAGGCCGCGGGCGCTTCGGGGATGCGCATCTCGAAGGCGGGCAGGATCACATGGACGGGGCGGCCCAGGTCGTCGACGCCGTGGAAGCTGCCCTGCGCGTGCGCGTCGCAGCCGGCGACGTGGTAGCTGTTGTAGGAAAAACTTTCGCCGGGCTCGAGGCGCGGGGTTTCGCCGACGATCTTGTCGCCCTCGATGATTTGGCGCGTGCCATCGGCGTGGGTGAGCACCCATTTTCGGCCGAGGAGGGTGACGGTGTGCTCGGAGCCGTTGTGGATGGTGATGAAATAGACGAATGCGTGGGGCTGGTCCGCGGGCAGGCACTTTCCGCCGTGGTGATACACCAGTTTGTCGAGGCGGGCGGTGAGGCCGGAGAGTGCGAGGGAGGCGGACATGATGCGGTTTTGCGGACTGGGAAAAACGAAGGCAGCGTCGGGTGCTTGGCAAGCGGGCGGAGCAGACCGCGCCCGGGACTCGGAGGCGTCGCGCGGGTTTGTCGGCTCAATCCACGATCAACACATGGTCGCCGACGCGGACCTCGTCGTAGAGCGCGATCATGTCTCGATTGGTGAGGAGCACGCAGCCGGCGCTCTGCGGTTGGCCGATGCGGTCTTCACGATTGGTGCCGTGGATATAGACGTAGCGTTCGTAGGTGTCGACGACGCGGCCCTCGGCGTCGCGGCCGGCGTTCACCCCGGGTTCGAGGCCGCGGAGCCAGAGAATGCGGCTGGTGATGAGGTTGCCGTCGTCCTCGTGTTCGAAAAAGTGTCGGCCCGTGGGGCGGCGGCCTTTGAAGACCATGCCGAGAGGCTGTTCGCCGCCGATGCGCTCCGCGATCTCGTGGAGGCCGCGGGGCGTGCCGAGCGAGTCCTTCAGGTTGCTCGGCGGTTTGGCGGAGGTGGAGACGGGCAGGGCTCGGACGAGTTCGCCGCGGCGGTAGAACTGGAGAGTCTGCGCGGAGATGCGCACGAGGAGGAATCGGTCTGCGGGCTTGATGCCCAGCCTCTCGCAGGTTTTGTTCACCAACTCCCTATTTTCATCCATCGTGAGCACGCGTAATAATGTTGTCGGAATCGTCGGCGCCACCGGCGCCGTCGGTCAAGAGCTCGTCCGCCTCCTGCACGAGCGCAACTTCCCGATGAGCTCGCTGCGGCTTTTCGCCTCGGCGCGCTCGGCGGGCAAGACCGTCACACACGCGGGCAAAACCTACGTGATCGAGGAGGCCAAGCCCGGCGTCTTCGCGGGCGTGGACCTCGCCTTCTTCGCCGCCGGCGGCTCGGTGACGCGCGCGCTCGCGGCCGACGCGATCGCGAGCGGTTGCACGGTGATCGACAAGAGCTCCGCGTATCGGCAGCAGCCCGACGTGCCGCTTGTGGTGCCGGAGATCAACCCCGAGGGCCTGCGCACGCACAAGGGGCTGATCGCGAATCCGAATTGTTCGACCGCGGTGATGCTCATGGGCCTTTGGCCGCTGCATCAGCTCTTTGGGCTGAAGCGCATTTTCGTCGCGACCTACCAGTCCGTTTCCGGCACCGGCGCCGAGGCGGTGAAGGAACTCGCCGACCAGATCGCCGCGCACGCCGCCGGCAAGCAGCTCGAGCACAAGGTCTATCCCTATCAGATCGCGTTCAACTGTATCCCTCAAATTGATACGTTCGGCGCCGACGGCTACACCGGCGAGGAGGAGAAGATGCGTCTCGAGAGCCGCAAGATCATGGGCCTGCCCGAACTCCGCGTGTCGGCCACCTGCGTGCGCGTGCCGGTGGTCCGCGCCCACTCGATCGCCGTCAACGCCGAATTCGAGCGTCCGGTGAATCTCGAGCAGGCCCGCGCCGCGATCGCCGCCTTCCCGGGCGCCGAACTGGTGGACGAGCCCGCGGCGAAGAAGTATCCGACCCCGCTCGATTTCGCCGAGAAGGTGAAGTGCGGCGTCGGCCGCCTGCGCGTCGACACGGCTTTCGACAACGGCCTCTCCTTCTGGGTGAGCGGCGACAACCTCTGGAAGGGCGCCGCGCTCAACGCCGTGCAGAACGCCGAGCTCATGATCCGCGAGGGCTGGTTGCTGCGCGACCGCGCGGTGGCGGCCTGATAGAACCGCCCGCGGATGCGGAACGGTTCCGGCGGATTCGTCGCGGGTTTCGCGTCCGGGGCCATCCGTTCCCCGGTTCATCCGGGAGTCCGCAACCATAACCTCGCCCCAGAAAAACCCTTGCCGCCGCGCATGCCCGCTGGTTTTCCTGCGCCTTTGGCTCGGACGCTTAGCTCAGTTGGTTAGAGCACCTCGCTTACACCGAGGGTGTCGGGGGTTCGAGTCCCTCAGCGTCCACCAACCCATCCATACATCCCTTTCCCTCCAACCCTCGCAATGCGTCACACGATCTCGATCCTCGTTGAGAACAAGTTCGGTGTCCTCGCCCGCGTGACCGGTCTTTTCTCCGGCCGCGGCTTCAACATCGATTCGCTCAACGTAGCCCCCACCCACGAGGCCGCCCTTTCGCGCATCACCGTCGTCCTGAAGGGCGACGACTCCGCGCTGGACCTCGCCATCAAGCAGGTTCGCAAGCTCGTGAACGTGGTCGAGGTCACCGATTTCAAGGAAGGCCAGGCCGTGCAGCGCGAGCTCGTGCTCGTGAAGGTCAAGGCCTCGGCCAAGACCCGTTCCGAGGTCATGCAGATCTGCGAGATCTTCCGCACGAAGATCGTCAACGTCGACCACAACGAGCTCATCATCGAGCTCGTCGGCGACAGCGCCAAGGTCAGCGCCTTCCTCGGCCTGCTCGCACCCTTCGGAATCATCGAACTCGCCCGCACCGGCACGCTGGCCTTGAAGCGCTGAGCCGCGCCGATTTTCGGCTTTTCCAAAACTCAAGTTTCCCCCTTCCGCTTTTTCTCACCATGCCCGCCAAAGTATACACCGACAAGGACGCCGATCTCGGCTTCTATAAGAACAAGACCATCGCCGTCCTCGGCTACGGTTCCCAAGGCCACGCCCACGCGCTCAACCTCAAGGACTCCGGCGTGAAGGTCATCATCGGCCTCTACGAAGGTTCGAAGTCCGTTCCCGTCGCCAAGAAGCATGGCTTCAAGGTCGTCTCGACCGCCGAGGCCGTGAAGCAGGCCGACGTCATCCTCGTCGGTCTCCCCGACATGAAGCAGGCCGAAGTCTACAAGAAGGACATCGAGCCCAACCTCACCAAGGGCAAGACCCTCGTCTTCTCGCACGGCCTCGCCATCCACTTCGGCCTCATCACGGTTCCGAAGGACATCGACGTGATCATGGTCGCCCCCAAGGGCCCGGGCCACATGGTCCGCCGCCTCTACGTCGAGGGCAAGGGCATGCCCGCCCTCATCGCCGTCTATCAGGACAAGTCCAAGACCGCTAAGAAGTGCGCCCTCGCCTGGGCCAAGGGCATCGGTTCCACCCGCGCCGGCGTTCTCCAGACCACCTTCAAGGAAGAGTGCGAGACCGACCTCTTCGGCGAGCAGGCCGTGCTCTGCGGCGGCGCCGCCGCGCTTGTCCAGGCGGGCTTCGAGACCCTCGTCGAGGCCGGCTACCAGCCGGAGATGGCCTACTTCGAGTGCCTCCACGAGCTGAAGCTCATCTGCGACCTCATGTATGAGAAGGGCATCTCCGGCATGCGTTTCTCCATTTCGGAGACCGCCAAGTATGGCGACATCACCCGCGGCCCGCGCGTGATCAACGCCAAGACCAAGGCCGAGATGAAGAAGATCCTGAAGGAGATCCAGTCCGGCAAGTTCGTGAAGGAGTGGGTCGCCGAATACAAGGGCGGCCTCAAGAACTACAACAAGCTCCTCAAGGCCGGTCAGAAGCACAAGATCGAGAAGACCGGCGAATACCTCCGCGGCCTCATGCCGTGGATGCCGAAGCGCAACATCTCCGGCGTCGCCGGCGCCTACGCGAGCTGAGCGTCTCCCCGTTTCACATAAACACGGGCGTCGACCTTTCCGGGCGACGCCCGTTTTGTTTTTCCGGGGTTGGGGGCGTCGCGGCGGGCTCGACCGAGGCGAACCGATTCGTGCTCGGCGGGCCCGGCGGTTCCGCCCTACCTTTTAACCTTTCCGATGTCGTCCAAACTCATCCTCGCCACCCGCAAGAGTCCGCTCGCCCTCGCGCAAGCCGAGCAGGCCGCCGCGCACCTGCGCTCCGCCCTCGGCGTCGAAACCGAGCTCTTGAAGATCGTCACCACCGGTGACCAACGCGTCGAGTGGTCGCTTGAGAAACAGGGCGGCAAGGGGCTCTTCACCAAGGAACTCGAAGAGGCGCTTCTCCGCGGCGACGCCGACGTCGCCGTGCACAGTTGCAAGGACCTCCCTGGCGAACTGCCCGAGGGCCTCGCCGTCGCCGGCTACCTGCCGCGCGAAGATCCGCGCGACATCCTTGTGCTCCGCGACGGAGTCGAGACGCCCGCGCTTATCGCCACCTCGAGCCCGCGCCGCCGCCTTCAGCTCGCGATGCTGTTTCCCGACGCGCAGTTCACCGAGATCCGCGGCAACGTGGACACGCGTCTGCGCAAGATCGGCCAGGACCACGTCGCCGACGCCACCGTGCTCGCCGCCGCCGGCCTGCGCCGTCTCGGCATCGGCGGCTGGCAGGGCGTGAGTTTCCACGCGCTCGGGCCCGAACACATGGTGCCCGCCGTCGGCCAGGCCGCGATCGCGCTCCAGACGCGCGGCGCCGACGCCGAGCGCATCGGCGCCGTGCTCGACAAACGCACCGCCCGCGCCGTCACGCTCGAACGCGCCTTCCAGCGCGCCCTCGGCGGTGGTTGCCAGACCGCCTTCGCCGCACACGTCACGGCCGACACGCTCTGGTTTTATCACCACGAGATCGGCCTGCGCAGCCTCCCGCTCAGCGACGCCGAAATCGATGCGCCCGAACAGACCGCGCTGGCGATGCTGAAGCACTTCGGGTTTCAGATTTCTTGACCGCATAGGCGCGAAGTCGCGGAGCGTTTGTTCCGGTTTCCCCAATTGCCCCATGAATTTCCCCGCTTATCTCCCCGCCTTGATCGATTTTCCCGGCCAAGGTCTCGTCGTGTCGGCGGCGGCCTTGTCCATCGGGAGGGTGCTGCGTCGCGCGTCGGTCGAGCGACGTCATCTCGTCTGGCTTTGCGCGGTGGGCGTTTTCGAGGGCGCGCCGTCGCTCGCGCTCTGAGGCGGACGAACCGCGTCGATTCTGCGCTTTCCCCGCGGGGGGGACTCGTGGTTGGGTGGCGGATGCGATGCTCGCCTCGGTTGTCGGGGCCGGGCCTCGCGGTCACCTTTCCTCATGTCCGTTTCTTCCTCCGGTATCGTTTATCTCGTCGGCGCGGGCGCCGGCGACCTCGGCCTTTTCACCCTCCGTGCGAAGGAGCTCATCTCCTCCGCGGACGTGCTCGTTTACGACTACCTCGTGCACCCCGAGGCCGTGAAATGGTGCAAACCCGAGTGCGAGGTGATCTACGTCGGCAAAAAGGCCGGTTGCCACACCGTGCCGCAGGAGGAGATCGAGGCGCTGCTCGTGAAGCATGCGCAGGCCGGCAAGAAGGTCGTGCGCCTCAAGGGCGGTGATCCCTACATCTTCGGGCGCGGCGGCGAGGAGGCCCGCACGCTCGCCAAGGCCGGCGTGTCCTTCGAGGTCGTGCCCGGTGTCACCGCCGCGCTCGCGGCCGGCTCCTACGCCGGTATCCCGCTCACATTTCGCAACGTCTCCACCTCGCTCGTGCTCCTTACGGGACATGAGGACCCGACGAAGAGCGGCGGCTCGCAGGTCGATTGGCGCGGCTTCGGTGCCCTGAAAAACACCACGCTCGCGATCTACATGGGCATGAGCCGGCTTGCCCATATTCTCGCCGAGCTCCAGGCCGGCGGCCTTTCGCCCGACACGCCCGCGGCCGTCGTGCAATGGGCCTCGCTCGGTCGCCAGCGCAGCGTAAGCGGCACCGTGGCCGACCTTGCCGAGCGCGTCGCCGAGGCGAAACTCGCCGCACCCGCGATCATTTTCATCGGCGAGGTCGTGCGCGACCACGAAGCGATCGACTGGTTTGAGCGTCTGCCGCTCTTCGGTCGCCGTGTCGTCATCACCCGCACGCGTGATCAGAACAGCGAACTGCGCGAGAAGCTCGAGGCTCTCGGTGCCGAAGTGCTCGAGCTGCCGCTCATCAACATCTCGAAGGCGGTGGACAAGCAGAGCCTCGTCGAGATTCTCGCCGAGCTCGGCAGCTACGACTGGATCGTGTTCACGAGCGCGAACGGCGTCCGCTACTTCTTCGAGGAGTTCTACAAGGGTTTCGGCGACGTGCGCGCGCTCGGCCTCATCCGCTTCGCCTGCATCGGCCGCGCGACCGCGCGGGAAATCGAGAAACACCATATTCGCGTGGAGTGCATGCCCGACTACGCGACCGGGCCGTCCCTCGCCGATGCGCTCATCGAGACGGGCAGCCTCGACAGCGCGAAGGTCATCGTAGTCACCGGCAATCTCAACCGCGACAAATTGGTGAAGAAACTCGAGGCCGCGCGCGCGATCGTCGATCGCCTGCCGCTCTACAAGACGGAGCGGACCGATCTGACGAACGATCCGGTCGCCGACGATTTTCGCCAGCGCGGCGCCGACGCGATCCTCTTTGCGAGTTCCTCGGCCGCCGACAGCTATCACAGCCAGGCGGAGGCATTGAAACTCTCCCCGGGGGCGCAAAAACCGCTCGTCGGCAGTATTGGCGAATACACTACGGAGACGCTGGTCGAACACGGCGTGACGCCGGATTTCGTCGCCGAGAAACCCAGTCTCGACGCGCTGATCGACGCGCTGATTCGTCGCTTGCGCTGAATCGGGCCGGGGGCGGTCGGTCTGTTCCAGATTCCGGAGACATTCGGAATCGGTCCTGTCGTGAGCGACGCTGTCGCTGGCTTTGGCCGGCCGGCGAGAGCGTGGAATGATCCTGCGCGGATGAATCGGGCAAATAGGGTGTGTTACTGAATTGTGAAGTAGTGCCGAGATGGGGGCGCGGAAGAGGCGTTTTGTAAAATATTATCCATAGAATGCGATTGGATAAGGATTAATGGAATTGTAAATATCGGCCGAGGCGAAATCCGATCATTTACAGGCCGCGTTTTTTAGGCGGGAAAGCATGTGGATTATTTAGGGTTTAATACCTAATGGCCTTTCGCCCTCCACTCCCGTTTATCCTTATGTCGCCACCTTGGGCTCAACGCCGGATCGTCGATCGCCGCCCGATGCCGAATCAGTTTGGAGACCGGTCGAATCGTATCGGTGCGTGGTTCGAGGCGTGGAGCGCTCGTTCCATTTTTTGACGCACATGGACTACAATCTCTTGTTGACCACGGAGCGGTTGAAACTGGGGGCGGAGTTGCGGCGCGGCTGGTGCTCGCGAGGAGGCTTCGTGATCAAGAACGTGCCCGCGCAGGCCTATATGACGGTGAGCCGTGAGCAGGCGGAGGTGCTCGAGGAGTTTGCCGATGGCGCCACCGTGCCCGAGGTGTTCGCTCGTCTGTTGCGTGAACGGCGCTGTCTGCCTTTGCGGGAATTCTACGAGCTGGTGTTGAAGGCGGTGCATGCCGGCATCCTGGGGGCGGGGCCGTCGCGCAAGCCTCTCCGGCGCGCGTTGAATTGGCCCGGGTGGCAACCGGGGTTGGGGGCCTTGCTGCCGGCGGGCGCCAGCGCGATCGCGGTCTTGATCGGTCTGGTTTGGCGTTCCTTGGATGCGAGTGGGGATTGGACCGTCACGGGATTGGCCGTGGGTGTGCTGACGGCTGTGCTCGCGATGAGCGCCGGGCAGGCGCTCGCGGCGACTTTCCTCGTCGGCTCGGGGGGCGAGATTTACGGTCGCACGCTGGGGCGTTCGCTGCTGTCTTTCCATCTGCGTCTCGATTTGCGGGATCGGCTTTTGCTGCACCCGGCGGAACAAGCCCTGATTCTGCTCACGACCCAGATGCCGCTTTCGTTCGTTGTGTTGGCCGCGCTGGCGTGGGCCCCGTCGATGGTTCCTCCCTTGGCCGTGGCTTGGATGCTGCTTTGGCGTCCTTGGGGCGGCGGGCTTGCGCGGGGGATGGCGGCGTTGATCGGCCGGGTGTCCCGGCTCGATACGGATTCGGATTTTCTCTTCTACGTGAATCGGCGTCCACAACCGCACTGGCGGGTGTGGTGGCGTCGATGGGACTGGCGGGTGTGCGCGCTCGAACTGGTATGCGCCGCCGGCTGGACGGTTTTGGCGGGGAAACTCGTCTTGGACGCGCTCGGCGTGGGCTTCTTCGAGGCGGTGCCGGTCGAGGTCGAATATTGGTGGACGACGGCCCAGGCGATGTTGGCCGGTTTCTTGATGATTTCGGCGGGATACATGTTGTTCCGGTGGGGCCGGGATTTCGCGCGAGGCTGGCGCGGATTGCGTCGGCGTTGGCGGCGCACGCGTCGGCGTCGGCGCGAGTTCGTTTTTCCCGAAGCGGAGTCGGAGTTGCTGCGAATCGCCGCCACGCACCCCTTGTTCTCGTTGCTCAATCCCGTTGATCGGCTGACGTTGGTGCGGTCGTGGCAGCCGATGATTTTCGCGGCGCGCGCCGAGGTGACGACGCGTCGGGAGGACGGGGGCTTGGTCGGTCTGGTGCTTTCGGGGCGGGTCGTCGCTCATCGGGAAGAATCCAGCGGACGACGCACCCACGCCTTTTCTTTCGAGGAGGGCGATTTGTTTGGCGTCCCGTTTTGTCCGGGGGATGAGACGCGCTGCGAAGGTTCGCTCGATCTGCGGGCGGCCACGCGCGTGTTTGCGATGGTGATGCCGGCCGGGCTTTTTCGCGTGCTCGTGTCCGACAAGCTCGGCGCCGCGATGGTCCATGACCTTTCCTACCGGCGTGCTTTCCTTCAGCGGTTGCAGATTTGCGCCTCCTGGGATGCGCACGCGGTGGGGCGTTTCGCGCGTTTGGCGCAAGTTGTGGCCTACGGGGACGGGGAGGTGATCGTGCGAGAGGGGGAGGAGCCCCGGTGGTTTTATATCGTTTACCAAGGCACGGCGCAGGTGCGTCGAGGGGATGAGCTTCTGGCCCGGCTCAAGGTCGGCGATTTCTTCGGCGAGATCAGTCTTTTGCAAAGCAGCGCGTCGACCGCCGACGTGATTGCGCAGGGGGCGGTGAGGTGCCTTCAGATAGACCGGACCGGATTTCTGCGGTTCATGACCCACAATCACCATGTGGCGTTGACGCTTGAGCGCATTTGCTCGGCGCGTCTGGGACATCCGGTTTTTCCGCTCGCCACAAAGGGGACGATCGCGGAGCGCGCCTACATCGGAACCACGAGCCGTTCCGGTGTGTGCTACTCCTAAACCGGATCGGTTGCCTGGCGGGGGAGACCGGGGGGCCGAAAACAGATTTGGTTTTCGAACCACTTCTTGGTTGGGTGCGCCCTTTCCATGAAAGTCCCATTCCTTGATCTTTCGCTTCAGCATCGCGCGCTTCGCGAACAGGCGCTTGCGGCCTTGGCCGCGACCTACGACGCCACGCGTTTCTGTCTCGGCAAGGATGTGGACGACTTCGAGACCAACTTCGCCAGGACGCTCGGTTATCCGCGTGCGCTTGGCGTGAACTCGGGCACCTCGCCTCTGCACCTCGCGGCGATGTTGGCGGGGTGGGGACCCGGTGACGAGGTGATCGCGCCGCCCTTCACGTTCATCTCGACCGTGTGGGGCATCAGCTATGTCGGCGCGACGCCCGTCTTCGTCGACATCGACGAGGCGACTTTCCTGCTCGATCCCGCGAAGATCGAGGCCGCGATCACACCGCGCACGAAGGGCATCGTGGCCGTGCATCTTTTCGGTCTGCCCGCGCCGATGGACGCGATCCTCGCGATCGCGAAGAAGCACAATCTCTTCGTCGTCGAGGACTGCGCGCAGGCGGTCGGCGTGACCTGCGGCGGCACGCCCGTCGGCCTGTTCGGCGACTGCGGCACCTTCAGCTTTTACCCGACGAAGAATCTCGGCGGCTGCGGCGAGGGAGGCGCCTTCGTGTCGCGCCGTGAAGAGATCTTCGACAAGGCCAAGCTCCTCCGCGTGCACGGCTCGGGCCGGCGCTATTACCACGACCACGTGGGCTTCAACTTCCGCATGGACGGTTTCCAGGGCGCGTTGCTCAACGTGAAGCTGCCGCACCTCGCCCGTTGGACGGCACGTCGGCGGGAGGTCGCGAACAAGTATCTGGCGGGAATCAAAAACGCCGACGTGCAATTGCCGGTCGCGAAGACCGCCGACGGCGAGAGCGTGTGGCACCAGTTCACGATCCGGCATCCACGCCGCGACGCTCTGCGCGAGCACCTCGCAAAGCAGGATGTCGGCACCGACCTCATCTATCCCGTGCCGCTGCATCGCCAGGCCTGCTTCGCGGAACTTGGTTACAAGGAAGGCTCCCTGCCGATCGCGGAGCGCGCCTGCGCGACCGTGCTGAGCCTTCCGATCTTCCCCGAGCTGACGGACGAGCAGGTCGACCATGTAATCGCATCGATCAATTCGTTCTGAGGAGAAACCACGAAACACACGAAAGCTCCGCATTCCGGGGCTTTCTCTTCCTTTCGTGTTTTTCGTGTGTTTCGTGGTTCAACAATGATTGGCGAAATTCACTTCAAGGTTTGCGGTCTGCGACGCGCGGAGGACGCGCGGCTCGCGGCCGAGCTGGGGGCGGATTTTCTCGGGTTCATCTTCTACCCGAAGTCGCCGCGTCATCTCGCGTTCGAGGCCTACGAGGCCTTGGCGTTGGCATTGCCCGCCGGTCCGAAACGCGTGGCGGTGATGGTCGAGCCTTCTACCGAGGATCTCGTGCGGGCGCGGTCGCTCGGTTTCGATTTTTTCCAGATCCACGCGCGGCATGACACGCCGATCGACAGGGTGCGCCCGTGGAGCGAGGTGGCCGGCGCGGCGGCGCTTTGGCTGGCGCCGAAGTTGCCGCCGGGCACGCCTTTCCCGGAAAACTGGCTGCCCTTGGCGGAGACCTTCCTCGTCGATACCTTCCACGCCGAGGGTTTCGGCGGTTCGGGGCGCACGGGCGACTGGGCGGGCTTCGCGCATCTGGCCGAGGCGCATCCGGCGAAGCGTTGGATTCTCGCCGGCGGCTTGAATCCCGGGAACGTCGTCGCGGCGATCGCGGCGAGCGGCGCGCGCTTCGTCGATGTGAACAGCGGCGTGGAAAGCGCGCCAGGCGTGAAATCGCCGGAGAAGCTGCACGCGCTGGCGGCGGCGCTGCGGACGCGGCTTGGCGCGTAGCGGAAGCGCGGACGCGCTTTCGACGCTGGCTCAGACGAAACGGCTCCGCCGTTCCGCTACGTCGTGGCGTGGGCTTAGCTGGCGCCGTAGCCGAAGAGGCCGCGCTTCTTGATCGCGGCGGCGACGGGGCCGGGGACCATTTTCTCCCAGCTCGGGTCTTTGGCGTGAATGCGGTCGAGAACGTCGCGGGAGAAAATGTCCAGGATGTCGCGATCGAAGCCGACGATGCACTCGAGATAGCGGTTCTCCAGCAGATGTTCGTAGAGGTTGCGCAGGTGCGGGGCGACCTGGACGTTGCGCGCGGTGATGAGCACGTCCTTGGTGAAGGGGGAGGGGGCGGGCGGGGCGAAGGGAGCCGTCGTGGCGGGATGGCCGGTCGCGAGATAGCGTTCGTAGGCCGCCTTCTGCATCGGGTAGATGTAGAGCCGCACGCTGTGGCGGAAGAGCCGGCCGAAGTTTTCGAGGATGCCCCCCTCCAGGTGCTCGTAATACTTCTCGTTGAAGATCTCGAGGAGGTTGTTGATGCCCATCGCGACACCGATCATCTCCTTCGTGTAGCGTCGGAAGTAGGTGGTGAGGCGGTAATACTCGCTGTAGTTGGAAATTAATACGGTGCAGCCGATGTCGCCGAGGAGATCGACGCGCGAGAGGAAGTCCTGGGCGTCGAGCGAACCGCCGAGAAGGAGGTTGTTCATCGTGATCTCCATGAGCACGATCATCTCCTTCCCCTGCACGGCGGGCTCCTGCATGAACTGGGCGGTGGCGCAGTTGAGCATGTCGACATTGACGTGGGTGACGGGCCGGAAGCTGCCGCGCTCGACGAGAATGGCCTTCTTGTAGAGCACCTCGGAGGGCTGGAGCACCTCGCCGCCGGGACCGAACATCACCGCGTTGGTGAGACCATGGCGCACGAGGTGGAGCGACATGAGCCGGTTGTCGACCGAGTCGAAGGCGGGGCCCGAGAACTTGAGCATGTCGACCTCGATGCGGTCGGAGCCGACGTTGTCGGCGAGGGATGCGATGAATTTCTCGAGATCGTCGCGCAGGTAGAGCGCGGCGTAGATGAGGTTGGTGCCGACGATGCCGATGGCCTCCTGCTGGCGAAGGTTGTCCTTGTCCCACATGCGCACGTGGAGGACCACGTCGTTGGGTGGCGAGCCGGGCTCGGTCTGGAAGCGGATGCCCATCCAGCCGTGGCAGTCGTTGTTTCCCTTGAAGGATTTCGCGGCGACGGTGTCGGCGAAGACGAAGAACTTGGTGGTGGCGCCGCGTTTCTCGCGCAGGCGTTCGATGAGCAACGCATACTCGTGGTCGAGCATGGTGAGCAGACGTTCGCGCGAGACGTAGCGGGGGGCCTTGCCGTAGATCGAGTCGCTGAAGGTCATGTCGTAGGCCGACATCGACTTCGCGATGGTGCCGGCGGCGCCGCCGGCCTGGAAAAACACGCGCGCGACTTCCTGGCCTGCCCCGATCTCGGCGAAGGTGCCGTATTTCGTGTCGTCGAGATTGATCGTGAGCGCCTTGCGGTGGGTCGTGAGGAGAGCGGGCTGGTCCATGCGTGGCGCAGGCTAGGCGGAAGCGGGAGGCGTGCAAAGCGCGGAGGGGGCTCTCGGATGTTTTTAAACAGGACTCGCCGGACGAAGCGTGGCGCGTAGCTTGCACACATTTCGCACATGAAAGCGTTTTTCGCCTCGTTCATCGGCACCCTGCTCGCGCTCTTCGCCTTCGCGGCGGTTTCGGTGGTTTTGCTTTTCGGCGGTTTCGCCATCCTGGCCTCGTTGGGCGAGGACGCCAAACAGGTCCGTTTCGAGAGCGGGTCCTACCTCGTCCTTAATCTCGACGGGACGAATCTCACCGACGCGCCGCCGGAGGTCGACGACGGGGGCTTCGCCCTTTTTCGCGACGCGCCTGCGACGCTTCCGTTGCGTCGGGCCGTGGCCGGGTTGCGCCACGCGGCGCGGGATCCGAAGATCCGTGGTGTGTTTGTCACCGGCACGTTCAGCGCCGAGGGCTACGGCACCGGCTTCGCGGCGCTCGAGGAGCTGCGGGCGGCGTTGGCCTCGGTCAACGCCGCGGGCAAGCCGGTGAAGGCCTACTTCGACGAGGCCGGCACGTCGGAGATCTATCTCGCTTCGGTCGCGCAGGACATCGTGCTCAACCCGTTCGGTTTGGTGGTGCTGCCGGGGCTCGCGGCCGAGCCGATGTTTTATGGCGAGGCTTTCGAAAAATGGGGCGTGGGCGTGCAGGTGACCCGGTCGGGCAAATACAAGGGCGCGATCGAGCCTTTTGTCCGTCGCGATCTGAGTCCGGAAAACCGGGAGCAGCTCACGGTGCTGTTGAACGACCTGTGGGCATCGATTCGCGACGATATCGCCGGGGCGCGGGGGATGGAGCCTCGGGCCCTGCAGGCCTTGGTTGACGAACAGGGGCTCATCACCCCCGACACGGCGTTGGAGGCGGGGTTGGTGACCGCGGTCGCTTATCGCGACGAAATCCTCGACCAGTTGCGCGCGGAGACGGGGACGGTTTTGGGCGAACCGTTTCGGCAGGTGGCTTTTGCGGACTACCTGAAGCACGTGCCCGAGCCGGGCGGCGGAGCCGATCACACCATCGCCGTGGTTTATGCCGAAGGTGAGATCGTCGACGGCGAAGGCGCAGTCGGCGAGATCGGCGGCGCCGCTTTCGCGCGCGAACTGCGCGCGTTGAGGGAGGACGACAACATTGCGGCCGTGGTGCTGCGCGTGAACAGTCCCGGAGGTTCGGCCAGCGCGGCCGAGGAGATGCTGCGCGAGCTGCGCCTCCTGCGCGAGGTGAAGCCGGTGGTCGTTTCCATGGGCAGCTATGCCGCGTCGGGAGGTTACTGGATCTCGGCCTTCGGCGAGCGTGTTTTCGTCGAGCCGACGACGATCACCGGTTCGATCGGCGTTTTCGGCGTCCAGTTCGACGTGCAGAAGCTCGGCGAGAAAATCGGCTTCACCTGGGATCGGGTGCAAACGGGCGAAAAGGCGGGTCTGCTCACCATCGCGCGACCGAAGACGCCGGGCGAGCTGGCGGTTTTCCAGCGGCTCGTGGACCACGTCTACGAGCAATTCATCGAGCGCGTGGCCGAGGGGCGAAACCTCGAAAAAAGGACCGTGCACGAAATCGCCCAGGGGCGCGTTTGGTCGGGAGGGCAGGCGGTGAAGCTCGGACTGGCCGACGAGATCGGCGGCTTGGGCGCGGCCATCGCGCATGCGGCCAAGTTGGCCGCCATCGACGGGGAGCCCGCGATTCAGGAATATCCCAGCACGCGCCCGCTCGCCGAAGCCTTGGCCGAGTTTTTCAGCCCGAGGCATGCGCCGGAGGCACGGCTCTCCACCCGGTTGCGCGGTCCCCTGGCCGCGGCGGCACGGGAGGCGGAGACGCAGGTGAAGCAGCTTGGGCGCTTCAACGATCCGCGCGGCGTTTATGCACGGCTGCCGCTTGACCTGCGCGTGCGATAAGGTGGCTTGGGTGGTATGAGCACGACACGACTTCTCGAGGACGTTCCCGCCACGGCCATTCCCGCCGGCACTCCGGCCACGTTGAACGCGGGCGAAGGCGTCCATGTCGTGCAGACCCTGGGCGGCAACGTCACGGTGCGCACCGACCACGGCCTTTTTCGGATCGCGCGCGAACACGCGGGAGCGATCGCCGGGATCGATCTCGAGAAACTGGAGCGCGAGGCCGGAACCGGCGCGGCCGCGGGGGGCGAGTTTTCCGAAGCCGCGGTATGGGAGGCGCTCAAGGGCTGCTTCGATCCGGAGATCCCGGTGAACATCGTCGACCTGGGGTTGGTCTACGATCTCGACATCGAGCCGGTCGAGGGCGGCGGCAATCGGGTGCAGATCAAGATGACGCTCACCGCGCCCGGTTGCGGCATGGGGCCGGTCATCGCGGAAGATGCGCGGCAACGCGTGGCCGCGCTTCCGGGCGTGACGGAGGCGAAAGTCCATATCGTCTGGGATCCGCAGTGGACGCCTCAGATGATTTCCGAGGCGGGACGCAAACAGCTCGGCATCGAGTAAGCCGCCCCGTCCGGAATTTTCCCGCCGCTCCATGCGTCTTGCGCTCGTCACCGAAACCTATCCCCCCGAGGTGAACGGCGTGGCGATGACCTTGGGACGGCTCGTCGCGGGACTACGCGCCCGGGGGCATGCGGTCGAGGTCGTGAGGCCTCGCCAAAAGCACGAGGTGCGAAGCGGCCCGGACGAGGATTTGGTGGTGCCGGGCCTCGCGATCCCCTTCTACGACTCCTTGCGCGTCGGCTTGCCGGTCCTTCATCGCTTGGCGGCGCGGTGGCGCGAGTGGCGCCCGGATATCGTGCACGTGGCGACGGAGGGGCCGCTCGGGTTCGCTTCGCTCGAGGCGGCGGGACGACTGCGCCTGCCGGTTACCTCGAGTTTTCACACCAACTTCCACGCCTACGGCGGCCACTACGGAGTGGCGGCGTTACGTGACGCGACCTTGGCCTACTTGCGCTGGTTTCACAACCGCACGCGATGCACGTTGGCGCCGACGCGGCAGATGGTGGCGGAACTGTCGGCGGAGCGTTTTCGCGGTCTCGGTGTGATGGCGCGAGGCGTGGACACGGCTCTGTTCGATCCGGCTCGTCGGAGCGCGACGTTGCGGGCGGGGTGGGGCGCGGGGCCGGACGATCCGGTGGCGCTTTACGTGGGACGGATCGCGGTGGAGAAAAATCTCGGACTCGCGGTGGAGGCCTTTTTGCGCCTGCGCGAGCGCGAGCCCCGGCTGCGTTTCGTGCTCGTGGGAGACGGTCCGGCGAAGGAGCCCCTGATGCGTGCGCATCCGGAATTCCACTACGCCGGTATGCGGCGCGGCGAGGAGCTGGCTGCCCACTACGCGTCGGGCGACCTGTTTCTGTTCCCCAGCGTGACCGAGACTTTCGGCAACGTGGTGACCGAGGCGCTGGCGAGCGGTCTCGTGACCGTGGCCTACGACTACGCCGCGACGCGTGAGCATGTGCGCGACGAACGCAACGGATTCACTGCGCGCTTCGACGATGCGACCTCCTTCCATGCCGCGGCGGAAAGGGCCATGTCGGCGCGAACGAAGTGGCGAGACATCCGCGCGGCCGCGCGGGCGACCGCGCTGGGACTTACCTGGGAAGCCGTGGTGGAGCGTTTCGAAACGGACATCCGGGCCGCGGCGAGACTGGACTGAGCGTGGCGAAGGCGACGGGGTTTCGAGCGAAGCGGACGAAAACGCCTAAAACAAAAAGCCCTCCCGAGCAGTTGGGAGGGCTTTAAATTGGGGGCTGGGGCTGGATTTGAATCAAAGATTCTCAGGCTATAAGATTTTTATTACTTTATTATTTATAGGTATTTACGTATTTATTAATCTTGGTGGGATCTTATGCGGGACGCCCGGTTTCTGGTATTGGGCAAGAAGCCGAGTTGCGTTATCACGAGACTTGAAAGGTGCGGGCCAGTTCCTTGAGCCCGAAATTAAGGACGCGCGTATCGCCTCCTGGGCAAATAAGTCGCGCACCGAGGGCTTTCACCTTGAGATAATTTTCGCGGCCGATGCCCAAGGTTCCCCAGAACTTCCCGTGGGCGTCGCAGACCGTGGCGATACGCTCCATCGCGGCAAACACGTCGGGATGACCGATCTGGCCGAGCTTGCCGATGCGGTGCGCATAGTCGCCGGGCCCGAAGAAAATGCCGTCCACTCCGGGTGTCGCCACGATTTCGTCGGCGCGCGCGAGCCCCTCCTCGGTCTCGATCTGGCAGAGAATCACGGTCTCGCGGTTCTGATATGCCGCATAATCGGCGGCGGGGACGTTGCCGTAGCGCGCGTCGATGCCGCCGCCGTTCCAGCCGCGCAGGCCAATGACTTCTCCGGGCGTCGGAGCGGGGTTGTTGAACTTGGCCCATCGCACGATGTCGGACGCCTGCCCCGCGCTCTCCACCATCGCGCACATCAACCCTCCGATTCCGGTCTCGAGCAGGCTTTGCACCCGCTGGTAGTCGCGCGCATGGACCCGCGCGAGCGTCGTCACGGGATGCGCGCGCGCCACGAGGTTGAGCGTCGCAAGCGTCTCGGTGGTGAGATCGAAGTGTTCGAGATCGAACCAGAGCGTTTCGAACAAGCCCGAGCCCGCGACGAAATCGACGTGACGCGGGGTCGCGTGGTTTCCGAGCACGTAGAGGTGTTCGACGCGATCGGCGCGGACGTTGGCGAGAAGCCGGTTGGGATTAAGCATGGACATGAAGCGGTGCGGAGTAGCGCGAGGCGAAACGGGCGTCGGTCTCGGCGAGCGTGAAGCGAGTCGACACGATCGAGTGTTTTTCGGCTCCCGCCCGATATTTGACGTAGGTCGTCGCGACGATGGTTCCGTCCGGTAGCACCTCCAGCCCGGGGTAGCCGCAGTCGTAACCGGCGTGGCTGTGGAACAACTTGACGCGATAGTCCCCGTCGCCTCCGCCGAGCAAATCCTCGTAGCGACCGATCCAGGCGACGAAGTGCGTGGTGGTGCCGCTGTGGAGGGCGCGATCACGAAACACAACGACGAGCCGCCCGTCCGGAGCGTAGCGAGCCACGTGACGATCTCCGGCCAAACCTGGCGGCAAAGCCCGGGGCGACGACCAGGAACGGCCCTCGTCGCTCGTCGTGATCACATGCGAGGTGCCGTGAATATTTTCCCGGATAAGGCAGGCCCACTCACGCACTCCTCCGTCCTCCGTCGCCGGGGCGGGGACCAGCCAGGGTTCGCAAAATCGCATCGCCGCGTCGTCGAGAATGACCTCCCACGGTGACCAACTGAATCCGCCGTCCTCGGAGCGACTCTGCGCGATGACGTTCGTCCAAGGATCCCCCGATGGATCGGCCGATGGCCGACGAATGTTCGTCAACCCGAGCAAGCATCGTCCTCCGTCCACCGGTATGATCGAGCAAAACGGCATCACGGCCTTCAGGCCGATCGAGCGCATCGGCGACCACGTGTGCCCCTCGTTTTCCGAGACCGATGCGTGGATGCAGCCATCCGGTCCCTGTCCCGCAAAAACGAACAAACGATTCACCCCCTCCGGATCGGCCAGGCGGAACAAGGTCGGACAATTCCGCACAGTTCCCCAATTGTCCGGAACCGGGAGCAGCTCGCTCCACGTCCGCCCGCCGTCGTCGCTTCGTTTGAGCGGACCGCATTTTCCGCCATGCCCGTAGGTCCAGACGCAATACATCGTTTTGCCGTCGGGCATGAGCAGGGTGGTCGGATGCCCGTGGTAGGTCGTTTCCGTGCCCGCGGCGATGATCACCTGGCGGCGAAGCTCTCCGGACAAGTCCACCGTCCCGAGCGGAAAGCGCCGCGCACCCGGTTCCGCGGACGCGGATTCCGCTCCGTGGCCAAGCCGGGGCGAGGTGTCAGTTTCATCGGGCATATGCTGGAAAAAATCTCCCGAAGGGCGCTCGCAGCCACAACGCGTCACACCATGACATTACCGACAAGAGCATGACGTTTACGACGTGGATACATTGGTTCACACGCCGGCGACGCTCCTCAGGCAATCGAAGGCCGGCTTCACCTCCGCCCGGTCCGCCTCGAGCTGCGCGATCAAATGGGCCGGAGGCAGCGCGGAAACGGCGATCTCCCGCCGCACGCTCAATGCCGCCGCCGTGCCCGCCGCCTGGCCGAGCGCCATGCAGGTTTGCTGGATGCGCAGGCTCGCGTGCGCGATCGGGTCGCTGGAGATGCAGCGCCCGGCGACCAGCAGATTCTCGACGTTCTCGGCCAGCAGGCAGCCGTAACGAATGTCGAACCAGTCGCCCGCCGCGGTCTTCTCCTGGCGTGGTCGATATTCCGGGCTGCGCAGATCCATCGTGCGGCCCTCGAACTCGAAAGCTTTTCCCTGCACTTGCTCCGCCTGGTGGAAATCAATTTCCCAGCTCGCACGGGCGATGCCGTCGGTGTATTTTTTCAGATAATACGCATCAGCTCCCGTGGCCATCGCCTTGCCCCGTATCCGACGGCTGGCGCGGATGCCGGGCAGGGTCGCCGTGACGGCGACGAACGGTCCTTTGCAAAGCTCGTCGCTCCGAGGCCCGGGCAGACCGGCCTCGGCGCGCATCTGTTGCACGCGCGAAAACGTGAGTTTGCGCCCCTCTCGCATGACGCGCGTCAGGTCCCAAGGATCGAGGGGATCGATGTTCACGAAACGAATGAGTCCGCGCTGAAACAGGGGCATCGCGCCCGCGCTGCGGGGAAACACGCCCGGAGGATGGTCGGCCGGCACGTTCACCCCGCCCAGCAAGGCGTTCATCGAAACGCCCTGCGTGAAGGGGCGACCATACATGCCGCTTTCAAAATTCACGCCGGCCAAAGCGCACACGTCGCCGTCTCCGGTGCAATCGATGACGCGCCGGGCGCGGATCACCTGACGTCCGCCTTTGGTCTCCACGATCACACCTTGAATGACCCCGGCCTCGACAACCGCGCCGGCGACCCAGGCGAAGTGCAGAATCTCGGCGCCGGCCTCGGAGATCAGCTCATCCCAGGCCAGCTTCACCATCTCGGGCGCGGAGCTGCCCGCCAGCCAGCGCGTGCCTTCGCGGTTCTCCCAACGCAGTTCGGAGATGCCGCCCAGGCTCTTCAGCTTGCCGGCCAGCTCGTGCCAGACGCCTTGAAAATCCACGCCGTTGGTGCTGAGGATCACGTTGACCAAGGCGGAGACCGTGGTGCCGCCGAGATGACCGTCACGCTCGATGACCAGTGTCTTCGCCCCGTGACGGGCCGCGGCGACCGCGGCGGCGCAGCCGGCCGCCCCACCGCCACAGACTACAACATCCCATTCACCGAGAACAGGGAGGACACGAGCGGGTTCGAGATAGGTGGACGACATGGATTTTGGAGGGAGGGGGGATCAGGCCCGCGAAGCGGTCGGGGCGCGCGAATATTCCGCGAGCAGTTCAAAAAGCAGACAGCAGGCGGCGCGACGCGATATCGGCGCATCGGAAACCACCCCGTTCCGCGTCGTCGCGGAGCGGCCGAAAGATCTCTTCAACTCGTCCACGCGCCCGGCGAATTCCGCGCACGTGATCGGCGCGCCGACTTCGTCCTCTTCGTCGGGCAGGCCACACGCCGCGGCTGTCGCATCGAAGGCGGAATCCCGCGACAGCAGCGCCCGCGTGATCCGCAGCCACGCTTCGGCGAGCGGATTCGAGAGCGGACGCTCCGGACGTGCGTCGTAGGTTTTGAAGAACCCCTTCGTTCCGAGGTATTGGATCGCGACGGTGCTTTCGTCGCCGACAGACACGTCCGCGTCGTTGAAGAAACTCACCAGCATCCGCGAACGCACAAGCTTGCGCACCAGTTCATCCGAGTCGATCCGCGCGAGGGCACGGCCGGTATGATGTGCAAGCGCGATCGCGAAGGCGGCGGCTTCGCCGGTCTGCATCCAGACCGGCTCCAAGCGGATGGTTCCGAAACCCACGTGCGTCGCCGAGAGGCAAACCGGAACGACCAGGTTGTCCAAACCTTGCACGAGCAGCGTGCGCCACGGCACCTGGGCGGGGCGCCATGCGTCGGCGACGATGAACGCGCCTTCCAGTCGCGCCTCGCCCGAGCGCGGGGGACGATCGGTGCAAGCGACCGAGTCGATCGGCCAGTCAGTCACCGCAATGCTGTCGGTGTGGACCGGAGTGCGCTCGATGCCCGGAGCGAAGACGGCGTCGTGTTCCGTGAATACATAACGTCCGACGATGCGACGCGCCTCGCGCACATAGACCTCGTAAGGCAAGTGGCCGTTGTCCGGGAACTCGTCCTTCGCCAGGCCGTAGTCCTTCCAAAAGTCACGGTCGACTGGATCCGCGGCGGGATCGTTTTGGTAAAACCAGAGACGACCGACCGCGGCCTCGAGATACTGCCGTGAGATCTGCTCGCGCGTTTTCCAATCGCCCGTCGGGTAGGCGTGCTGGGGACCGATCAGGCGACCGCCGCCGTTCCAGGCGATTTTGTCGTTTGGAAGCCCGGGCACGATGCTGCGACCGTGCCAGCCGAGCTTCGTGGGATCGTAGCCTTCGGGCTTGGCGACCATGACACGGTTCGCCGGGTTCTTGGTCAGGATGAGCCGATAGTTGTAAGCCATCACCGCAGCGTCCGCCTCGCCCGTGCTCTCCGGTCGCAGAATTTCCACCCCGTCGAGCGCGCCCATCTTGCGGATCTTCAGCGGCGGGCGCGGACAGGGGCTCTCGCCGGGAGCGCGGTCGCGCGTGAAGATCACGCCGGCATGGGGTTCGCCAAATTCGGAGCGGGCCTCGCGCCCCACCCGCCAAGGCACGCCGGCGACGGCCGCGAGATCGCCCTCATAGGTGCAATCCGCGAAACTCGCGGCCTCGACGCGCAGCGTGCGCGAGCCGTGCATCCGCCGAAACGTTATCGCCCGCAGGCGGGCTTCGTCGCGCTCGGCCGACACCGGGTGATAGCCGCGCAACACGGTCAGCCGTGGTTCGGCGGCGAGCATCTGCTCGAAGACAAGCTCCGCGACCCGCGGCTCCACTTTCGGCCGGCCAAGTCGGGAATCGGTCGCGGGGTCGGGCAGCGAGGCGCGGTGTTGCGGGGAGCCATCCCCGTAGTGCTCCCGGTAATACGCCGAGATGCGGCGAAGGGTCTCGTCGTAGAGCGGGCAGCGCGCGCCGTCGTAGGGGGCCTCCCAGCCGCCGGCTCCGCTCGTCATGAAGCCGCCCACATGCGCCATCGGACTCACGAGCAGCACGCCCAGTCCCTCGCGGGCGGCGCGGATCGCGCAGACGATCCCGGAGGGCGTCGCGCCGACCACGACGAGGTCGTGGACCGCCGATTCGATTTCGTGCGGATCCGATGTATTCATGATTCCGCTACGCGGGGGATTTTTTGCTCGAAGGGGGGCGGAGTTGTCGGTTCGCCTCGCAGCCACCCGAGTCCGGCCAGAAAGCGGTCCGCCTCGTGGATGACCTTCGTGTAGCAGGCGGGCTTCCGGATGTAGAAACCGTGCCCCTGCTTCTCGTAGCTCAGCAGACGGCAATCGTTGCCGGCGGCGAGCATCGCGGCGGCGTAGCGTTCCGCCTGCTCGCAAGGGACGAGCTTGTCGGCCTTGCCGTGAAACACGATGGCCGGCGGCATTCCGGGGCGGATGTTGTGAACCGGCGACGCGGCCTGCGCGCGGTCTCCGAATTTCTCCGTCTGGAATCCGGTCGGCGTCGTGTCGAGGACCGGGTTGAAAAGCACCAAGGCGTCTGGACGGCAGGAGATCGTCGTGTCGGCATCCGTCGCCTCGATCCCGTCGAGCAACAAGGCCGCGGCCAGGTAGCCGCCCGCCGAGCCTCCGGCCGCGGCGATGCGTGCGGGATCGATTCCCCAGTCGGCGGCGTGGGCTCGCGTCCAACGCAGGGCGGCCTTGGCGTCGGCGACGCAATCGAGCGGGCTCCCGCCGTGGTATTGTCGGGTGCGGTAGTCGGGCAGGACGACGACAAGGCCGCGCGAGGCGAAATAGGTGGCGTGCCGGGCAAACTGGGTCGGATCCCCGCGTTCCCACGAGCCTCCGAAGAACATCAACATCGCGGGCCGACGGTCGGAAGCGCGGTGATCCGGCGGGAGAAACACGTGCGCGCGCAACACCGCCTCGCCGACCTCGCGGTAGACGACGGAGCGCGCGCCGGGGATCTCTCGCACGCGCTCGGGCGGCTGGGCGGCCGCGGCTCCGGGAAACAGCAAGGACAGCCAGACGAGCGAAAGCGTGCGCAGCGGTTTCACCGGTCGACGGATCAACGGACAAGGCGACGCCGACGGACGCCGGCCATCGCGGCCAGAGCGACGCCGCCAGCGAGACAAGCGCCGGAGGCGGGCTCGGGAATCGCGGAGATCGTTCCGTTGAGCGTGATGTCGCCGATGCGCCAATTGGCGTTCGTCGCGGAAGCCGAGGCGTAGCCGTAGATCCGGAACGTGACGGACGACACGCTCTGATAGGCGAGATCGGAAAGATCGATGGTCAAAGACTCATACACGATCGAAGATGTCGTGGTGTTGGCCGGAATGCTCACGGCGGCCGTGGTCACGGCGCCGGGATTGATGGTCAGATCCGTCGAGAACGGCGTCTCCTCCATGTCGGTGCGAACCCTCGCGTAAGCAGTCCGGGCGACCGAAGCGTGCGTATTGTTGCCACCGAAGCTGATGGTGAGGGAGGAGAGATTGAGCACGTGGCCCTCGGCCGCGGTTACGGTAAAGGAGAGAAACTTGTTCTCATCGAAGGAGGTGCCCAAGGAATCGAAGCGGGCGTAGGCTTGGCCTCCCGCCTGATAGGCCACGCCATACAAGCCGCTGCTGAGGCCGTTCCATGCGACGTTCGTCGCTTCCACGTTGGCGGACGTCGATGTTGGCGCGGCGGGTGCGATTTCCGAGGAGAACTCGTAGGTGACGAGTTGCGCGCGCAGGGCGGGGGGCAGACCCGCCACGCACGTCGTGGCGACAACGGCGAGAAGCCGGAGTGTGTTGTGTGGCGATTTCATGGTTTGGGGGCTGGGTAATGATCAGGGCTTGGTCGCGTTGGCGGGCCGGATGACGGCAAGGCCGGCGATCTCCGCGTTGGCCTTGCCGTCGGCGCCGGCCTCGACCGTCAGGGTGATGCGACCGGTGAAGGGGCGCTCGGCGTCGTCGAACACGGAGTGGAAAGTCGGGATACTATTTCGTCTGCCGGCGCTGCGCAGGACTTTGTCGATACCGGGTCCCGTCACGCGCAGCCGGTCGACTTTTCCGCAGAGCAGAACCACTCGTTCGCCGCTGACCTCAACCGTCAGGCTGGAGCCCGCGACGGAGGACTTCCACACGCCGAAGTAGGTGTAGTAGCCCGGCTTTCCCTGCGTCCATTCGCCGCTCGTCGTCAGCGGGGCGAGCGGCATCAAGGTGGCGCGCTCGAAGCGACCGGACCCCAAAGGCGCCGGCAAGGCCCGCTCGGACGGCGTGGATGCGGATTGGAGCGCGGCGATCAACGCGTCCGACAAAAGCTCCGCGTAGAACGTATGTCCCTCGAACGAGGGGTGCGTCTTGTCGGGGAAAAACAACTCGGGCGTGGACCGGTTGCTCGCCAACAGCTCCCAGACTTTCGGGCCGGCGTTGACCTCGGCGAGGTCGTAATGCCTCGCGACGCGGTGAAAGGCGACGATCGAAGGAGGAAGCGCGCCCTTGTGGTAATACTCTTCGATCATCCGCCGATTCGCGGTGTAGAACAGGACGACCCCCATGCGCGGATTCGCGGCGAGCGCCTGGCGCACGATGCCTTCCATGCCGTCGAGCGCGTTCGGGTTCTGGAAATCGTTCACCGCGAATTCGACGACCAAGAGATCGAGGTTCTTGTCGAGCAGCTGCAGGCCCACGCGATGCGCGCCGTAGTCGCTGCCGGTGCCGCCGACCGCCGCCAGCACGGACTCGACGTTGGCTCCCGATTTTTCGGCGAACTTCGTCAATCGGGTCTTCGTCTGCCAGTAATAGGAATCGGCGTGCCGCTTCGCGCCCGCGCCCTGGGTGATCGAGCCGCCGAGAAATCCGATGCGCACCGTTTCCCCCTCGCGGATTTTTCGCGCGACGTGGTCGAGATTGCGGGCATCCGGACGAATCGTGTGGGGGATGAACTCGGTCGTGTCCGCGCGAAGGGCGGAGAGGAGAAGCCCGAAGGCCAGACCCGCCGCGAAAAGTGCGCGCCGGAACAAGTCGGAGGAAAAGGCGACGAGGATCATCGGAGATTGCGAGGCGATTTTGGCGGAGGGAGCGCGTTCACTCGGACGCGGGCATTGGCCAGAGCGCGAAGCGCCGGTTGTGTTGATCGAGATGTTGCCACGGGCCGGGCAGCACGGCCGCGCCGGCGGGGAGCGGGTCGCCGGGAAACTTGTCCTCGAGCTCGACGGGGGGCACGCGCACGAGCATTCCCCCGGCGTCGGGCTTGATCTCGATCTCGCGGGTGAGCGGGCGGAGAATGACCCGGTCCGGGCCGACGACGCTGTGCCGGTCGTTGCCGGTGACGAGTCGCCACTCGGGCAAGGTGAAACCGTCGGTGAGGTTCCACTTCTCGTATTCCTTGCGCGACGCGGCGCCGGTGGTGTCCGCCGAGAGGACCTGGCGGGCGTTCACGGCGCTCGGACCGTTGACCACGCTGCCGCGGCCGTCGTTGAGCATGAAGCGGACGTTGCCCGACGAGATGAGGTTGTGGTCGGAGATGTTGCCCTGCGTGCGCTCGCCGGCGCCGGGGAGATTGATGGCGGCGCGACTGTTCTCGATCAGGAGATTGTTTAGGATGCGCAGCCCGGAAGCCTGCACGGGATCGCGGACGGGATCGCCGCGAGTGCCGCCGCGCGACACGGTCTTGCGATCGGTGATGCGCTGGAAAAACACGCCGAAGCGGGCGTTGGCGAAGCAGAGGTTGTGAGCGACGGTGATGTTGGAGGCGTCATGCCCGTAGATGCCGTCGCCCGCGTAGAATTTGCTGAAGGACCGGGTGAACGCGACGACGTTGCGGTCGATGAGCGCGGGGCCGTTGCCGAGCTCCATCACGATGCCGCCGCCCGCGTTGTTGAGGATGACGTTCCGGGTGATGCGCGCGTAGGTGAAAACGTTGTCGAGCCAGATGCCGTGGGCGTCGTTGTCGTGAACGAGATTGCCCTCGATGCGGCCGCCGGTGGCGACGTGAAGCTTTATCCCCGCGTGTTCCTCCCAGACGACCCAGTGGTCGACACGAAGCGGACGCAGGCCGAGGGTGTTGTTTCGGGCGACGATGTTGTTCTCGATCACGATGCGGGGGCAGTTCCATCCCGCCATGCCGCTGAGACCGTTATCGGTGACCTGATTGCCGCGAAACACGTTGTCGTGGGCGAGGATCAGGCGTCGGTCCTCCTCGACGGCGCGCGTGGCGAGGTTGCCGTCCCACGTCTCGCTGCCGACGTCGATGCCGATGGTCTTCGCGTGACGGATGATGTTGTCCTCGACGAGCCAGTGGCCGCCGGCGCGCAGACTCACGAGCCCTCCTTGCGGAAACGGCCCGCGGTTGGCGGCGTGCTCGAAGACAAAACCGCGGACGACGAGGTGCTTGAGGCCGCGTCGTGACGGAGCGAATACACGGTCGCGCACCGTGAGCTCGACCAGGCGTTCCTCGAGCTGTTTCGACGACGGCGGGAAATGCACGAGCACGCCGTCGCCCTCGTCGTTGACCATCCACGCGCCGGGGGTGGCAAGCACGGCCTCGCGGGTCTCCATCTCGACGAGCGGCGCGCCGTCCACGAAAATCTGGCCGAGCGTGCGAGGGCGGCGGCCCGGCTCCTTGTCGGCGAGCCATTCCCTGGTTTCGGCGGTCCACGCGGAGACGGGGCGCGCGGGCATGGCGGGCAGGTTGCGCCCCACGACCAACGCGTTGAGGTAGGGGTTGGCGAGAACGGGCGCGCCGGGATTGGTGGCGTCCTCGTAGGGCTTGAAAATCGCGGGATCGAGCGCGGCCTCGTAAACGCCGGCGGGCGCGCCGGCGACCGGGACCCACTCCGGTTTCCAGACCTCGGAGCCCCGCACGAAAACCTGATGCCCGGGGGCCGCCTGCCAGGTGATCGGCGCGGCCTTCGTGCCGCCGCGGACCGGCGCGATGTGCTCGCGATACACGCCGGGGCGAACGTAGATGGTGTCACCGGGCTGCGCGATGGCGGTGGCGGCGGAAATCGTGCGGAAGGGACGCGACTCGGTGCCGAATCCTTCGGCGACGGCCCGGAGATCGTCGGGATCGGCGGCCTGAGGATGCTTTTGATCCACCAGTAGCGTGCGCGCCTCCGCGAGCGCGGCGCAGCAGACCGACAGCATCGCGAGAGCGCGTGCAAAAAACGAAACGGCGCGAGAGTAGGCGGGCGCCCCTTTAGAGCAGCTCATTGTAGAAGGATGCGATCGAGGCGGGCTGGGGAACGGTCGCGACATGACCGTCGAAGAAGAGGACGTTGACCTTGCCGTTATGGCGGAAGTCGGCCTTCCGGTTGGCGGCGGCCTTGTTCATGTAATACGAGGTGCAGTCGGCCAGGTAGAGGATGCGCGACGGGTTCTCGATCTCGTGCAGATAGATCCTGGACGTCTCCCAATAAGTCGGCGGCAAACCGATCCGTTGCGCGTTATAGCCGTAGGAGATGTTCGTGATGTTATCGACCTTGTCGTCGGCGACGTCGGTCCGGTCCTTGGGATCGGAGGGACACATCCATACGCCCTTGCGATCCAGCATCTGGGTCTTGGTGAGCGCCGGCAGATAGCCGCCATTTTTGAGCGCGGCATAATAGGCCGGCGGCAGAGTCCGGAGCTTGTTGTCCTGACTGTAGCTTGCGCCGGCGATGCCGAGTTGACGCAAGTTGCTGATGCATTCGGCGCGCTTGGCGCTCGTCCGGACGGCCGATACAGCCGCCACGGTGATCGCCATGAGAACACCGATGATCGCGATCGCCGTCAGCAGCTCGATGAGCGTGAATCCGCCGCGCACGGGGCGTGGGTGTCGGGGAATTTCCGATCTGAGGAGCATGGGGTATTGGGGCTTGGGCGGGGCTCTCCGATGGCGTCGCCCGGTGAAATGACCGCGCCCGCCAAACCGGAACAGGGGAACATGCCCAACATCTGGCGAGGAGGGGGCACCGACAATCTTCAAGAACGTGACATTGCCGACAAAAACATGATGTTTCCGACATCACGTGGCGTCCTCTTCCGCGTTTTCATACCCTTGCGCATGACTAAAGGAAGGAAACCATCGGCTGCCGCCGGCAGTGACATTTCCAACATCGAGCCGCTACTGCATGCCATCGATTCGGGAGATCATAGGTCGGCCTTTTCCCGCTTGCTCGAATCCGTGCTGGAGCGCCACGCGCGATGGGGCGGCCGCGATGTCCCTTTGGCGGTCTTCGCCCACGAAAACAATCCCGGCCGCTTGCCCGTGACGCACGACATTCACGGGCCGCGCGGAACGAATTTCTCCTGCGTGACCGTGCCGCGTTTCATCCTCGTCCTCGGCGGCAGCTACCGCGTCGTTCGCGATCTGGATGACCCCGCGCAGGACAGAATCGTGAATGCCGGCGAATTCTACTGGATCCGTCCCAACGGATGGAACCTGGTCCGCAACGACACCGCTCGCACCGTCCTCTCGGTGATCTTCGAGCAGGACCACACGCGCTTTCTTTGGTATCACCACCAAAAGGAAACCCGGTCGAGCCTCCGCCGCGATCCGGCTGCGCACACCGCACTGCGCTACCACACGCATGCTCCCGCTTCCGGCCCCTTGCGCCACGCGGTGGCGCTCATGGATGCGGCCTCCTCGGACGGACACGCGGCGCAATCCGCTATGCATGCGACGGCCAGGACCCTGCTCACTTGGTGCCTGCATGAACTCAAGTTGGCCGAATCATCCGTCGCCGCGAACACTTCGAGCGTCACGCTCCCCGGCCGACGGATCTTCGACGAAATACGCGCCTATGTTGGCGAGCATCTTCAGGAGAATCTGAACCGGGAACAGATCGCGAAGATTTTTGGCGTCAGCGAGGATCACCTCACGAGGCTTTTCCGCGTCCACGCGCAGTGCGGTTTCGTCGAGTTCGTGCGTGCGGCCAGGTTACAACTCGCCGAACGACTGCTGGAGACCAGCCGACTGTCGATTAAAGAGGTTTCCGTGGCGTGCGGCTTTAACCTCAGCGAGTATTTCATCAAGCGCTTCCGCGAAAAGCACGGCGTTCCGCCGACTTTGTGGAGACGTCGGCACTCACAAAACCGCTAACGCCCTTTTTCATTGATACTCCGATCGGACTCCTCGCGTTCCGATGCTCACAGCCCCCAAGATCTAAACCGCGGGCACGTGCCTCAATCATTCGAAAAACGGCTCCATTTTGGCCTCGGCGGGGCCGACTTTCACGACGACGGGCCAGCGTGGGAGGTGGTGGATTTCCAAGACCTTGTTCCGAATCTGTTGGATTCCGGTTGGGAACCCGAGACCTCGGCCTCATCAGAAGAACAAGCCATAAAGTAAATCGCCCTCGTAACCGAGGGCTACGAGGGCGATAAACATTGGGTGCAGGGGTTGGATTTGAACCAACGACCTTCAGGTTATGAGCCTGACGAGCTACCAGGCTGCTCCACCCTGCAACAAGTGAGGAGGCCGAGACCGTGTTCGCCACGAGGGTTCTGTCAACGACCTTTTCGAGAAAATATTCAAAATTTCCAGAACGCGCTTGCGCCGCGCTTTTCCGCTCCGTGTGCTCGACGCTCTTTTCCCCGAAAAGAGCCAAACAAAACACAACAACCACAACCCAACATCCTACGATCGCAAGGCGGCCCACCGGCCGACCTGTGTTTCGAAAGATACATAGATCATCACATGCAAGTCACTGCCAAAGACCTCCTCGACGCCGGCGTCCACTTCGGTCACCAGACCAAGCGCTGGAACCCGCGCTCCAAACCCTACGTCTTCGATCATCGCCAAGGCATCACCATCATCGACCTCGGCAAGACCCACGAACTTCTCCAGAAGGCGTATTCCTTCATCGAGGACAAGGTCGCTTCCGGCGGCAACGTGCTCTTCGTCGGCACCAAGGAGCAGGCCCGCGAAATCGTCCGCGAAGCCGCCAACTCCACCGGCATGCCTTACTGCGTCGACCGCTGGCTGGGCGGCACGCTCACGAATTTCGCGACCGTCAAGAAGTCCATCGCCAAGTTTAAGAAGTATCAGCAGCAGGAGCAGAACGGCGAACTCGCCAAGCTCTCCTCCAAGGAGGAGTCGGCCATCAAGCGAGAGATGGTTCGCATGACCAAGAACTTCGCCGGCATCCTCGAGATGCCCGAGCTTCCCTCCGTCCTCTTCGTCGTGGACGCCAACCACGAGAAGATCGCCGTCGCCGAGGCGAAGCGATGCGGGATCCCCTGCGTCGGTCTCGTCGACACCAACTCCGATCCCACCCAGCTCTCTCACCCGATCCCCGGCAACGACGACGCCGTGAAGTCTATCCGCATCATCGTGGAGACCATCGTCGCCGCCGTGCAGTCCGGTCTTGCCCAGCGTGACAGCCGCCGCGCCAACCGCGGCGCCGCGGACCTCAAGGCCGCTTCCGCCGCCGTGGCCGCCGCGGCCGGCATCGACACCGCGGCTCCCGCCCCCGCCGTCGAAGGCGAGGCCCCCGCCGAGTCGGAGGCCCCCGCTGCGAAGAAGCCCGCCTCCCGCAAGAAGATCGCCGCCCCGAAGGACTGAGCGAGTCCTCCCCGGATCGGTATTCACGCATCCCCTACATACTAGACACAGTCAAATGAGCACCACTATCACCGCCACCATGGTCAACGACCTCCGCGCCCAGACCGGCGCGGGGCTGATGGACTGCAAGCGCGCCTTGGTCGAGACCAACGGCAACGTCGAGGAGGCCATCACCATCCTTCGCAAGAAGGGGGCCGCCTCCGCCGCCAAGCGCGCGGACCGCGTCGCCAAGGAGGGCATCATCTACAGCTACATCCACACCGGCGGCAAGGTCGGCGTCCTCATCGAGGTCAACTGCGAGACCGACTTCGTCGCCCGCAACGACGACTTCAAGGCCCTCGTGCACGATCTCGCGCTCCACATCGCGGCCGTGAACCCCTCCTTCGTGAGCCGCGAAGAGGTGCCCGAGGCCGATCTGGCCAAGGAGCGCGAAATCGCCGCCGCCCAGGTCGCCGGCAAGCCGCCCGCGGCCATCCAGAAGATCGTCGAGGGCAAGCTGGAGAAATATTACGCGACCGTGTGTCTGCTCGATCAGCCCTTCGTCAAGCAGCCCGAGAAGACCATCAAGGAGGTCCTCACCGAGACCATCGCCAAGACCGGCGAAAACATGGTCGTGCGTCGCTTCACCCGCTATCAGCTCGGCGCCTGAGGCCCCGCGCACCGGCGAGCAGTTCCCGCCTTTTCGAGGCGCCGTCCCCCGCGGACGGCGCCTTTTTAGTGCCCGTGTCGGGTGGGACGAAGACCGTTTTGACACGCGCCGACGTTGCCAAGCCATCCCGGGCGCGTCCTTATGCCGGACATCGTGGCCGCAAAGAAACCAGGATCACTCGCGCGCATGCTCGAGCGTCTCGACACGCTCGACAAGGCTACGCTCGCCTCGCTCGCGCAGCGGCTCGGCCGTGAGCGCGGTTTGTTCGAGCGTGTCTTCAATGTTCTCCAGGAGGGGGTGCTCGTCGTCGACGCGGACGGGGCGATCGCCTATTCCAACGTATCCGCGCAGCGCATGCTCGGGTTCAAATCGCCGGACGCGGGCGGCGTCACGCTCTGGCGTCTCGCGCCCGGTCTTCGCGCGCTCCTCGCGCCCGCGCTCGACAGCGCCACCAGCCTCACGCGCGAGATCGAGTTGAGTTATCCGGAGCCGCGTGCGGTGCGCCTGTATCTCGTGCCTTTCGCCGCCGAGGTCGGCGGCGACGAAACGGGGGAGGTGATTTCCGGCGAGACACGACGATTCGCGGTCGTGTTGACCGACGTCACGCGTGACAAACTCGACACCGACCAGCGGATCGAAAGCGAGCGGGTCGCCTCGATCGTGCTGCTGGCCGCCGGGGTGGCGCACGAGCTGGGCAATCCGCTCAACTCGCTGACGATCCACCTGCAGGTTGTGGAACGAAAGCTTCGCAAGCTGCGCGGACTCGAACCCAATGACGTGCGGGGGTTGGGCGAATCGCTGCGCGTTTGCCGCGAGGAGGTCGCCCGGCTGGACGGCATCATCTCGAACTTCTTGCAGGCGATCCGTCCGCGTCCGCCCGATCTCGCCGACACTCGGCTGGCCGAGGTGTTGGCCGAGGTGCTGACGTTTCAGGAGCGCGAACTCGCCGATCGCGGCGTGAGCGTCGAGGTCGAGAGTCCCGCGGATCTGCCCGTGGTGCTGGCCGACAAGGACCAGGTGAAGCAGGTGTTTTTCAACCTCGTCAAAAACGCCGCCGAGGCGATGCCGCCGGGCGGACGCTTGCGGATCGAGGCCGGTTCCGACGAGGAGCATGTGTCGCTGGCATTCGTCGACAATGGAGGCGGCATCAAACCCGAGGATCTCGCTCGTCTGTTCGAGCCCTACCATACGACGAAGGCGTCCGGTCATGGACTCGGGATGATGGTCGTGCAGCGGATCATGCGGGCGCACGGCGGACACATCGCGGTGGAGAGCAATCCCGGACAGGGCACCACGGTGACCTTGCAATTCCCCCTCAAGCAGCGGCGCGTGAAGTTGCTCGGCGGATAAGCGCAGATCGTTCTGCGGGCGGCGCGGGGCGCGAGCGTCCTCGGTGCCGCGGCCGCCTTCAGCGGCTCGGAGCGCGATCCTGTTTCTCGAGCCGATTCAATGCTTCGGTCGCGCGGCGGAAATTCGGTTCCAGCTTGAGCGATTCCTCGTAGGCGGCTCGGGCGGCGGCTCTATCATTGCGATGTTCGGCGATCATCCCGAGGCGAAACCAGACAAGCGCGTGCCCCGGTCCGGCGGGCCCGGGCTTGCCCGCGAGGCAGCGGCGCAGCGCGGCCTCGCCGTCGTCGAGCCGTAAGCCGGTTTCGGCAACCGTGCGTCCGAGGATGAACAATGCGTCGTAATCGTCGGGTTGCGCGGCGAGCGCCGAGTCACAGGCGGCCAGCGCTTCGGAAAACTTTTTTTCCTGCACGAAGAGGGAGGCCCGCCAGGCCGCGCCGCGAACCGGATCCAGGCGCGCGATCGCCTCGGCATGCCGCCGCGCTTTTTCAGGGTCGCCGCCGGCGATCGAGGGCGCCTCCCGGTAGAAGTTCACGAGGCTCTCGCGATAACCGATGTCGTCGGGAGCAAGCGCGACGGCGAGCTCCATCAGCTCGCGGCCGCGCCGCGCAAGACGCAGAGTCCGAAAGCCGGGACCGAGTTCGCCGGCGCGCAGCATGCATTGACCGGCATAGGCGGCGAGCAGACCGGGGTGGTCGGGATGCTTTTTGAGGAAGGGTTCCAGCAAATCGATGGCTTGGTCGCGCCGGCCTAGGGCGTGGTAGATCTCGCTCAAGGCGAGCGCGGCTTCCAAGTTTTGCGGATCGCGTCGCAGCACGGTCTCGAGCGGTTCGCGTGCTTCGGGCAGGCGGGAAGCCTCGATCAGTTTCCGGGCCGCGGCGAGTTGATCCTCCGCGCCTGTGCTTTCCGCGACGGAAAACGAGGTCGCGACAAACAGCAGAAGGGCGGGGAGGATGATGCGCACGGCGGGAAAGGGCAGGGAAGCGGTAGCCTGCATCGGGGCAACCTCCAAGGAGGGACGAAATGGCGCACGGTGGCTTGACCCGGCGGACGGGCGGGACGTGATTCGCGGCATGTTGCCAAGCGTCCTGATCGTTGATGACGAAAAGCATACCCGCGAGGGCCTGCGCCAGGCCTTGGAGGACAATTACGACATTTTCCTGGCCGCGAACGCGGACGAGGCCTTCCACCTCCTCGACGAGCAGCCCTTCGACGCGGTGCTCACGGACTTGCGCATGCCGGGCAAGTCGGGGCTCAAGATCATCGACAAGGCGCTCGCGCTGCCGCAGCGCCCGGCGGTGATCATGATGACCGCGTATGGCAATGTGGATACGGCGGTCGAGGCGATGAAGCGCGGCGCGGTGGATTTCCTCACCAAACCGGTCAACCTCGAGCGCCTCGAGGTGCTGCTCCAGCGAGCGCTCAAGACCAAGACGCTGGAGGTCGAGGTGAAGCAGCTCCACGAGCGTCTCGACGAGAAGTTCAGCTTCGACGGTATCGTCGGACATTCGGCGGCGTTGCGCGACCTGATCGACAAGGTCCGCCTCGTCGCGCCCTCGAAGGCGACGATTCTCCTCGAGGGCGAGAGCGGCACGGGCAAGGAACTGATCGCACAGGCGGTGCACCAGGCGAGCTCGCGTTCCCGTCGTCCCTTCGTGGCGGTGCATTGCGCGGCGCTTTCGGAAAATCTGCTCGAGAGCGAGCTCTTCGGTCACGAACGCGGCGCCTTCACCGGCGCGACGGAGCGCCGCATCGGACGTTTCGAGTCGGCCGACGGCGGCACGCTCTTCCTCGACGAGATCGGCGAGATCACCGCGAGCACGCAGGTGAAGCTGCTGCGCTTTTTGGAAACCCGGACAATCGAGCGCGTCGGCGGCGGGAAGCCGATACCGCTCGACGTGCGTCTCGTCGCCGCGACGAACCGCAACCTCGAGCGCATGGTCGCCGAGGGGAAGTTTCGGGAAGATCTGTTCTTCCGCCTCAATGTCGTTCGCCTGCTTATGCCGCCGCTGCGCGAGCGTCCGGACGACATTCCGCTCCTGCTGGCGCACTACCTGAAGTATTTCGCGAAGGAGAACGGCGTGCCTCCGCCGCAACTCGAGCCGGGGGCGCTGCGCACGCTTTGTTCCTACCGTTGGCCGGGTAACATCCGGGAACTGCGGAATTTTTGCGAAAACGCCGTCGTCATGCACCGGGGCGGAAAACTCACAGAATACGACCTCGATCCGCGTTATCGCGGCGTCGTCTCCATGATTCCGGCGGGCGGCGGAGTCTCCGCGGCGCTGCCCGGGGCGGCGGGAACCGGGGAGGGCGGGGCGCCGTCGGGCTCCGCGCCGACGTTGGCTTTGCCCGGCCCGCTCGGGGCTTCCTTGTCGGTCGAGGAGAACGAGCGCCGCTTGTTGCGCGAAGCCTTGATCAAGGCGCGGGGCAATCGCACCAAGGCGGCGCAGCTCATGGGAATCAGCCGGCGCACCTTGCACCGGAAAATCGCGCAGTGGCCGGAGCTCGACACCGTGGATTGAGCGGCGGGTGTTCCTTTGGCGGGGAGTGGTTTCCGGGGGAGCGGCCGAGGGGCGGATTGCGTTTGCCACTTTGGTTTGCTCGCGGCAGCACGGGGGCACCCATCTATGCGTTTTCCCCGCCTGTCCGCCGCCGCTTTTTCCGTCGCCCTTTTCACCTCCTCCCTTTTTGCCGCGGAAGCGATTCGCGTCGCGGGTTCCGACCTGCTCGACGGCGCCTTGAGGGAAAACCTCGAGGGCTTCGCCAAGGAAAACGACCTGGCCCTGCGTTTCGATCTGCGCGGCAGCCGCCTCGGCTTGACCGCCCTGCAACAGGGGCGCGCGGATATCGCCCTGCTTGTCTTCGGCGCCCAAGATCCGAAACCGGGACCGGAGATGAGCAACGCGGTCATCGGTTATCTGACCAGCGTGGTGGTCGTGCCCGCCGACGTGTCGTTGACGCAGATCAGCTACCCGCAGCTTGCGGGCGTGTTTGGCGCGAGCGAACTCAACAACTACCGCCGGTGGAGCGAAATCGGAGCCTTGGGCGAGTGGGCGCCTCGCGCCATTTCCGGGATGGTGCTGCGGCGCGACACGGGGCTCTCGCTCGATCTTTTCCGCTACAACGTGCTCCAGACGCCCGAGCTCAAGCCGACGATCGCGCAGCTCGACAACGCGGAGGAAGCCTACGTCCGCCTACTGGGCAACGAAGGTGGCATCGCCATTCTGCCGTCCGCGCCTCCGCCGGACAAGAAGCTCAAGGTTCTCCTGCTGGCCAAGGGATCGGGCGCGGGTGACGTGGCGTATCCGCCGACGGCGGAGAACTTGCACACGGGCGACTATCCGTTGCGCCTGCCGGTGCATCTCGTTTTTCGCAAGGGAGAGGCGGGAAAACTGAGCCGCGTGATCCGACATCTTCTCGCGGATGAGACCGCTCCGGCCTTGCAGGCCGTCGGCGTGGTGCCGCTCCCCGTGCAGGCGCGCAACCAGCTCGTGTTCGACCTCGAAACGATGTGAGGGAGGCGAAGCGCCGGCGCGCGAGGCTGTAAGCGGGGAACGGAAAGCCGGCGCGTCGTTGGCGCTCAGGAGGGTGAACCAGGGACGCGAGTTGGCAGGCATTGAACTCGATCCGACTCGATCGGGTCGGCGCGAATCCGAGCCCGGCGTGGGCAAATACGCTCTCGTTCACGTCGTCCCCGTCTCTTTTCCGATCGCATCCAAAAGAAAAACGCGACGTGTGCAAAAAACCTGTTGACGGTGACGCGCGGCGCACTTTGCTCCCACTCCCTCAGTCACGCAGGCGTAGCTCAGTTGGTAGAGCACCACCTTGCCAAGGTGGACGTCGAGAGTTCGAGTCTCTTCGCCTGCTCCATTTTAAGTGGAAGCCCCGGACACCGAAAAGGTTCCGGGGCTTCTCGTTTTCGCCGGCAGGCTGTAGTGGGAAAAGGACTACGAAAAAACGGGGGGCTCCGACGGCCAAGGGTTAAGCATGCATGCCTTTCTGCTCAGACCGCACCCGATCACGGGAAGCTTCCGTGCCTCGTAAAGCCGCATTGATAGATCGGGCACGCACCCCCGCGGGTAGTGTCTCCGAAGTTCAGCAAAAAGGCGGGTCATGGTAGGTGGTTGGGAGACGAAACCTAAACCACCGAACGAAAGACAAACCATGACCCGCCGGAAGCGGAACGATGAGACGATCA
>Ga0182792_1000387_pt1 | contig 42622 bp, 27 predicted proteins | sample Passage237B_FD_130497 | JGI IMG/M metagenome (GOLD analysis project Ga0182792, IMG submission 130497) | Cellulose adapted compost microbial communities from Newby Island Compost Facility, Milpitas, CA, USA - Passage2 37B (version 2) (version 2) ...
CACAGCAAATCCCGCCGACGGCATCACCTTTGTGCGCCGTGTTACGGTCAGCACGACCCACCATGATCTCTACACCCACACCTCGTCGAGCCACCCGCTCCCCTCGCCGACTCTGATCGTCGAGTCGCAGGGCACGCTCGTGATGGAGAGCGGCGTGCTCGAGACCGAGACAATCACCAACCGCGGCACCGGCACCGTGCGCCTCGAAGGCGGCACGCTTTCGGCATCCACGGGCTTCACCAATTCCGCCCTGCTTGAACTCGTGGGCGGTGCGCTTTCCACACCGTCCTTCACCAACACCGGCGACGGCCGCATCGTCGCCACCTCGGGCTCCAACGCGCTCGCCGATTTCACCAATTCCGGACGCCTCACGGTCCAGAACGGCTCGCTCGCCGTATCCACGCTCGTCAACGAAGGCCTCGTCGCGGTAACGGGCGGCACGCTCACCATCTCGAACGGACTCCGCCTCGAAGCCGACGGCACCCTCCGTCTCGATGGCGGCACCATCCACGCTCAGGCGCTCGACAACTACGGCGGCACGCTCGACCTGCGGGCCGGCACGCTTCGCCTCAACACCAACTCGCTCGAGACCGACGGCGCGCGCCCGCTCCTCGGCGCCAACCCCGTCATCAACGGCCCCGTCACCATCGAGTTGCTCAACGGCGACACCTACGTCGCCACCGACACCTCCCTCACCGTTTCCAACGGCGCCACGCTCTCCACGCGCTCCGCGCTCAATCGCGGAACGATCAACATCATCGCCGCCACGCTCGATATTCGCGACCTGCGGCTCGAGAACCAGGGCGTGCTCAACCTCGTCGACGCCACGATCGACGGCGACGTGCTTTCCCCCGCCGGCAGCTCCGTTCGCGTCGCGGGCAACGTGGTCTTCAACGGAGCCTTCGGCGGCGCGGCCAACTTCTCCGGCACCTCCACCACCGTCACCTTCAACGGCGGCTACTCGCCCGGCGACAGCCCCGCGTTCGTCACCCACGAGGGCGATCTCGTCTTCGGCGCCGAAAACCTGCTCGTGATGGAACTCGCCGGCCTCGCGCGCGGCGACGAATACGACGCCCTCGTGGTCGGCGGCGCGCTCGTCTTCGGCGGCGATCTCCGCGTCGACCTGCTCGAAGAATTTTCCCCCGCGGCCGGCGACAGCTTCGATCTCTTCGACTTCGATCCCGGACTGAGCTCGGGCAACTTCGCCAACCTGCTCCTGCCAAATCTCGGCGGAGGTCTGGCTTGGGACGCCTCCCTTCTCTATTCGAGCGGCGTGCTTTCCGTCGTGGCGATTCCCGAGCCGGCGTCCTTCGCCACGCTGCTCGCGGCCGGCGCGTGTGGAGCGGCATTCACCCGCCGCCGCCGGCGCTGAGGCGAAACGGCTCCGCCGTTCCGCCACGTCTCGCATCCCCCGTGGCGGAAGGCGCGGAGCGTTTTCCTCCTCACAGCCGCCGCGTCGCGGGCAGGCCGTAATACTCCTTCACGCGCGCCGTCGCGGCGTCGAGCGTCGCGGCGTCGAGCACGAGGCGTTGCAGATTGCGCCCGGGCATGAACTCCACGCGATGCACGCCGCCCTCGGCCGGCGTCTCGAGGGCCTCGGCCAGATCGGCGAGCGTCGCCACCACGCGGCCGTTCACCTTGTCCACCACGAGCATCACGGCGTCCTGGTAGCCGAGGTTGATCGGATCGGGCAGCACGCCGGTGAGCACGACGAGCGACCGCCGTTTGTCGCGCGGCTCGCCGTATTGGTAATACTGGAGCCGATACGGCGCGTATTTGCGCCACTCGTCGCCCCAGCCGCGCAGGAAGGGTTGCGTGAGCGGCTGGAACACGAGGCCGCCGGCGACGAGATACTTCGGCGGACCGTCGAAGACCTCGCGCGGCATCGTCTCGTCCGTGAAGTCGGCCTTCGGCACGACGTAGTCGAGCGTCAGCTCCCGCGCGCCGCGGCGCACCTTCAGCTTCACCGTCGCGCCGGCGAAGTGTCCGCGGTTGGCCAGATACTCCAACATCAGATGCCCGTAGTCGGGGTCGAGGTAGTCGCCTTCGCTGTCGATGGGGAAGCCGTCGATCTCGAGCAGGATGTCGCGCGGGCGCGGCGACTTCGCCGGATCGGATTCACGGCCGGCCGCGTGGACGACGGCGCCGCGCGATTCGCCCTCCATGCCGAGCTCCTTGAGCAGCTCGGGATTCGAGCCCGGTTGCCAGGTGAAGTCGAAGTAGCCGAGCCCGGAGAAACTCCCCGCGCGCCACGCGGCCAGCACGTCGCGGATGAAGGGCGCGGGCAACGCGCCGCACACGCGTCCGTTGGAGTAGGTGGTGAGGCCGACGATCACGCCGTCGCGCGCCAGCACCTCGGTCCAGCCGAGTCCGCTCAAGTCGGTGCTCACCTCGAGCTGCACATGCGGCGCGAAACCGAGCACGCCCTCGCTCACGGTGAATTTGCCGAACTCGACGCGGCGGTTCTCCAGGTTTCCGTCGCGCCAGCGCAGAAGCTCGAACTCGGGACCGCGACCGACCTTTTCCGCGAGCTTCGCCGGCGCGAGGCCGTCCCAGAAGGCCGGCGCGGCGGCCTCGAGCACGGCGAGGTTGGACTGCGCGTCCCACCATTTCACGCGCGCGTCATACCAGCGGCCGCGTCCGCCCTTTTGCACGCGCACGAGCGTGTGCGTCGGGAGGTATTGCGCGGTGGTGAGGATCTCGCCCGGCGCGATGACAACGCCGTGTTTGCGGATCGCGCGCGTGGGTTCGTTCCAGGGCTGGAAGGCGTCGTAGACCTTGTAGGTCACCTCGACGCTCACCAGCGAGCGGTCCCAGCCGGGACGCTGCAAAAGCAACTGCGCGCGCGCCTCGGACGCGGCGACGGCGACGAAGCCGAGACCGAGCGCGACGATCAGGAACAGGCGGAGAAAGGGAGTGCGTTGCATGGCGTGATCAGCGGAGGGCGGGCTCAGAGACGTTCGGCGGAGACGATGCCGTAGGTGGAGAGGATGCCGGCCTGCGCGGCGTCGGCCGCGGCGCGGTCGATCGCCTCGATCGGTCCCTCCTCGGGGCCGACGAACTCGAACACGTGGCGCGCGCCGCCGTTTTCGGAGAGGGCGCGCTTCACGTCCTCGAGTTTCTCGATGCGCACGCCGTTGATGCGGTTGACCAGCACGCGGCCGCGCACGCCGATGTCGGCGTTGACCGCGTGGGGCAGGATGCCGGCGAGCACGACCGGCTCGGGACGCGCGCCCTCGATGTCCTCGACGGGACGGTGGTGCAGCTCGTAGGCGAGCCGCGCGAGGTTTTCCCAAAGGGGGTCGCGCCCGATCCGGCCGACCGTGTCGAGGTAGTTCGCGCTCAGCGGCGTGAAGACCATGCCGCCGTAGATGAAGTAGCGCGGCGGCTCGTCGTGCTGGCGACCCGCGAGACGGTCGCCCGTGTAGGCCTCCATCGGGAGCAGCACGTCGATCGCCTTGCCCTCGCGCCAGATCTTCAACGGGAGCTTCTCGCCCGCCTGCGCCTGCTGGAAGGCCACGCCGGCCGCGACACGGTTGCCGCGATACGGGATCATCGCGTCGCTGCCGACCGGATACCCGCCGGCCTCGAGCAACACGTCGTCGGGCCTCAACACCTTCGCCGCCGAACCGTCGGGACGCAGCCAGTCGACGCGCGCGCCGCGTCCGTCGTCGGTGAGACCGAGCAGGCGGCGGTAGGCGGGATTTTGCAGAGAATCGAAGCCCACGCCGGCCATCGGGAAGCCGTCGTAGCGGCCGTCCTTCACGTCATCGAGGAAGTGGCGCACCACCTCAGGCGGGATGAAGAAACCCGCGTTCTGCAGGCCGGGAAGTCCCTGGAAGGCCACGCCCACGACCTTGTCGCCCTGGAACACCGGGCCGCCGCTGTTGCCGGGATTGATCGCCGCGTCGGTCTGCACCGCCAGCCAGGAGCGGTTGCCCGGATGCGCGTAGGGCTGCACCTCGATGCGCGACACCACGCCGCGCGTGAACGACATCTGGTCGCCGCCCGCCGGATAGCCGCAGGTGACGACGGTGGACTGCACCGCGGGCAACTCGCCGAACTCGAGCGCCTTCACACCCTCGAGATCCTTCGGGTCGACCGGCTCGATCAACGCGAGATCGCAATCGTGACCCGCGAAGACGACGCGCGCCGGCAGCAGGCGCGGGTCCTGGTAACGCCGGATGAGAATCTGCTTCGCCCACGCGATGACGTGCGCGTTGGTCAGGATGCGTCCGCCCTCGATCACGAAACCCGTGCCCGAGGAGCGCCGGATCGGATGGTAACGCCACGGCGCGTCGAAGACCGGCACCTGGGACGACACGAGAATCTGCACCACCGCGCGCTCCGGCGCCGCCGCGGCCACCGCCGGCGGCGGGGACTCCAGCAGCGTGCCCTCCGCCCGGAGCGCCATCGCACCGTATCCGCAAATCCACCACAACATCATCGCCATCACGCGCGCCGCCCGCCGGCGCGGAGCTTGACCGGTCATCGATTGAAAACGCATCGCCCTCCACCCCATGCAGGTCCGCGCCGGCCGCAATTCCGCAAAAGACAAATTTTCGCGCCTTGCGGGGGAACTTTTCCCCGCCCAAGTCCGCCTTGCCGCGCCTCCCTGGCTGACACTAGCTCGCTGCGCCGTCCATGTCCGTCCCGCCCGCACCTCCCGTCCTCTCCGCCGCGCCCGACGCCCTCCTCTGCGTCGACATCGGCAACACCCACACGCACCTCGCCGTGCACCGCGACGGCGTGTTGAGCGGGCAACGCGACCTCCCCACGACCGCGCTCGACGATCCCGCCGCGGGCCTGCCCGCCGTCCTCGCCACGCTCGCCGCCCCCGGCTCCACGTCGCCCGCGCCGCACGCGATCGCCTTTTGCTCCGTCGTCCCCGCCGCCACGCCCAGGCTCCGCGCCGTCGCCGACGCGGCCGGTCTGCCCGCCTGGCAACTCACCCACGAGGTGCGGCTCGGCGTGCCCATCACCTACCCGAAGCCGACCGAGATCGGCCAGGACCGCCTCGCCAACGCCGCCGGCGCCCACGCACTCGCCCCCGGCCGCCCCGCCATCGTGATCGACCTCGGCACCGCGGTGACCTTCGATCTCGTCACGCCCGACGGCGGCTACGAGGGCGGCATCATCACGCCCGGCCCGGCGATGGTCACGCGTTACCTCCACGAACGCACCGCGCAGCTCCCGCTCGTCACCGATCTGCGCACCCCGATCACCAGCGTCATCGGCAAATCCACCGCCGAGGCCATCCGCATCGGCGCCATCGTCGGTTACGCGGGCCTCATCCAGACCCTGCTCGACGCCGTCCTCGCCGAATACGCCACGCGCCGCCTGCCCTCGGCCGAGATTTTCCTCTCCGGCGGCGCCGCCCAGGTCGTCGAAGGCCGGCTCAAACTCCCCGCCCGCGTCGTGCCCGATCTCGCCTTGGTCGGCCTCGCCGCCGCGCATGCGTTGAATCACTAGCGGCGAGCGCCGGCCTGAGCCCGGCCTCCACTCCCTCGCGCCCGCGCCTCACTCGCCGATAATTTCGGCGATCCATAAAATTTTTCTCTACAAGTTTTGCGCGCACTGTAGTAAAATTTATGTCAACAAAATCATAATGCCCACCAGCCCATCCACCTCCACATTCCGCGGTCGTATCGCCGCGCGCCGCGCCAAACTTGCCGCCGCCATCGTCGCCGCCGCCACCGCTCTTAGCGCCGCGCACGCCGTCATCTACACCGTCGATTCCCCGACCGCAAATAACCTCGCTTTCGACCCTATCGACGGATCCACCGCGCCGGGCGGTAGCTCCGACGATAACCCCATCTTCCTCGGTGCCTGCTACGGTGCCAGGATTAGTCTCCACTCCTCCTTGGCCGACAGTAACAACTTTTCCTACTTCGGCCCCGATCCGGAGGGCTTTTTTGGCATCATCCCCGTCACGGCCGGCGTGACCATCGATGGCTCCGGCGTTTTCCACGAGGCCGCCGGACTTGAATACGCAACCATCCCAGACGCCTACGACGACGTCACGCTCCACTACATCGGTTTCCGCTACACCAACCAAGGCCCGGGCTCGGACGAAACCTACTACGGCTGGATCGAATTCTTCGTCTCGAGCGCGAATGATGCCACCGTCACCCGCTTCGCCATCGGAGGTAACGGCGAAGCCATCGTGACCGGTCAGGACGCCAGCCCGATCCCCGAGCCGGCCTCCGCCGCCGCGATCGCCGGCGCACTCTCGCTCGGTGCCTTCGCAACCCGTCGCCGTCGTCGCTAAACGGGTTCGTCCCGCTCGCCCCTTCCGGCGATTTGCCCAACCCTTCGCTCCTCCCGGCGAAGGGTTTTTTGCGCACAAGCGGCCCCGACTCCGGCTCGTCTGGAAGCGCGGCTCGACACCCTTCCCGCGCCTCGCTGAGTTCGGCTGCCTTCGATGGCTTCCTCCGCCGCTTCAGACCCCGCCGCCGACCAATCCAACGCCCTCTCTCTGCGCGAGGCGCTCCGCCGGCGTGACCAGTCGGCGTTGAATCGTTTTTTCGGCCCTGCCGGCGCGACGCTTTCCTTCGCCGAACCGCTTCCCCTGCTTCGCGCCGCGGCGAACCGCATCCCCATCGCCTGGCTGCGGCATCTGGCCGAAGAATTCGCCCGCCTCGGACCGCAAACTCCCGACGCGCTTTTCGCCCTCGCCCGCGCCTGGCGAGAACTGGGCGGCTGGAGCGCCGCGGAGCACACGCTCCGCCACGCCCTGTCGATCGCGCCGCGCCACCTCCCCTCGTTGCGCGAACTGGCGGAGTTGCTCTTTTTGCACGCCCGACTCGGAGAGGCACAACAACTCCTCTCCGGCGCGCTCGCCCTCCATCCCGGCGATCCGGTCCTGCTGCTCATCTCCGGACAATGTCACCTCGGCCAAGGCGACGTCGAAACCGCCCTCGCCGCCTTCGAACTCGCCGAGGAACACGCCGGCTCCGACACCGAGGCCGCGCGCAACGCCGGACAGCTTTTCACACTCGCCCTCGCCTATCTGCCCGACGTCACCGCGGCCGATCTTTTGGAAGCCGCCGCGAATTGGGAACGTCGCCACGCTCCCCCCGTCGCGCGCAAACCCGCCCCGCCTCCGCCGGACGGCCGCCGCCTGCGCGTCGGTTATTATTCGCCGGATCTTCGGCGTCATTCGATCGCGCATTTTTTCCTCCCGCTGCTCACGCACCACGACCGCGCGGCCTTCGAGATTTTTCTCTACTCCGACACCGCCGCGACCGACGCCGTCACCGCGCGCATGCGCACGTTCGTCGATCACTGGCGCGACCTCACCCCGCTGCCCGAGCCCGAAGCCATCCGCCGCATCGCCGACGACCGCCTCGACCTGCTCGTGGATCTCAGCGGTTTTTTCGGCGCCACCCGGCCGCGGATTTTCGCCGCCCGCCCGGCGCCGCGTCAGGCCCACCTGCTCGGCTACCACGGCTCCACCGGACTCAGCTCCCTCGATTACCGGATCACCGACGCGATCAGCGATCCCCTTGGCACCGAGGCCGAGAGTTCGGAAAAACTCGTCCGCCTGCCGGACGGGTTTCACTGCTTCGACGCCCTGATGGACCCGCTGCCCGAAGGCCCGCCGCCCTGCGTCGCCAACGGTTTCGTCACCTTCGGCTCCTGCAACAACCTCGCCAAACTCAACCCCGAGGTCGTCGCGCTTTGGTCGAGGGTCTTGCAAGCCGTGCCCGGCTCGCGGCTGCACCTCAAGGCCATCCAGCTGCACGACGCCGCGCTGCGCGAGACCGTCGCCGCGCGCTTCGCCGCCTGCGGCATCTCCGCCGATCGGCTCGAGATCTTGCCCGGCGCCGCCCGCCCCGAGGACCACATCGTCGCCTATCGGCGCATCGACATCGCGCTCGATCCCTTTCCCTGCAACGGCGTCACCACCACCTGCGAAGCGCTCTGGATGGGCGTCCCCGTGCTCACCCTCGCCGGGGCACGTCACTCCGCACGCGTGTGCTCCAGCCTGCTTCGCCAGATCGGTTTGGACGAATGCATCGCCACCTCCCCCGAAGATTACATCGCGCGCGCGGTCGCGTTGGCCGGCGCGCCCGGGCGTCTCGCCGACTTGCGCGGCACCTTGCGTCAACGCCTCGCCGCCTCCCCGCTGGGCGACGCCCCCGCCTACGCCCGTCGCATCGAAGCCGCTTTTCACAAAATCATCGCCGCTTAGGGAGTGTTTTCGACGCCGGCATGAGCAGCGCCGGGCCCGATTCCGTCCCGGCCCTTCGGGTTCTTGTCTCACGCTGCGCTCATGCCGGGGTCGAAAACACTCCCCGGGAATAATCGTTCCTCCACACGCAACTTTGGCCCTTGGACACGGGTCTTTGCTTCTTTTTCCTTCCACGTTTCAAATCCGTCCAAATGCCCGAAGCCGCCACCGCGCCCTCCGACAGCACACCGCCGCCCGCCGCCACCGCCACGCCGCCGCCCGCCATCGTGGTGCGTGATCTGGTCAAAACCTACGCCGGACACCCCGCCGTGCGCGGCGTGAGTTTCGAGGTCGCGCAGGGCGAGATCATCGGCCTCCTCGGCCCCAACGGCGCCGGCAAGTCCACCACGCTCCGCATCCTCACCGGCTACCTGCCCGCCACCTCCGGGCACGTCACCGTCTGCGGCATCGACGTCGCCGCCGACCCCGCGGCCGTGAAAAACCATCTCGGCTTCATGCCCGAGAACAACCCGTTGCCCGAGGATATGCGCGTCCGCGAATACCTCCACTTCCGCGGACGCATCAAGGGGCTCACCCGCCGCCGGCTCGCCCCGCGCCTCGACGAGGTCGTCCACCTCTGCGACCTCGGACGCGTCCGCGATCGCATCATCGGCAAACTCTCCAAAGGCTATCGCCAGCGCGTGGGCATCGCCGACGCCATCCTCGCCGAACCGCCGCTCATCATCATGGACGAGCCGACCATCGGCCTCGATCCGCACCAGATCCTCGCCGTGCGCGACCTCATCGCCTCGCTTCGCGGGCGCATGACCGTGCTCATCAGCTCGCACATCCTCCCCGAGATCGAGGTGACCTGCGACCGCGTCGTCATCGTCAACCAGGGCCGCGTCGTGGCCGCCGGAGCCCCCGAGGAGCTGCGTCGCCAGTTTTTCGGACCCGGCCACTACGAGCTCGAGCTCGTCGGCCCGCTCGACGAACTCCCCGCCGCGCTCGCCCCGGTGCATCCCGGGCTCGCCCTCGTCTCCGCCTCCGCCCCCGACGCCGCCGGCTTCACGACCGTCCGCCTCGCCTCTCCGCCCGACGCCGCCGATCTCCGCGAGACCCTGGTCAACGCGTTCGCCCGCGACGCCCGTTTCCGCCTCCGCTCGCTCACCCGCAGCCGCCACTCGCTCGAAGAAGTCTTCCTCGCCGCCACCCAGGCCGGGGCCGCCTGACCGGCCGGGGCCAAGACGCGGCGCACGGCGCCGAAACCGCCGTCGATTCCCGCCTCAGCCCTTCACCCTTCGATTTCCCTCTTATCTCCGCTCCCAGCATCCCGCCCATGCGACCTTTCCGCATCCTTCTCGCCCACGAACTCCGCATGTTGCTCGTCACGCCCGCCACCTACGTCGCGGCGACGCTCTTCCTGCTCGTGATGGGTTTCGTTTTCGCCGGCATCCTCGAGTCCTTCGCCGCGATGCCCCAGGAAGGCTCGCCCGCCGCCGTGTTCTTCCAGCTCTTCTGGCTTCCCGTGTTCTTCATGGTTCCGCTCCTCACCATGAAGTCCCTCGCCGAGGAACGACGCCTCGGCACGCTCGAGACCCTGCTCACCGCGCCGGTTACCACCGCGCAGGTCGTGCTCGCGAAGTTCTTCGCCGCCTACGCCCTCTACCTCGCCCTCTGGGCCGGCACGGGCGGCTTCTTCTACATCCTGCAAAAATTCGCCGGCGCCGCCCAACGTCTCGACCACGGTCCGCTCATCGGAGGCTACCTCTTCATCGCCATCTCCGGCCTGCTCTTCGTCTCCGTCGGCATCCTCGCCAGCGCCCTCACCCGAAACCAGGCCGTCGCGGGCATCCTCGCCTTCGTCCTGCTCCTCGCCCTCGTCATCGGCACCCGTTTCGCCGCCACGCTCGAAATCCTGAAACTCGACCACCTCGCCACCGTCCGCGCCGCCGTCGACTACCTCCAGGTCTTCACCCACCTCGAGGACTTCACCCGCGGCGTCATCGATACCCGCCAGGTCCTCTACTACTTCAGCGGCTCCGTCCTCGCCCTCATCCTCGGTATCCTCGGCGTCGAGGCGAAGCTGCTGCACAGCTGATCCGCTCCGACATCCGCCCATCCGTGTAACCCGTGGTCAATCATCACCGCCCGATGTCCCGATCCGCCGTCACCTTCGCCTCCGCCCGCCGCCGCCGCACCGCCCACCTGCTCGCGCAGGGGCTGCTCATCCTCACCTTGGTCGGCGGTCTCAACTACCTCGCCACCCGGCACGCCTGGCGCTTCGACCTGTCCCGTCACGCCCGCCACTCCCTTTCCGCCGAGACCCGTTCCTACCTCAAGGAACTCTCCGCCCCCGTCACCATCGTCGTCACCTTCACCGAGGACGCCGACGACGACAACCTCGTCCAGGCCTACCGCGACATCCGCACCCTCCTTCGCGATTACGTCGACGCGTCCTCCGCCAATCCCCGCGGCCCGATCAAGGTCGAGTTCATCGACGTCTTCCGCAACCGCGCCGCCGCCGAACGCTACGGCATCACCGAGCCCCACCGCGTCTTCGTCTTCTCCGACGGCAATCCCCGGGAAATCAAACTGCAGGAGATCTATCGCATCAAAGACGGACAGAAGGTTGCCTTCACCGGCGAACAAGCCTTCACCGCCGCCATCCTCGACGTCACCCGCACCGAGAAACAAAAGATCTACTTCCTCGTCGGCCACGGGGAGATGGACCCCACCGACACCTCGCCCGACCGCGGCCTCTCCCTTCTCAAGGACGAGCTCATGCTCCGCAACTTCCAGGTCGGGATTGTCGATCTGCCCACCGCCCGGGCGCTCCCGCAGGACACCTCCCTGCTCATCTGCGTCGGCACCCAGGGCCGCTACAGCCCGGCCGAACAGGAGCTCCTCCGCCGCTACCTCGCCACCCAGGCGGGACGCCTTCTCCTTCTCCTCAACCCCGCCTCGCCCCACGGTCTCGACGATCTCCTCTTCGACTGGGGCGTGCAGGCCGACGACGTCGTCGTCATCGATCCCGGCCCCGACGGACGCGCCGACACCGGCGACCTCGTCGCCTACCCCGCGACCGACAACTCGCACCCCGTCATCAATTTCCTCGCCGACAACAAGATCGCCCTTCGCTTCGGTCCCTCCCGCGTCGTTCGCGCCGACCCCGGCCGCTCGCTTGATCCCGGGCTTTCCGTGATTCCGCTCGTCGGCGCCTCGCCCACCGCCTGGGGCGAACGCTCCTACCGCCAGCGCGGCATCCCCACCCGCGACGACACCGACCTCCTTCCGCCCCCGCGGCTCTCCCTCGGCACCGCCTCCGAACGCGTCCCCCCCAAAGGCGCCCTGCCCTTCAGCGTGCGCGGCGGCCGTCTCGTCGTTTTCGGCAACGCCGATTGGCTCGCCAACCAGCGCCTCGCCGCCGGCGGCAACGCCATGCTCGCCTTCTCCGCCATCAACTGGCTCGTCGACCGCGACACCCAGCTCAACCTCCCCCCGCGCCCGATCGAGAAATTCCAGCTCACCTTGTCCTCCTCCCAGCTCGGCCGCCTCCGCCTCGCCCTCCTGCTCGCCCTTCCCGCCGCCGCCGCCACCCTCGGCCTCCTCGTCTACTGGAACCGCCGTCGCTGATTCCGGCTCCACGCTCCACGCTCCCTGCTCCACGCTCCCAAAACCGTGCGCTCGAAATTCACCCTCATCCTCCTCGCGCTCAACCTCGCCCTCTTCGGCTACCTCGCCCTCACCGAACGCTGGCTCGCGCCCGATCAGGTCGAGGAAAACCGCCGTCGCGTCCTCGGCCCCGAGGCCGCCGATCTCTCCGCCATCGAGATCGCCACCTACGGTCCCGGCGCCACCGAGGGCGCTTCCCCCGACTCCGTCATCCGTCTCAAACGCGAGGCCAAGGGCCACGCCTGGTCGATCAACTCCCCCCTCGACTGGCCCGCCAACGACTTCGCCGTCCGCAAGATTCTCAACGAACTCCAGTTCCTCGAAAACGAAACCAGCTTCCTCGTCTCGGACCTCTCCCGCAACGGGCAGACCCTCGCCGACTACGGGCTGGAAAACCCGCGCATCGTCGTCACCTGCACCCCCGCCGCGAAATCCGCCTCCGACGCCGCCCCCGCCTCCTTCTCCCTCAAGATCGGCGCCACCGCCGCCGTCGGCGACCGCCTCTATGTGCTTCCTCCCGACGGCAAACGCATCCACGTGATCGACCCCAGGCGCTCCGCGGACTTCGTTTCCGCCCTTACCCTCGATCTCGCCCAGCTCCGCTCCGACCGGCTTTTCACCATCCCGGTCTTCGAGGCGCGCGCCCTCACCCTCCAAAGCGGCGCCGCCAACTCCGCCCGCACCCGGCTCCGCCGCGAACAAAACCGCTGGACCTTCGAAGCCCCCATCACCGCCCGCGCCGCCAAAACCCCGCTCGAACTCGTCGTCAACGACCTCAACGCCCTTCGCGTCGCCCGCTTCCTCCCTTCCGACTCCGCTCCCGCGCCCGAGGCCACCGGTCTCGTCAACCCCCGCCTTCGCATCACGCTCGACGGCAACGCCCGTCGCGAGGTTCTCCTGCTCGGCGCCCCCGTCTCGTCCTCTTCCGCCACCGCCGATCCCGATGGCGAGGAAATGATCGAACTCTACGCCCGACTCGAATGGCGCGGCGCCCCGGCCCTTCCCGTCGCCTCCGACTCCCGCCGTCCGGACGAAGCCGTGCTCTTCACCGTCCGGCTCCCCGCCCGCCTCCTCGAAACCCTCGAACAGGCCCAGACCGCCCTCCGTGACAAACGCGTCCTCGACCTCGATCCGGCCCGCGTCACCGCCCTCGCGCTCTCCGCCCCCCTGCTGCCCGAACTCCGTATCCATAAATTGGAGACAGGACCCGGCGCCGCCCCCGCCTGGCAGATCGCCGCCCCCGTCCCCACCCCGCTCCGCGCCGATCCGCTCCTCGTCGAACGGCTCCTCCAGCGCCTCCAGCTCCTCGAGGCCTCCCGCTTCGTCTCCGACGCCCCCTCCGCCGCCGAACTGGAGCGCCTCGGTTTCAACCGCCCCGAGCGCGTCGTCACCCTCCAGCTCGCCGCCTCCTCCGCCTCCGGCCCCGGCTCCGTCTCCTCCGAACTCGTCCTCGAACTCGCCCAGCCCGGCGGCGGCGACCCCGGCCTCTACGCCCGCGTCGCCGGCCAGCCTTTTGTCTACGCCGTTCCCCCCGAGACCCTCGAACACCTCCCCCTCGCCCCGCGCGTCTTCCGCGATCGCACCCTCTCCCGTCTGCCCGACACCACCCGGATCACCCGTCTCGTCATCCGCCGCGCCGATTCGCCCGACGCCGCGCCGCTCGTCGACTACACCCCCGGCTCCGAACCGCCGCCCGCCCCCGTCGCCACCGTGCTCGCCGCCCTCCGTGAGCTCCGGGCCAAATCCATCGACCGCGAAGACTACTCCGACACCACCCTCGTCGATGGCGTCCAACGCCCCTGGGCCTACACGCTCGAGGCCACGCTCGATCCCGCGCCCGCCGACGGCCCCTTCAGGCTGAACATCGCCGAACGCAGCGGCGGCTCCACTCAACAGGCCGGCAGCGAGGCCCTCGGTCTCGTCTTCACCTTCGAACAACCCGTCCTCGACGCCCTCTGGCAGCTCCTCTACCGCGAGCCCAAACCCTGACACGCCTCCCCGTTTTCTCCGCCACACGGCCATGCTCCGGCGCCGCTCACTCCCTCTTCGTGTCGTGGCCGGACTCGCTTTGCTCGTCTCGCTCGCGCCCGCTCCGCTGCGAGCCGATCCTTATCCGACACCGCCCGCTCTGCCTCCGGACGATCTCGCCACCCTGACGATCTCCGCCACGCCGGAGCGCACCCGTTATCTCCTCGGAGAGACCGTTCGCGTCCATTTCTCCGTCGCCAATCACGGCTCGGCTCCGATCACCGTGCGCCGCGACAACGACACCGCGTTCTGGCGCCCGACCAGCCTGCACGTCACCGCGTTCGACGCCGCCACCGGCGAGCCCGTGCCCGCCGCGCCTTCCGACTTCGATCTGTTCAACTACCGCTACGGCCGTCGCCACACGATCGCTCCCGGAGAGACGTGGACCCACGCGTTTTTCCCGCTGCGCTTCGTCGAGCTGCCCGGCCCCGGCCGTTACCGTTTCCGCCTGCGCCACACCCTCGGCTGGCCCGACGAACACACCGCTCCCGCCGCCCCCGAATTCATCCTCGAATTCGAGGAACCGTCGCCCGAGCAAGCGACCGCCCTCGTCGCTTCGATTCCGCCCCTCGAACCACCCACCGACGACACGCCTCCGACAGTCGACACCTACGGTTTCAATTACCCGATCTACCTTCCCCACCTGCTCGCCCGCGTCGCCGTCGGCGAACTCGCCTTGCTCGACAGTATCGATCGCCTGCCCACGCCCGCCGCGACCGCCGCGCTCATCGAACTCTCCACCAACCCAAACGCCACCATCGCGTTCGCCGCACGCCGCAAGCTCATCGCCCGCCTTCCTCCGCGGGAAGGCATCACCATCTACGGCAACGATCTCTGGGGCATGACTTCCCGCGCCCTAAAAGACTCGGCTTGGACGCCCGCCGAAATCGTCGCCGCCCGCGCCCTTGCCCGGAAATTATTCGAGGCGGACCTCCCTCCTCGCAGCGCCTCCGGCTTCTTCCACGTCTGGGATTCGCCCGCTTTCATCGCCGGCGCCCTCCTCGCCCGCCTCGGAGAGGCCTCCGACCTGCCCCACCTCGCCCGCGGACTGGAGAAAGTCGCCTACCTCCGCGCCCGGGAAACGACCGTCTACCGCTACCGGGATTGGCCGTCCCGCTCCGATGAAATCGACAGCCTTCGCTCCGCCTACGCGGGCACGCGAGCCCGCGGTATTCAATTTTTAACTACACCTTCCCGTCTCGGCGAAGCCATCCTCGCCCTCGACGAGGCCCGCCTCGCCGCCGGCCGGGCGATGGCCATGCGCTTCTCCGGAGACTTCGACCCGTTTGACTCGCACTCCATCGCTCCCCGCACCCAAGGCCCCCGCTCCGCCGCCTGGCTCGATCAGCTTTACCTGATGGCGAACCTCCGCCCCTGGCCCGCCGGACCTTCCGGCGGAGAACGCCCCGGCTACCTCGGCGATCCCTCCACCGGCCGGCCGCCTCATCCCGTCCTCCTCGTCGCCGCCCTCGAATCGATCCCCGTGCCGCTCCCTCCGGAGTGTGTTCCCTTCGTAAACTTCGCCCTCGAATCCGACGTTCCCCACGTGGTCCACGCCGCCTGCGCCGTCGCCGCCGAAACGCGTTCCCTCGTTTTTGTCCCGGCCCTCGCTCGCGTCCTCGCCACCGAGTCCGATCCCCATCTGCGCGCCACCGTCTCTCGCGCTCTCGTTCGCCTCGACGACCGCCTCGGCGCTTTCCGCTCCGTCGCCGACGGACTCGCCACCGCTCCCGAACCCCGGGAAATTCTCCGCCAACTCGGCGAACTCCTCTTCGCGAAACGACAACCCGCCCGCCAATACAACCGCGCCCCGCTTTCCCGCTCCGCCCGCCTCGCCCTTCGTGACGCCTGGTCGGCCTTCATAGACGAGCATGCCGAGCGGCTTCAGCGGCCCGAACCCTTCGAGGTCGGCGACCCGACCATACCCACGGCGCTTTTTGACAACCACATGGCCTGGCGTCGGCCCGACGAAAGTCTCTGGCCCGTCATCGCCGATTGAGTCTTCCTTCCCGGCCACTCGTGTCCTCCGCGACCCAAAAATCCAGCTCCGTCGGCTCTCGCCGCAAGTCGCTCCCGCGTCGCGTCGCCCGCTGGACGCTCCGGCTCGCCCTCCTCGGCACGCTCGCCCTCCAGCTCCGCATTCTCTCCGACGGCGGTCTTCGCCTTCCCGCCTTCGCGCAAGAATACCTCGTGCGCCGCCTCGCCGCCGAAGGCCTCGCCTTCCATGCCGAGGCGATCTGGATCGATCTCGCCGGCCGGGTCCTGTTCATCCACCCGAAGATCGGCCTCAACGACCACGCCGGCCCCTTCGCCTCCGCCCGCGCGATCGCCGTCCGCCTTCGTCGCCGCGCCCTCCTCCGCGGCGAACTCCGCCCCGCTCAACTCGAGTTCGCCGAACTCTCCCTCACCCTCCCCGCCCTTCTCTCCCCCACCGGCGCGCCCCAGCCGATCCTCGAATCGGGCGAATTCCGCCTTTCCCTCGCCCCCGGCGCCGACGCCTGGACCGTCGATCAGGCCAGCGCCCGCCTGCTCTCCATCCCCGCCGCCTTCGCCGGCACCCTGCCCGCCCTCCCGTCGGGCGACACGCCTCGCCCCGCGCCCGCCGTCCTCGCGCGCGATTTCCTGCGCCAAGGCGCCGCGATCTACCAACGGCTCGCGCAACTGCCTCTCGACCGCCTGCGCGTCGTCCGTGTCGATCTCGCCCCCGATCGCTTCGCCCTTTCCACCGAGCTGCCCCAACTCTCCCTTTCCGATTACCGGGCGCTCCCGAACACCCTGCCCGACGTCTCCTTTGAACAGGTCCGCGCCACGCTGCACATCCCGCTCGATCACGCCTCCGTCGAGCCCGGCCAGCTCGTCCTCCACGCGCGCCGTCTGCACGCCCCCGCCCCGCTCGACGTCGAGGGCGAGGATGTCCACCTCCGACTCGCCACCCACAGCCGGACGCTGCGCCCCACCCCTGCCGACGAACAACGCCTCGCCCTTTCTCTCGCCGCCGCCCGCGTCCGCAAAACCGACCTCGACCTGCCCGCCGTCCCGCTGGTCGCCGACGCCCGCCTCGCCGTCGCCAACCGCGTTCTCGACCTCGACATCTCCGCCCGCCTCGCCGACGCGCCCTGGAACGCCCGCTTCTCCGGTTCCGTCGTCGACCGCGCCGGCGCCCTCGCCGCCGCCGGCGAGCTCACCCCCGCTCTTCTCGACGAACTTCGTCGTTTCCTCCCCGAAAAAGCCCGCCCCGTTCTCGAGCTTGCCGATCCCGTCTCCGTCGCGCTCTCCGCGGAGCTCGCCCCCGGCGCCAAACCCGCCCGCGTCGTCGCCCGCGCCTCCGCCGGCCGCGCCGTCGCCGGCAAGGTGCCCTTCGATCGCGCCGGAGCCGTCCTCCTCTACGAACCATCGTCCCGCCTCCTCCGCGCCGACGAACTCCTCCTGGTCCAGGCCGACTCCCTCGCCGCGGGTAGTTATGAAATGGATACGGAGACGCTCGACTTCCGGTTTCTGCTCGGAGGCCGTCTGCGGCCGATGGCCATCGAGGGCTGGTTCTCCGGCTGGTGGGATCGCTTCTGGGACAACTTCCACTTCGGTCCCGTGCCCCCGTCCGCATCGGTCGACATCCGGGGCGTGTGGCGGCAGCCCCGCCGCACCACCGTTTTCGTCCAGGCCGCCTCCGGCCCGATGCGCCTGCGCGAGCTCGAACTCGACACGCTTCACACCCGGCTCCGCGTCTCCGACGGCTCCACCGATCTCCTCGGCTTCCGGGCCACCCGGGGCCCGCACGCGGCCGATGGACGGGTGCTCCATCTTGTCGAACCCGTCGACGACACCCTCGCGCGCCTGAGCTTCGACGTGCGCTCGGATTTTCCCGTCGACGCCCTCCCCCGTCTCTTCCCCGACGAAGGCCCGAAACTGGTCGAATCCTTCGATCTTTCCTCCGCACCGCGAATCCGCCTCGTCGGCGAAACCTACGGTCCCGCCTCCGCCACCCCCGGCCATCAGCGCTACGACCTCACCCTCTCCACCGACGGCCCGCTTCGTTACTCGGGGTTTCCCCTCGACCATCTGAGCCTCCGCCTCGAACGCCGCGACACCGACCTCCACCTCCGCGAAATCCGCGCCGGCTTCGCCGCCGGTCTCGCCACCGGCGAGGCCACCGTGAGCGGCCCCGATGCCGATCGCTGGCTCGCCTTCGATCTGTCCCTCGTCGACGCCGACCTCGCCCTCGTGCAAAACCGCTGGAAGGAGTTTGAGGCGTCCCGCTCCCCGGACGCCTCCCCGCAGTCGCCCGAGGCCGGCGAAAACCCCGACGACACGCCCGCCTCCGAAAAAGAGCCCAAGGAGATCAAACCGTTCGGCGGCCACCTCTCCGCCCATCTCGTCGCCACCGGCCCGCTCGAAAATCCGCTCGGCTTCTCCGGTTCGGGCGAGGCCCGCATCGTCGACGCCGATCTCGCCAGCATCCGGCTCATGGGCCCGATCTCCTCCATCCTCGGCGAAATCGGCATCAAGTTCACCACCCTCAAACTCACCGAGGCCGACGCCCGCCTGGTCCTCGACCGCAACCGGCTCGTGTTCGACGAACTCCGGCTCACCGGCCCCTCCGCGCTCATCGAGTCCAAGGGCGTCTACACGCTCCCCGCCGGCACCCTCGATTTCAAAGCCAAGATCCGTCCCTTCGACCAGGCGGGCGGCATCCTCTCCTCGACCGCCAACTTCGTCACCTCGCCGCTTTCCAGCGTGCTGGAGGTCGAACTCTCCGGCACGATCGAGGAACCCACCTGGATTTTCACCTACGGCCCCACCAAGCTCTTCCGCCGTCTCTTCTGATTCTCCCGCTTTTCCGGGTGTTTTCTCGGCGCAAGGCGTAACACTTCCAAGCCGGCTTCGTGCCGGGGAAACCATGCGTCACGACTCCTCGCCCTCCGACAAACAACCCGCGCCCGACGCCCCCGTCTACATGGGCCTGCCCCACGAGCGCGTCCTCCGCCCGCGCTTCTGGGTCGCGCTCGCCCTCACCCCGCCCGTCTTCGCCCTCTCGATGGGGGAGATGGGTTTTCCCGCCGCCTTCCACGCGATCCCGCCCGCGCTCAACGGTTGGCTGCAATTCGCCTTCACCACGCCCGTCTTCTTCTGGTCCGGCGCCTTCTTCATCCGCCGCTGGGCCAAATCCATCCGCGAGCGCGACACCAACATGTTCACGCTCACCGTCACCGGCACCGGCGCCGCCTACCTCTATTCCGTCGCCGCGCTCCTTTTCGGTAACCATTTCCCGGATACGATTCGCGGCCCGCACGGCGCGCCGCTCTACTTCGAGGCCGCCGCCGTCATCACCACGCTCGTCCTCCTCGGCCAGATCCTCGAGCAACGCGCCCACGCCCGCACCGACGCCGCCATCCGCGGCCTCATGGACCTCGCCCCGAAACTCGCCCATCGCCTCCGCCCCGACGGCGCCGAAGAGGACGTGCCCGTCGCCGAGCTCCGCCCCGGCGACCGCCTCCGCGTGCGCCCGGGCGAACACATCCCCGTCGACGGCGTGCTCCTCGATGGCCGCGCCGAGATCGACGAATCCATGCTCACCGGCGAGCCGCTCCCCGTCGCGAAAAACACCGGCGACACCGTCCGCGCCGGCACGCTCAACACCACCGGCGCCTTCGTCTTCCGCGCCGAGCGCGTCGGCGCCGACACGCTCCTCGCGCAAATCGTCCGTCTCGTCGAGCAGGCCGTCGAAAGCGAGCCGCCCATCGCGCGCCTCGCCGACCGCGTCTCCGCCTGGTTCGTGCCCGCCGTGCTGCTCTGCGCGCTCCTCGCCTTCTCCGCCTGGACCTTCCTCGTCCCCGGCGACGGATGGTTGCACGGCCTGCTCAACGCCGTCGCCGTCCTCATCATCGCCTGCCCCTGCGCCCTCGGCCTCGCCACGCCCGTCTCCATCGTCACCGGCATCGGCCGCGGCGCCCAGGCCGGCGTCCTCGTGAAGGACGCCGCCGCCCTCGAAAAACTCGAACACGCCGACACCGTTCTCGTCGACAAAACCGGCACGCTCACCGTCGGCCGCCCCGCCCTCGTCGCCGTCGAACCCGCCGCGGGCGCCTCGTCTCTTTCACCGGACGAACTTCTCCGCCTCGCCGCCTCCGCCGAGCAGCCGAGCGAACATCCCCTCGCCCGCGCCCTCGTCGCCGCCGCCCGCGAACGCGGCCTCGCGCTCCCGCCCGCGAAAAACTTTTCCGCCACGCCCGGCGCCGGCGTCCACGCCACCGTCGAAGGCCGGCGCATCGAACTCCACCGCGCTCCCGCCGACACCGTCCTCGCCGCGCATCCCGACGCCACGCTCGTCGCCGTCACGATGGACGGACAATCCGCCGGACTCCTCGCCCTCGCCGACTCGATCAAGGACAGCACACCCGCCGCCATCGCCGAACTGCGCGCCCTCGGTCTCCGCCTCGTCATGGTGAGCGGCGACCGCCGCGCCGCCGCCGAAGCCATCGCCTGCCGGCTCGGTCTCGACGGCGTCCACGCCGAGGTGACGCCCGCCGACAAACAACGCATCGTGCGCGAACACCAGGCACGCGGCGAACGCGTCGTCTTTGCCGGCGACGGCCTCAACGACGCCCCCGCGCTCGCCGCCGCCGATGTCGGCGTCGCCATGGGCACCGGCACCGACATCGCCATGCACAGCGCCGGACTCGTCCTCGTGCAAGGCGACCTCCGCGCCCTCGCCCGGGCCGTGCGCCTCAGCCGCGCCACCCTGCGCAACATCCGCCAAAACCTTTTCTGGGCCTTCGCCTACAACACCGCCGGCATCCCGCTCGCCGCCGGCGCGCTGTATCCATTTTTTGGATGGCTGCTCAACCCGATGTTCGCCGGCGCCGCCATGAGCCTCAGCTCGATGACCGTCGTCCTCAACGCCCTCCGCCTCCGCCGCGCGCGTCTCTGATTTTCACCGTAGCGGAATAGCGGAGCCATTTCGTCGTCGTCGCGCTCGCACGAAAGCGCTCCGCGCTCCCGCCACCACTAACAAACTTACACTCGCCTAATCTTCGCCGCGGCGCGCGCTTCGGCTCGCGTCGTCCTCCGCCGGGCCTTTGCGTCGGCCCGTGAGCTCGCGTCCCGACACGCCTCTCGCCTCCTCCGCGCCTCGTCCCGATCCGCACGCCCTCGCCCGCGAGCGTGCGCACGACGGCGCGCGTCTCGTGCTGCGCGGCGTGTTGCTCAACCTTCTCCTCGCCGCGCTCAAATTCGCGGGCGGCATCCTCGGCTCCACCTACGCGCTCATCGCCGACGGCATCGAATCCTTGCTCGACGTGTTCTCCTCGCTGCTCGTCTGGCTCGGCTTCCGCTACGCCGCCAAGCCGCCCGACGCCGACCACCCCTACGGCCACGGCAAGGCCGAGTCGCTCGCCGCGCTCGCCGTCTCGCTCGTCATGCTCTCCGCCGCCGGCTGGATCGCCATCCACGCCACGCGCGAGATCCTCACGCCGCACACCGCGCCGCATTGGGGCACGTTGCCGCTGCTCGTTTTTATCGTCGCCACCAAGTGGTGGTTCTCCCGCCGCATGGCGCGCGCCGGCGCCGAAACCGGCGGCACCGCGCTCGGCGCCGAGGCCTGGCACCACGCATCCGACGCGCTCACCTCCGCCGCCGCCTTCATCGGGATCGGCGTCGCCGTCGTCGCCGGCCCCGAATACGCCGCCGCGGACGACTGGGCCGCGCTCGTCGCCTGCCTCGTCATCGTCGTGAACGGCCTCCTCATCTTCCGTCGCGCTTTCGGCGAGATCATGGACGCCGCCGCGTCCGACGAGGTCCACACCGAAGTCCGCCGCGTCGCCTGCTCCGTGCCCGGCGTGGTCGGCGTCGACAAATGCCGCGTGCGCCACTCCGGCCTCTCGCTGCTCGTCGACATCCAGATCGTCGTCGATCCCGCCATCACCGTCTTCGCCGGCCACAAGCTCGCCCACGAGGTGCAGGACGCGCTCGTCGCCGCCGATCTCGCGATCACCCATGTCGCGGTGCACGTCGAACCGGCCCGCCGGGTCTGACCCGCCTTCGGCGGGGGCCGCCGCGATTCCGCTGCGTTTCTACTAAAGTCGATAAGCGGCCTTTCAGGACCCTTTCTCCCAGTCCTTTGCGATTTCCCCCCCCGCCGCGCCTCGCATCATTCCCCCATGATCTCCCGAGATCCCGCCGCTCCGCTCACGACCAATCACCATCTTCTGCGCTGGGTCGAAAAAATGGCCGCCCTCACCCAGCCCGCCGCCATTCACTGGGTCGACGGCTCGCAAGAGGAATACGACACCCTTTGCGCGGAACTCGTCGCCGCCGGCACCTTCATCAAGCTCGACGAACAACGCTGGCCCGGCTGCTACCTCGCCCGGTCCCACCCCTCCGACGTCGCTCGCGTCGAGGACCGCACCTTCATCTGCTCGCTCTCCAAGGACGCCGCCGGCCCCACCAACAACTGGGAGGAGCCGCATTCGATGAAGCGCAAATTGAAGCAGCTCTTCTCGGGCTGCATGCGCGGCCGCACCATGTATGTGCTGCCCTTCTCGATGGGCCCCGTCGGCTCGCCGCTTTCCCAGATCGGCGTGCAGCTCACCGACTCGCCCTACGTCGTGGTCAACATGCGCATCATGGCGCGCATCGGCTCCCCCGTTTTCGCCGAGATCGACAAGGGCCACAAACGCGTCGTGCCCTGCATGCACTCGGTCGGCGCCCCGCTCGAACCCGGCGCGAAGGACGTGCCCTGGCCGTGCAACGAGGAGAAATACATCGTCCACTTCCCCGAGACGCGCGAGATCTGGTCCTACGGTTCCGGATACGGCGGCAACGCCCTCCTCGGCAAAAAGTGCTTCGCCCTCCGCATCGCCTCCGTGATGGCCCGCGACGAAGGCTGGATGGCCGAGCACATGCTCATCCTCGGCCTGCAAAATCCCGACGGCGAAAAAACCTACGTCGCCGCCGCCTTCCCCTCCGCCTGCGGAAAAACCAACTTCGCCATGCTCGTGCCGCCCCCCGCCCTCGCCAAACAGGGCTGGAAGGTCACCACCGTCGGCGACGACATCGCCTGGCTCCGTCCCGACGCCACCGGCCGCCTCCGTGCCATCAACCCCGAGGCCGGCTTCTTCGGCGTCGCCCCCGGCACCTCGCTCAAGACCAACCCCAACGCGATGGCCGCTCTCTCGAAGAACACCATCTTCACCAACTGCGCCCTCACGCCCGACGGCGGCGTCTGGTGGGAAGGCATGACCGACACGCCGCCCGCCGAATGCATCGACTGGCGCGGCCAAAAATGGACGCCCGCGATCGCCAAGGAGACCGGCGCCAAGGCCGCGCATCCCAACGCCCGTTTCACCGCGCCCGCCTCGCAGTGCCCCACCATCGACCCCGAGTGGGAGAACCCGCAGGGCGTGCCCATCGCCGCGATCATCTTCGGCGGACGCCGCGCCACCACGACTCCCCTCGTCTATCAATCCTTCAACTGGTCCGGCGGCGTCTACGCCGGCGCCACGATGGGCTCGGAGACGACCGCGGCCGCCGTCGGCGCGACCGGCGCCGTGCGCCGCGATCCCATGGCCATGTTGCCCTTCTGCGGCTACCACATGGGCGACTACTTCCGCCACTGGATCAAGATGCAGCGCGACCTCACCGAGTCGCCGCGCATTTTCCAGGTCAACTGGTTCCGCAAGGACGCCGACGGCAAGTTCCTCTGGCCCGGCTTCGGCGAGAATCTCCGCATCCTGCGCTGGATCGTCGGTCGTTGCCAGGGCCGCAGCCGCGCACGCGAAACGCCGCTCGGCTGGATGCCCCGCTACGAGGACATCGACTGGACCGGTCTCGACCTCCCTCGCGAGCGCTTCGAGCAGCTCACCGCCATCGACCGCAAGGCCTGGCGCGCCGAACTCCTCCAACAGGAGGAGCTCTTCCTCGATCTCCACGCGCACCTTCCCAAGGAAATGCTCTTCGAGCGCGAGCTCCTCATCTGCCGGATGTGACGGCCGGAACAGGGGGGCGCGACCGACGCGCGTGCCCCCTTTCCTTCGGCGGGGGCGCCTCAAAAGCTGGAGCCGATGGTCGGACTTGAACCGACGACCAGCGGTTTACGATACCGCTGCTCTACCACTGAGCTACATCGGCTTGATAGCAGCCTCGGCCTTTTCGGCCAAGGGAGGCGTAACTACGGGCGATTCTCCGGGCGCAGCAAGACAAAGTTTGCCCCGCGCGACCGCGCTTGAAGGAAAAAAACCGCGCACCCGGCCCCGCAACGGATTAGGCGCGGTCTTCAAAATAAATCGACGCTTTGCCTTGCGCCCTGCGGATGAGGCGGAAGTCACGCCGGGCCGGCGTTGTTCTCGGCGGCACGGGCCTCCCGCCCGCCTCCACCTCGGTCGCCCTGGCCGAGCATGACTTCCGCCTCACGAAGCATCACTTTATTTTGAAGACAGCACCCAGGGCGACGGACACCCGGACTGTTCCTTCGACGGCGAAAGCATGCCGAGAATGCAGCGGGCGACATGATAACCCGTCTGGTTTTCGTGCGCCGCCCCGGGAAGCGGGAGAGGTTCCCCTTCGGGCGACAACAGCGTGTGCCAACGTCCGCGCGAAGCCCCCGAGGACGGGATGAACCGCGCGAAGGCCCAGGCGCTCACCCGGTCGAAAGCCTCCCGGTAATGCTCATCGCCGGACGCCTCGTGCATTCGCCAAAGCGCGGCCGCGGTTTCGATCTGAGGCCACCACCACACGCGGCGGTCGAAGGCGGGACCGTCCATCGGGCCCAGATAATACACCGCCCCTTCGGGATCGATCCCGTCGCGGATCAGCGCCCGGGCGATGTTCTCCAACAAAGGCAACAGCTCCTCGCGGGGGCGGCCGAGCGCGTCGGCGGCGGCGAGAAGGTAGGTGATGGCCTCCGCGTTCTGTCCGTAGAGCGTCTGGTTGTTGATCGGACGCTCGAACTCGGCAGGCGTCCAGTTCCGCGCCAAGGCCCAGCGCACATGGCCCGTCTCGGGGGAAACGAAGCGGGGAACGAGGCGATAAAGCTCCTCGAGACGGGACCGGACCAGCTCATCCCGCGGGTCCGCGAGGAGGAGCCGGGTGAGCGCGAGAAGAACATGCAGCTGGGTCGGGGCGTGTTTGCGCGACGGCTCGTGGCGGATCCGTTCGTATCGATCCATCGGATACGAAAGGAAGTAGCCCCCGTGCTCGTCGTCATGCGCCGAGGCGTCGATACGCGCCAAGGTCGACCGGGCCAAACGCAGCGCCTCCGGGTGATCCACGCGAAGATGGATGTCGGCGAGCACGATCGCGGCCCAGGACTGGTCGGCGGTCGTTCTTGTTTTTCCGGAATCCTCGGCCGCCTTCGCGGAAGAGCGCCAATCGCCGGTTTCCGGATCATGAAACAGCCGACGCGCCTCGGCCAATCCCGCCTCCAGATCGGCGCGCAAGCGCCGACGACGGGCCGCATCCGGCTCGCGCGTGATCGCGATCGCGCACACGTCGAGCGCGCGCAGGCGGAAAACGAGCGAATCCTGTTCGCGAGGCCGGGCCGTCCAATAGGGCAGAACGTCCCGATCGAGATGCGTCTCCCAGCGTCGCAACCACGACCGGTCCTCGACCGCGTCGCCCGGTGGCGACTCGACCGGGACCGTCCCGCCCCGGGTCCATCCCGCCAGCAGAACCAGACAGGCGGGGAGCGCGCGGAGCAGCCGCGCCCGCGAAACCGGATTTGACGCGAACCGCCGGCTCAACGGGTCTCGGAGACGAGCGACTCGCCCTTGCCCAGCAGCGCGTCGTTCGGACTCGGGTTCTTGTAGGTGTGGTTCCACCAATCCTTGTAGAGGCGTCCGTCCGTGCGCGGGATGAATTCGACGTGATTGTCGAGGAAGGCGACGTTGATCCCCGTCCCTCCGCCATGACGCGGCGGAAACCGCCGGGGGGCCGAAGTCCAGATGCCTTCCCACGCGTCCCAGAAGAGCGGCGTGCGCGCCGGTTCACGATAGAAGGAGTCATACCGCAGCCGAATGTTGCTCGAACTGCTGCTCAGGTTGTTGGGCGTCCCGTCGGCTCCGACGCCGGGATTGTTGCAAAGCATGCCGTAGTCGGGTCCCCGATCCGGATTCGCCGCGTTCGCCGAGGTGCCGGTCGAATCCGCCGACGGGCAGAGCTCCGTCTTCTCGATGATGTAGGTGACCGGATTCTTGGTGTAGACGTAGTCCTCCGCCGCCGGCTTGTAGTAGCGACGGAGCAAGGTGAGCCCGGGCGCGTTGTGGCCGGCGGACAACGGATGCGCCGGCTGGGCGTTTCCGGGGGGCGACTGCCCCTTGAACTCGCTGCGGAAGAGCGAATGCCCGATCGCGAGCGTGCGCAGGTTGGAAATACATTGGGCGGCCTGGGCCGATCGACGCACGCGCTGAACAACCGGGATCAGGATCGCCGCCAGGATGCCGATGATCGCGATCACCGTGAGCAGCTCGACCAAGGTGAACGCGCGGCGCGTCGACCGCGACGCGCCGTCCGCCCCGGCCGCGCGCCGGGGCGGACGGTGTCGCATGTTCAAACGATCCAAAATCGGGGTATTCATTTTGACCTTACACTGGGGATTATGGGGAAACCGGGAAGCCGCGTTCAACGGCGACGACGTTGGGCGGCGACCAAGGCCGCGAAACCGAACACCGAGGCGGCGGACGACGGTTCGGGGATGGTGCTCAACACGACGTCGTTCCAAGTGGTGCCGATTTGCAAGGCGTCGATCAAGTAGACCGTGGTGCCGATTTCATGGGTGCGAAGGGTGATCCCGCGATAGCCGTCGGAGCCCAGCGTGGTGGTGCTCGAGATCGAGGCGTAGTTGGCGCCGGCAACCTTGGAGCCGAAGGAGGTTTCGACAAAATCCTCGTGAGTCGGATTCAGCCAGACCGAGGTCTGCTGATAGGTCTGGCTGCCCGAATCCCAACCGCTGAAGCGTCCGACGACCAGGTAGGTCGTGCCGTATTGGAGCGAGGTCGAGACCGTGGAGTTGATGTTGCCGACGCGCGCCCCGAAGGACGACCCGGCGAAGATGATACCGTTGTCACTGGCGGGCTGAAAACCGGAGTCCAGAAGCGACACACTGAGAAACGAGCCGGCGTCCACCACCCCGGTCTTGTTCGGATTGGCGGTGTCGACGATCCGGATGAGGAAACTGAAATAAACGTCCGATCCGTCCTTCAGCGTCGTCGCCGAAAAGGCGCGGGCCGCCGCGTTCTGGGAATTGCCGCCGGAGACGCTCATCGAGTTTCCTCCGCCGTAGGTCAGCGCGCCGTCGTTGTAGGTGAGCGTGGTCGCGGATCCCACGACGGTAACCAACGACGAGTTGCCCGACCACGGGCCCTGCCAACCGTCCCCGCCGTTCGCGGAACTGCTGTTGTTGATGACCGTGCCGGCCGTGTAGTTGAAATCGTCGTAGGCGAGCGAGGCGGCATGGACGGTGCCGGCCGTTATGGCGAGCAAGGCGAGGGAGGCGGAACGAAGGGGCAGGGTTTTCATGGATGCGAACATGGTAGTGGAGTTGGACGTTTTTGGGACGGGGATGGGAAAGCTCGACGGGGCGAGGAACGGGGGGATGGACGAAAAGAAAATCACGACGCGGGAAGGGCACAAAACCCGCGATTCTGAACTCGTTCAGATTGATCGACCGAGGAAAGAAACTCCTTGATTATCCGGAAGCTCCGATCCTGCGCGGCGCGGACTCCGTCCATGATGTGTCGAACACGTTCCAACGCCGCGGCGCGGTCGGCGTGAATCGACAGGAGCCGTTCCGCGAGCGTGTCGCCGTCGGTCTCGGTGATCTCGCAATACCAGTCGCCGAGCCCGACGTCGGCCCACATCTGGCCTTTGATGGTGTCGCTCGGCTGACGAACGAAAATCGTCGGGGTGCCCGCGGTGAGCGCGAAAATGGGGGAGTGGTTGTCGAGACTGACCACGGTGTGCGCGCGAGCGTAGGTGGAGCAGGCTTCGTCGGGCAACCAGTAGCTGGGGCGCCACACGACCTTGTCCCGGACATCCTCGGGCAGCCGGTCCCCGACGAGGTCCAGACCTAGCTTCACCTGGTAGGTCATCTCGGGGCAGACGAGCACCTTGAGGCCGGTGCTCCGCACCCAGCGCGTGATCATGACGCGGAGTTTTTCCATGTCCGCCTCGCGATGCCGGGCGCTGACGATCGCCCGCCCTTCGTCGCGGGGGGTCGCCGGGACGTCGTGGGTTTCATGATACGGAGTGAAGCGGAGCCGGGGGATGACGCAGATGAACTCGCCCTCGCGCAAACCGTGCGCTTCCAGGAAGGCGGCGGCGGCCGCGTCGTCGCGCAGGTCGATGCCGAACGCGCCGTCGGGGGCGAACTCCAGGCGTGGCTGACGCACTCTCTGCGCCCGCAGGTAATCGAGCGTCAGGGTATCGCGGCAAAAAACGAAGGCGGCGGATTCCAGAAGTCGCCGCCTGCGCAGCGGAAGATGATTGGCGGAAAGCGCGGCGATGAGCTCCCGCTGGCGGGCGATGGTGTCGCCCTCGTCGGGAACGGCCTGTTCGGCGGACCCGCTGCCGAGCGGATCCACGGTGATGGCGTAGATGCCGTAGGGTTTGCCGTTCGTGAGGCGAATCCAGTCCTCGATATGATGCGGCACGATGATGCCGGGACCGGACCCATGAACCAATAGATCGGCGTCCGCGATGACTCGGGCGAGCTCGGGCGTGGTGGGAAGCCCCGTCGAGGGATCGATCGTGCCTTCGGCGATCTCGAGGGCCGGAAACCGCCTCTGAAGCATGGGACGCACGCCGCGATCCACGTATTCGGGCCAAAGCGAAATCGTCGCGCCGGGAAAATTCTTCTCCCAAAGCGTCAGGACGCCGGGCGAATGGCCGATGTCGCCGATGTTGACCGTCTGCCAGGACGAACGGAGCAGGATGTGCAGCGGGCGTGTCATATAAAGCTCAGCGGTTGGTGGCGGGGACGCCCGCCTCGAAGGAGATTTCGACGGAGAGCCGCGCGACGGGATCGACCGGGCGGACGATCAACACGGTGTGCGGATTGGCCGTCCGCCGGAACTTCAGGGTGTGGTCGGGATGCGTCGCCGCCTCCACCGAGACGGGGGCGTCCGCGACGATCTCGATGTCGACGGCCGCGCTCTCGAAAACATCCTCCCCGGTCGGCGCCGGATACTCGGGGTCGCGCCAGTCGCCGATCCACGCCGGAAACACGATCCGTCCGGCGGGGATGCGCACGCGATGCCGGGTGGGCGAGACCGACTCGATCACGGCGGGCTCCGCGGACGCGACATGCCAGCGCCAGTCCGGCGACACCTTTTCGCCGCCGTCCGCGACACCGATCGTGTCGACGACGCGAAGCGTGTTCGCGGTCCACGCGACGCGACGATCCGCCTCGGAGAGCGCGGGATAAACCTTGCGGAGATCGACGGACAACTCGCCGCCCTCGGAGTCGTGCCGGGCGACCGTGATCGGCGCCGGGCCGGCGGGCGGGAAGGACTCGCCGTTCAGCGTGAGGACGTTGTGCCCGAAGGTGGAGTCGTAGTCGGGACGCTTGCGCTTGTTTGCGTAGCCCGGCGTGCCCGCCTCGATCAGTATCGGCTTTCCGGATACGATGAAATTGACGTGCCCTCGGTCCTGGTGGTTGTGCATGTCGTGCACGTCCCCGCCGCGCACCCACAACCCGGAGACGTCCGGTTCCCAGGACTGGCGCCAGATGAACATGTGCGAGCGCTGGAACAGCCCGGCGGCGGGCAGAGGCTCGAGGTCGGGCGCGTTTTCCGCGCGGGCGAGCTTCCCGTAGGCGAGGAGGCCGAAGAAATTCGAACGGAAGCGGCCGCCGAGTTCCCCGTGGATCAGGCGCGCCAGCCGGGGGTCGCCGGCCACCGCGGCGAGGTTCGTCAACTCGTCGACGGAGAAGTTGCCCCGCTGGCTGCCGAAGCAGTCGAAGGAATTCACCGAGTTGCCGCCGGGCTGGAACTTCATGGCGACCCACGCGGGAAAGTTTTGGAAAAACGGCATGCGCCCAAACGAGTCGTCGCCGGCCGCGGACATGAAGTGCTTCGCGAGCAGGAGCGAGAAACCGGACCAGCCCGTGGCGTAGGCGTAGCCCTCGTTGAGCGAACCGTCGTCGCTCGCCACGCTCAGGCTCTTGCGCAGGCTGTTCACGCCGAGCTCGTAGGCTTCGGAAAACCGGTCGCGGCCGAGACTCGCCGCGCCGACGACCATGCCGCTGGCGGGAACGATCCACTGGTTGGAACCGCTCGCGTCGAGTTTCACGAACCACGGCTTGGCCGCCTTCCAGTCGGCGACGGTGAGATTCACCTCCTCCGCCATGCGTTGCCGGACGGCCGCGAGCACGTCGGCGGGCAACGCGTCGGGCGGCAGGACCTCGAGCGTGATGGCCAGCGCATGGAGAAGCGTGCCGGTGGAAAGCCAGATGCCGTCGCCCCCCGCGGGAAGCTTGTTCTTCCGCGAACCAAGCGTCCAACCGGGACGCTGAAACGGCGTCCAGCGCACGACCTCCTCGAGCTGACGCCGCAGGTGCTCGCGCACCGCGTCCGTGGGCGCGAGCCGCAACGCGGTCGCGAGCAGGGGCAGCTCCTCGAGCATGATGCGCGAAGCATTCATGTCGGAGCAGGCGAGCGCGAACTGCTCCGCCTCGTTCGGTCGGCTGGCCCGGATCCCGTCCGCCTTGTTGCGGGTGTCGGCGACTCGCTCCTCGATCGTGCCGGCGGCGGACGCCGCCATGTGTTCCAGCGACTTCGCTCGAACATACAGCGGGCCGGCGGCGATGGCCTCCGCGCGAGCCAGGATCGCGGCGATCTCGGGCGCGGAAAGTTTGCCCGTCAGCGCGTCGATCCGCGCGGAAAAACCGGCCTGGTCGGCGGAGACCGCGGCGGGGCCGGCGAAGACCCGCGTCGTGGCGCAGTCGACCAGGACGAGGGCGCAGGCGAGGTGGCACAGGCGCAGAAGGGGTAGTCGCATCGGTCCCAATGGGACTCGAATATCGGACAAGCTCAACGACACGATTTCTGAATCCGTTCAGAACTTGACTGACGCGCGCCCTCCGCGCGTGTTGGCGGACGGCATGAGCATGTCCATGCGAGGATCACGCCCCACCCTGCAGGATATCGCGGACCGCGTCGGCGTCGGCCGCACGACGGTGTCGCTGGCGCTGCGCAACAACCCCGAGATCAAGCCCGCCACGCGTGAGCTGATCCGGCGGACCGCGGAGGAGATGGGCTACCGGCCGAATCCGATGATCTCGGCCTTGATGACGCAGTTGCGCGAACGTCGCTCGGCCGGGCGCGGCCGGCGCGCGGCGACGGCTAAGATCGCGCTGGTAAGCCGCTTCAAGGAGCGGATCGGCAAACGGGAGTTCAAGGACTCCTTCTACCGCCCGCTCTACGACGCGATCATCGAGAGCGCGGCCGCCCTCGGTTTCGGCTGCGACGAGTTTTACCTCGGCGCCAACCCTGTCTCCGGCGAGCGGCTGACGCGGATCCTGCGGACGCGCGGCATCCAGGGCGTGTTGTTTTTCCCCGGCACGGATTCGCCGCGGACCGAGTTCCCCGAGCTCGACTGGCGCTACTTCGCCGCCGTGCAGATCGGCTCCCAGCCGCTGCCCGACGAGCTGCATCAGGTGTCGTCGGATTACGGATACGACATCGAGCACGCGTTGCGTCACGTCAGGGCGGCGGGTTTCCGGCGCATCGGCCTGGCGGTGACCGACCGCGTCGACACCGCGACGAACCACGCGTGGGGTTCGCGATATCTGTTCTACCGACACAGCATCTCCCCGAGGGATCGGCTGCCGCCGCTGTTCTCGAAGCAATCCCGCCTCGGCGACGAGGAGGTGCGCGCGTGGTATGAACGCCACCGCCCGCAGGTGATGCTCTCCGCCGGCTCCGACGCGCGCGACATCCTGGTGCGCGCCGGGCACCGCGTCCCGGAGGACGTGCGGGTGGTGAACCTTGTGCAGCGCGGGGAGCCGGGCCTGGCCGGCATCGATCCGCACACCAAGGAGGTGGGACACGCGGCGGTGGATCTGCTCGTGTCGCTCGTGCACGGCAACCATCTCGGGCTGCCGACTTTTCCCCGGCGCATCTCCATCCGCGGACACTGGGTCTCCGGCGCGTCGTTTCCCGAATGAGACCAAACCGCGCAGAGGACTCGGAGACGCGCGCGCCGGAAGGAGCTCCGTCGCGCACGACCTGTTTTCCTTTGACCTCCGCGCACGGAGCCGGAACCCGTCGCGGTCGCCCCCGGCGATTTTTCCACCATGTCATCCTGTGCCAGCAATCGCTCTGAATCCACGGTCCTCGTCTCCGGATGGGGCGCGCCCTTCGCGTGGCGCGGCTTCGAAGGTCGAGAGGGAGAAGTCGACGGACGCGCGTTAAAAATCGTCGCGCCGCCGACACCGGCGGCCGGCACGCCCTGGGCCTGGCGTCCGGAGTTTTTCGACGCCTTCGCGGAGACCGACGCGCAGCTCGTCGCGCGTGGTTTCCACCTCGTTTATCTCGACGTGCGCGACCACTACGGTTGCCCCAAGGCCATCGCGCACGGCGACGCGGCGTGGCGTTTCGTCACGGAGCGCTTCGGCTTCGCGAAAAAATGCGCCTTCATCGCGCTGAGCCGCGGCGGCCTCTTCGCCTACAACTACGCGGCGACCTTTCCCGAACGCGTCGCGTGCATCTACGCCGACAATCCGGTCTGCGATTTCAAGAGCTGGCCGGCCGGCTGGGGAGCGGGCCCGGGCAGCGCCGACGACTGGGCGAAATGTCTTTCCGTCTATGGGCTCACCGAGGAGCAGGCCCGCGCCTACGCCACGAATCCCGTGGACCGCGCGGAGGCGATCGCCCGCGCCGGTATTCCGGTTTTCCAGGTGCTCGGCGACGCCGACGAAGTCGTGCCGGTGGAGGAAAACGGCTACGTGCTGCGCGAGCGTTTCCGCGCGGCGGGCGGTGTTTATCACGAGATCATCAAACCCGGCGCCCTGCACCACCCGCACGGCTTGGAAGATCCGACGCCCGTCGTGGATTTCATCGTGCGCGCATCGGCTTGACACCTCCGCGTCCGCCCGGACTCCCCGCTCCGGTCTCACACGTGAACGCGTGGCTCATCGCGAGACCCGACGACACGGTTCTCTCCGGCTTCGCGATGGTGCGCGGAGACAGGTGGTCCGCCGATCAAACCTCCGATCGTCCGATGGTCGGCGTTCCCAGCGTGCTCAACGGACGCACCCGCATCATGACACCGACCGGATCGAAACGCGGAGCAACACGGCGCCTTCTCCGGTCGTCAGATGCTTGTTCAGCCATTCCATCCGCCTGCGTCATTCGACGCTCTGTAAGGAGAGCTCGTCGATATCGCGGAGCCCATGGCAGGGCAAAGGGGACTGGGTGCATGGGAGGCACCGAGGTTCGGCTGGCCCGACGCTACCTCACCGAATCCAGCAGGCGCTTGAGTTCGGCCTGGTCTTGTGCCGAGGCCTGCGTCGAGGTGGCGATCCTCTCCAACACCGCGCGCAGCGCCTTGGCCTTGCCGGCGTCAACGGCTTCGGCGGGCTTGAGAACAACGACGCCGAGTTTGGTTTGGTTTACCTTCGCAAGCGCCGCGGCCGCCCTCCGATCAGCATCGGACCGGCCCTCTGCAATTCGAGTCAGCACCGCGTGCGCACTTTCGACAGCGAAGAGTTTTCGGGTGTTGATGGAAAGCGGGTCGGCTCCCTTATCCCCCCCCCTGCCCGGAAATGACACGGCGAGCGGATCAACTCTCTCGCGACGCGATGCTCGCCCAACAGGCGCGGGGGGGGGCGCCATCCCTGACGGCGCCGACCGTATCGTTCTAATGACGGAATCGTCTCGGCCGACGACGTGATGCGTCCCGACCTGGACCGGATGCGCAACCAGGCCTCTCGATGCAGACCGCGACCTACCGAGCCCTCCGCCTTCGACGCTTCTCGCGGGCGTCGGCGTCTTCGGTCTTGCCGCCACCCGCCGTCGGGGACGTCGCTCTGAGGACTCCTGATCGTTGATGAACACCACCCCGCGAGAGCTCCCGTTTCGAATCCGCATCGCCTCGGCCGATCCCGAACTTCGGCCGGGCCTGGACGAAATCGTCCGCGCCTTCCCCTGGCGTTTTTCCACGGAGCCCGACGCGGTGCCGGTGAACTTCCACGCCGGGCCGTCCACCGACGGCCCGGCGCTCCGCCTCCGCCGCGAACCCGACGGCGGCTGGCGCATCGACCACACGCGGCCCGCCGGCGCCTTCCGCGCGCTCGGCATCCTCATGGGCTGGCAGGAGGCCGGCGGCGCCTCGCCCGAACTCGAGGAACGCACGCCCTTCCGCTCCCTCGGCGTCATGCTCGACGCCTCGCGCAACGGCGTCCCGCGCGTCGCGACCGTCCAGCGCCTCCTCCGCCACTTCGCGCTGACGGGCATCAACTGGCTCCTCCTCTACATGGAGGACGTCTACACCATCCCCGAGGAACCGCACTTCGGGTATTGCCGCGGCCGATACACGCACGACGAGCTCGTCGCGATCGACCGCTACGCCGCCCGCTTCGGCATCGAGGTCGTCCCCTGCATCCAGACGCTCGGCCACCTCGAGCAAATCCTGCGCTGGCCTCGTTTCCGCCCGCTCCGCGACACCGGCGGCGTGCTCTGCGCCCGCGATCCCGAAGTCGAAAAGTTGATCGCGAAGATGATCGACGCCGCCTCGGCGCCCTTCCGCTCGAAACGCATCCACGTCGGCATGGACGAAGCCCACGGCGTCGGCACCGGCGCCTACCGGCGGCGTCACGGCTACGAGCCGCCCTTTGAAACCCTCGTCCGCCACCTCGACCACGTGGCCGGGCTCTGTCGCGAACGCGGACTCCACCCGCTCATCTGGAGCGACATGTTTTTCCGCCTCGGGTCGCGCGACAACGAATACTACGATCTCGACGCGAAGATCCCGCCCGGCGTCGCGGAACGCATCCCCGCGAACGTCGACCTCGTCTACTGGGACTACTACCACACCGACCCCGCCTTCTACGACGAGTGGATCCGCCGCCACCGCGCGCTCGGGGCGGAGCCGGTCTTCGCCGGGGGCATCTGGACCTGGAATCGCTTTTGGGCCACGCTGCCCACCAGCTTCGCCACGCTGCGCGCCGGCGTCGGCTCCGCGCGACGCGCCGGCCTCAAGGATGCCTTTGCCGCGCTCTGGGGCGACGACGGCATGGAGTGCAACCTCCTCTCCGCGCTGCCCGCCGCGCAATACTTCGCCGACCTCGCCTACGGCTCCGATCTGCCGCTCGACCGCCAGTGCCGCGGCTCCTGCGATCTCGATTCCGACGCGTGGATCCGCGCCAGCGACATCGATCCCGAGCCCACCCGCCAGACCAACCCCGGCAAATGGCTCCTCTGGCACGATCCGCTCCTGAATTTCCTGCGCGCGCATCTCTCGCCCGGACTCCCCGAACACTACGCGCGCCTCGCCGTCGACTGCGCCGGCGCCGCCGCACGCGGCACCGAGTTGGACGCCCATTTGCGCGTCCCGGCCCGCCTCGCCTCCATCCTCGCCAAGAAAACCCGCCTCCACCTCACGCTCGGCGAGGCCGCGCGCGCCAAGGACGCCGCCGCGCTGCGCGAGATCGCCGACGGACTGCCCGCGCTCCGCGACGAGATCCGCGAACTCTGGCGTCTGCACCGAGGGCTTTGGCACGAACTCTACAAGCCTTTCGGCTGGGAGACGATCGAACGCCGCTACGGCGGCCTCCTCCTCCGTCTCGAGACGCTCGGGGACAAGCTCGACGCCTTCCTCGCCGACCCGACGACCGACATCGCCGACCTCAGCAACGAGCCCATGCCCGTCTACAACGAGGAAGGCTACGTTCCGATCCCGATCAACCACGCCGCCGCCGCCAGCCCGAGTGTAATCGCCTGACGAATACACCCGTCCCGCGCCGGCGACCGTCTCTTCGCATCCCCGACATCCCCGCGCCGCCATGAAACGTATCCTCGTCTCGTTCGCCCTTCTGCTCTCATCCGCGCTCGCCGCTCCCGCCGCCGAGGAGCCGGTCAAGGCCCGCGTCGACTTCCTCCTTCGCGACGGCATCGAGGTCGAGGTTCTCGAGATCAGCCCGGGCGGCGAGGCCACGGAGGCGGCGTGGGGAGGAAGTCGCACTCTCGTCAGCCTGTTTCCCACGGCGAAGACCCGGCAGAGCGCGTCGATCACGCTCAAGGCCGACAGGATGGACGCATCACCGTCATCCCGATGACCGACAGCGTGAAGAGCCGAGTGCCCGTCTTCGTCCGCTACGACGACATCCGTTCCAGCGACGGCAGCCTCCGCAACGGCGGCTTCGAGACGGTCGAGACCGACGGCGTGCCCCGCTGGTGGAGCCTGAGCGAGGCCGGCGCCGCGCAGGACACCAAGGCGTCCGTCCTCTCCGAGGGCTCGCTCGAGGGCGAACGTAGCGCCCGCGTCACCAACAGCTCGAAATACGTGCAGTCCATCCCGCTGAAGGCCGGCTTCGCCGTCACCATCAGTTTCCACTACCGGTCGGATTGACGCGCCCCGCATCGCCGCCCGCGGCGCTCGGGCGCGTGCAGCATCATCGCGCGCACCACGTATCCACGATCCCCTTACAGGCGCCGGCCCGCGCGGGCGCTTGTTTCCGCGAAAAGCCCGCGATTGTCTCCGGGCCCGTCCTTGCGTCGTGCCCCGCCGCGCGTCGCGCTGTTTGCACGCCCATCGCACGGGAAGCCGCCTCCGATCCGCGTTTATGCAAGAAACCGCGACGCCGCTGCTTTCACCATTTTCCTGCGTTTGGCCGCCCGCCCGATTCCCCCCGCCGCCCCGCGGCGGTTTTTTTGTTTTCGGCCTCCACCCCCTCCCACCTCGCGCATCATTCCCCCCTCCCTCGATTCGCCTCTTCCCGCCGCCAACGCCGTAATCTAAAAAGCGAAACCGGCGGGCTTTCGCCGCACCGGTCTGCTTAGAAAGCGCTTTTAAACGCGGCGTGTCCACATGGCGGACAGAGGCACGGTCTGCGCTTCAGACTTTGTCTTGATTCCGCCCCCAGCCAAAAACCCCCGCCCGATAGCGCAAGCCTAAATATTAGGCAGCAAACACTTGCCCATCCTCCTGCGTGTTTTTCGTCTGGATAAAATAAACGTAAACACCTATCGCTCATGCAACATGAGCCTTCATCTCGCTTTCGACGTTGGCCACAGCTCCATCGGGTGGTCTGTTCTCCTAGCAAGTTCCCCCTCCTCCCCGGCTCTACTCGGCACGGGCGTCGTCACATTTGAGGCGGATAACTGCCTAGCCAGCAAACGCCGCGCCTACCGGCGTCAACGCCGCCACGTTCGAGCCACCCGTCAACGCATCGCGCGATTGGAAAAACTACTCGCCCACCTTGAAGTGCTCTCCGCCACCGATCTAGAGGCGAAACATCGCCAGGCTGGCGGACATTCCGCCCCTTGGTTTCTCGCCGCCCGGGTGCTCGCCGACAACGGAGCCGCCCAACACCTTCTTACATGGGTGGAGCTTTGGGATGTGTTGCGCTGGTATGCTCACAACCGGGGTTACGACGGCAACCGGCGCTGGTCCTCCGCCGAACAAGCTGACTCCGACGAAGCGCAGGACGACACGGAGAAAGCGCAAAACGCCCTCGCCCTCATGGCCGAGTATAACACACCCACGATGGCTGAGACCATGGTGCGTGTGCTCGGCCTCGACGTCGCCGGCGACAAACGCGCCTCACGCGTGCGCTTCAAGGCCAAGAACGCCGCCTTCCCTCGCGAAATCGTCGAGCAGGAAGTCGTCCGCATATTGGAAGCCCACCGGGGGCATCTTCGCGGCATCGACAACGACTTCATTTCGCTGCTCACCACGCGCACGCTTTCGAAAGACCAGAGAGATCAACTCGCCGCCATCGGCATCCGACTCCCCGCACGCTACCAAGGTGGATTGCTCTTCGGCCAGCTCGTCCCCCGTTTCGACAACCGCATCATCGCCACCTGCCCCATTTCCGGCGAAAAAGTCCCCACGCGCAACTGTCCGGATTTTCTTCGTTATCGCTGGGCCATGCAGCTCGCCGCCGTGCGAGTCGCGGAAAGCGAAGCCGCCGAGCTCCGGCCCCCTCGTCCGGACGAGCTCCGCACGTTGGATAATCGCATGCGCGCCGAAGGTCGCCTGACCAAACTGGAGTTCAAGAAAGCCGTTCGCACCCTCCCCGGCATCGTTCGAGACAATCTCGACACGCTGCTCATGCATCCCGACGCAGAGGAGGCACTTCTCCTCGATCCGGTCACCCAGCTTGTCCGCAGCGACCGTCTCAAAAACTTCTGGCCGATTTTGTCGCCCCGCGCGCAAAAACGCGCGCGCGATGCGTGGACTCGCGGCAAGACGCTCACGCTCTCCAACCTGCGCGCGCTTGCCGAAAAATATGGCGAAGACACCGCAGCCGCCGCCTTTGATTCCGCGATCATCAATCGGCTCGACGCCGCCAACACCCGCAAACGCAAAAAAGATGGCGGCCTCACACGCGAGTCCCTGCTCGCCGAAGCGTTCTCCGTGAAAAAGCTGTCCGGCCGTGCCGCCTATGCACGTCCGCTGCTCCAACGCGCCGCGGAGGAAGTTTTTGCAGGCAAACACCCGAAAGAAGAAGGAGGTTGCCTCTATCTCGACGAAGCCAAACGCCGCGCGCAGCTTAATCGTCGCATCGAGGAGCAAACCAACAACCACCTCGTTCGCCATCGCCTGCTCATCTTGGAACGACTGTTGCGCGACATTGTGAACGATCCGGCCTTCGCCAATGGCGATCGCACCCGGGTCTCCCGCATCACCATCGAGGTCAATCGCGACCTCAGGGAGATGTCCGGCAAGACAGCCAAACAGATCGAACAAGATCTCGGGCTTAGGCTCTCCAACCACGACAAGGTCTCAAAAAAACTCGAGGCCGCCTTCGAAGAGCAGACCTTCAGCGGACGCCCTATTCAAATCACCGCCGGCCTAATCCGGAAAGCCCGCATCGCCGAAGACCTCGGCTGGGAGTGCCCCTACACTGGATCGAAATTTGAACCCATCGACCTCGTTTCACGGCGAGTCGACAAGGACCACATCATCCCTCGCTCGCAGCGTCCGTCGGACTCCCTCGATTCCCTCGTCATCACCTACTCCGAAATCAACAAGTGGAAAGGTAACCGCACCGCTTGGGAGTTTGTGCGAGATGAACAGGGCAAACCCGTGCCCGGGCTTCCCCATCTGTCGATCCGCCCCCTCAACGAATACAACGAATGGGTTGAGGCGTTGGAAGCATTCAAAGGACACGACGACGACAAGCGCCGGAAGAAAAACCGCAAAGCGCTGCTCCTGCTCCCGCGGTATGAGGAGAAAAACAAGAGCTTCCTTCCCGCCGACCTCACACAGACCTCTCAACTCGTCCGTCTCGGCGCACAGCTGATCACACGGTTCTTCGCAGACCTGCCCGCGCCGCCCCAAATCGTTTCACTCCCGGGTTCGGTGACCGCGGTGGTGCGCCGCAGCTGGAATCTGCTCGGCTGCCTCTCCTTGGCTGCGCCGCAGATCCTCGATCCCAACGATCCCCATCGCACCAAAACGAAAACCGAGATGCGCGACATCACCCACCTCCACCATGCGCTCGACGCCTGCGTGCTCGCCTACGCCTCTCTGCTCCTGCCGCGCGATGGCGGCCTCTGGGAGCTGATGCTCAAGCGTAATCCCAACGAATCCGACCGCGCCCGACTCGCCGCAACCGGATGCTTCGACTTCGACTCACAAGGCCGCTTCGGCCTGCGCGACCTGCCCAAGGACTGGAAGCACCAGATTAGCCAACGCCTCGCGGAAAAACGGGTGGTGCAACACGTGCCTGCCGACATGAGCGGGCTCCGCGTGGAAGAAAACACGCGCGGAGTGGAAAAGGTGAACAACGGACGGGTCCATCTCCGGCAGCAATCCCGCGATCCCAAGACCGACGCCATCACCATCAAGCGAACCAACGAAACCCTGGAAAAAGTCGTGGGCCTTCAGCCCAAAGACGGGAATGGAAAGCTGAAGGAAGTTCGGGGCGTTCGAGTCATCACCGACAACTTTGGTATAGCGATTCTCGATCACGCGTCCGAAGGCACAGAAAAATTCGCCATCATACCGTGGCACAAGGTGTGGCACCGCATAAAGGAACTCACGCAACGAAACGGCGGACAGCCACCTCGCCTGCTACGTCCTGGTATGCTTTTCAAGGTGCCACGCGGACGCTATCAGAAGTCTGTCTGGTCGTTGAGAGGTGTCGCCATTAATCAGAAAGCAGGACACGTAGTAGAGATTGCTGAAAGCGACGTCGTTAATTCCCGTGAACCGAGGAAGCCATACTGCAAGCAGAACGTCTCGCTTAACACATTGATAAAAGATGGGCTCGAAACCATTAAGACCACGCTTGTAGGCGTCCCGCTTACCGCCATCAACACGACTGATTAATAGATCCTTACGATGTCTTACCACATCGTCAGTATCGATGCTCCCGAAGCCGATCTGACCTGCCGAGACGGACAGCTTGTCTGCATTACAAAAGGAGGCGCCGAAGCCAAACGCCTCCCGCTGGAAGACATCGCCGCGATCATCATCACCAGCTTTTCAGCGCGCATTCACAGCCATCTTTTTTTGGAGGCCGCACGCCAAGGCGTGGCGCTCGTCATCTGCGAACGCTTTCAACCGATAAGTTTGCTGCTTCCCGCCTGTCGCTCGTCCGATACCCTGCTCACGCGTCGCCACCTCACCCTATCCGCCTCCGTGCGCGGCAAACTCTGGGAAAAGACCATCGACGCGAAGTGTGCCAACCAACTTGCGCTCGCCCAACGGATCGCGCCTGACTCCCCCGCCACGCGAGACCTCGCCATCGCCGCCCGAGCAAAGACGGCACGCAAAGAAGGCGGCTGCGCCAAACTGTTTTGGGATGCATTCACCGAGGGACTTCGGATCGAAGGTTTCGCGCGTGGACGAAAACTCGGCGGACTCAACGATCTCCTCAATTACGGCTATGCGGTGCTACTTTCGACCGTGCTGCAAAAGCTCTATGGCTTCGGACTCGATCCCACCGTTGGTATTTCCCACGCCATCCGGGAACGCAGTGCTCCGCTTGCCTATGATTTGATGGAGCCCTTCCGCCCATGTGTTGACTGGCGCATCTATCAATGGGTGAAAGACCGTCCGCACGAAGAAGCCTTTGTCGTCACAACGGAGTTTCGCCGCTGGGTTACGGGCTTTTCCTTGGAAAAAGTCGATTATCTCGGGCTCGATCTCGACATCCGAGGTGTAATCGAAGGTGTCGTGCGAAGTTTCCGCCAAGCCGTGACGATGGAAAGCGTGCGCCCCTATCGGCCATGGACGTGGAAAAATTCAAAATGGGCTGGCTTGTCGTAGCGTTTGATCTCCCGGTCGGCACGAAAGCTCAACGGAAGGCAGCCACGCACTTCCGTGATTTCTTGTTGGATGATGGATTCCAGATGATCCAATTCAGCGTCTACGCTCGTCCATGCGTAAGTTTTGCGAGGCAGGAAACCCATCTCGAGCGAGTTCGAAAATCTCTCCCTCCAGAAGGGAAAGTGCGGGCTTTTTTTGTGACCCGCGCCCAGTGGGAAAAGGCCTTCATCATCTACGGATCGCCTGCAACAGAGATGCCTCCTGAGAAGATGCCGGAGCAAATTCAGCTCTGGTAAACGAACTAAGGCCCTCCAATGGAGGGCCTTAGTCGGGGCGGAGCCTCTGCTCCGCGGTTTTGGAATCAAGGCAAAGCTACGTCTGCACTACGGACCCTGAGACAGGAGAGCCTCTGCTCCGCGGTTTTGGAATCAAGGCAAAGCAGGCAGCGCTCGGCCTGCTCGGTGAGAGCAGAGCCTCTGCTCCGCGGTTTTGGAATCAAGGCAAAGCCGTAAGCCCAGGCGATCGCTATCCCGAGGGGAGCCTCTGCTCCGCGGTTTTGGAATCAAGGCAAAGCGCGCGGGATCGTCATTGTGGCTGTGGCGTTGAGCCTCTGCTCCGCGGTTTTGGAATCAAGGCAAAGCCTCACCTCGGTGTTCGACGAATCCATGCTGGAGCCTCTGCTCCGCGGTTTTGGAATCAAGGCAAAGCCCTGGCGTGAGGCGCAGGCCGAGGAGGCCTGAGCCTCTGCTCCGCGGTTTTGGAATCAAGGCAAAGCGGGATATTGTGGCCTGTTCGGCGGCGGTGCGAGCCTCTGCTCCGCGGTTTTGGAATCAAGGCAAAGCCTTGGGATGCTCATGGCTATCCTGAGCTTGAGCCTCTGCTCCGCGGTTTTGGAATCAAGGCAAAGCGGACGATAGCGATCACGTTTGCCGCGGAGCGAGCCTCTGCTCCGCGGTTTTGGAATCAAGGCAAAGCCCATCGACCGCGTGGCCGGGGAGGTGACGGGAGCCTCTGCTCCGCGGTTTTGGAATCAAGGCAAAGCCTGGAGTGTCGGCTGGCACGGCGGAGGTGCGAGCCTCTGCTCCGCGGTTTTGGAATCAAGGCAAAGCCATGTCCGCCACTACCCACGCAGATCGCGCGAGCCTCTGCTCCGCGGTTTTGGAATCAAGGCAAAGCACCACGCTCCGCGCCTGATTCACCGTCGAGGAGCCTCTGCTCCGCGGTTTTGGAATCAAGGCAAAGCGAGGACCACGAGGCCTTCCCCCTGCTGCGCGAGCCTCTGCTCCGCGGTTTTGGAATCAAGGCAAAGCAAGC
>Ga0182792_1000388_pt1 | contig 42561 bp, 41 predicted proteins | sample Passage237B_FD_130497 | JGI IMG/M metagenome (GOLD analysis project Ga0182792, IMG submission 130497) | Cellulose adapted compost microbial communities from Newby Island Compost Facility, Milpitas, CA, USA - Passage2 37B (version 2) (version 2) ...
CGGGGGCACCTCCTCCTCGGGCCCCTCCCAAGAAACGGGTTCGTTTTGGCGGCCCTGCGGGGGGGGGCGACGCCGCGGCCAGCCCCCCCCTTCGCGCAGCCCCAGGTAAAGCCGAAGGCGCCGGCCAAGTCCCCTGCCGTCAAGCCGGCCGCGGCCAAGCATGCGGCGAGCAAGACTCGCGTCCATCGGCCAACCGGCGCCCATCCGACCCTCATCCCGCGCCGGCCGGTCTTCGTGCCGCCGCCGGCGGTGATCGAGCTCGACGAGATGGCGGTCGTGCCCGGCCTGCCAACGGTGCTCGGGAATGACGACCGCGAGCGCTACCGCCGTATTTTCCAGGCCCAGGCGGCCGGCCAGTTCGCGCAGGCCGACGCCGAGATCCCGCAACTGCAGGACAAGGTGCTGCTGGGCTATGTCGGTGCCCAGCGCTTCCTAGGCCGCGGCTACCAGGCCCGCTATGACGAGCTCGCCGCCTGGCTGCAGGAGTACAACGACCATCCGGATGCGCCGGCGATCTATCGCCTCGCGGTGGCGCGCCGCCCGCGCGGCGGCGAGGATCCGACACCCGCGACCTTCGTCGGTGTGGCGAGGCCGTCGCCGACCTTCGCTGCCGCCCGGACCCTGAACGGCGTCGATGGCGGCCGTGCCGCGGAGTTGCGGGCCCGGCTGCAGCAGATGGCTGACGATGGCGGCTTCAACGCCGCGTTCGTGCTGCTCGATCGCAAGTCGACGACCGAGATCCTGGGACCCCAGGAGGTCGAGCTGTGGCGCGGCCGCATGCGCACGCGGGCGCTCGAGGCCGATTCCCAGCGCGGCGTGCAGGTGCCGGTCGAGGTTTCCCTGCCGCCCGACGCCAACTGGTCGGCGGCGCTGTCGGGCTTCACGCGCGGCGACGTGGCCGACGCCGCCCGCCGCTTCGAGGCGGTGGCCGACGCCGCGCCCGACCAGGCGTCGTCGTGGACGCTGGCGGCCGGCTCGTTCTGGGCCGCGCGCGCCAACCTGCTGGCCGGCAATCCGCAGAAGTTCGCGCCCTTCCTCAAGCGCGCCGCCCTGCACGGCAACACCTTCTACGGCCTGATCGCCCAGAAGGCGCTGGGCATGAAGGTCCAGCCGAACTGGACCGTGCCGGCCCTCGACGACCGGCGCGCCGACCAGTTGCGCAACGATCGCGCCGGCCGCCGCGCGCTCGCCCTGCTGCAGCTCGGCGCGCAGACCGCGGCCGAGCGCGAGCTGTTCGCCGCCTCCATCGATGCCGATCCGCACTACATCGAATCGGTGATGGCCCTGGCGCAGAAGGCCGCGCTGCCGGCGCTGTCGGTGCGCATCGGCAATGCCAACTGGGACCAGCGGCATCGCATCAGGGGTTATGACGGCGGCATGTATCCCGTGCCGCCCTGGGATCCGGCCGGCGGCTATTCGGTCGACCGCGCGCTGGTCTGGGCCTTCATGCGCCAGGAATCGGCCTTCAACCCCAAGGCGCGCTCCGTCGTGGGCGCGATGGGGCTGATGCAGCTCATGCCGGTCACAGCCCGCATCGTCACCAGCAAGTGGGTTCCCGAACAGGCGGGCGCCAACCCCTACGATCCGGCGACCAACGTCGCGCTGGGGCAGGCCTACATCGTGTCGCTGCTCAGCGATACCGACAGCAACCTCGTGCGCACCGTCGCGGGCTACAATGGCGGGCCTGGCAACGTCATGCGCTGGGACGGTTCGCTGAATGCCGGCCAGGATCCGCTGCTCTACATTGCCTCGATCCCGCTCCACGAGACGCGCGACTTCGTGCAGCGCGTGCTGGCCAACTACTGGATGTACCAGATCCGTCTCGGCCAGCCGACGCCGTCGCTGGACCAGATCGCCGCCCACGAATGGCCGCGCTACACGCCCCAGGACGGGCTCCGGTGACGGCAGGCACATGTCTGCCAGTGAGGGACGCAACATGAGCATCGACCGCCTTCGCCGCTTCGTCGCCGACATGACCTCCCTGGTCGGTGGCGCCTGGCAGGACAAGGACGAGGCCGCCATTGTCGATGTCGGCCGCAAGCTGCTGGGCGAGCTCGTGTCGCACGACGACTGGCTGCCCGAGAACGCCGGGAAGGTGCCGCCGCACGGCTACGCCCAGAACCTGCTGTGGTGCGATCCCTTCGAGCGCTTCTGCGTCGTGAGCTTCGTATGGGCGCCGGGCGCGGCGACGCCGGTGCATGATCACCAGATGTGGGGCATGGTCGGCATGCTGCGCGGCTCGGAGACCTCGCTGCGCTTCGCCCCCGATCCCGAGACCGGCGCGCTGAAGCCCGGCGTTCTGACGGAACTGAAGCCTGGCGACGTCGAGCTGCTGCTGCCCGCCGAGGGCGACATCCACCAGGTGACCAATGCGCTGCCCGACCGGGGCTCGATCAGCATCCACGTCTATGGCGGCAATATCGGCGCCGTCCGCCGCAGCACGTTCGACGTGAAGACGGGGCAGCCGAAGCTGTTCGTCTCGGGCTACACCAACCGCGAGCAGCCCAACATCTGGGACCGTTCCGTCGAGGTGCGCGCCGCGTCCTAGTTCTTTCGGACCGCGAGCGTCCCGCTCGCTCATGATTCCGGGCGAGCCGGAGGCGTGCGGCCCGGAAGACCGACGTCAGTGCTCGTGCGGATGCGGATGGGTCGGGTCGACCCAGTACACCGTCTCCGGCTTCTCGACCGGCTCGATATCGATGTTGATGGCGATCGCCTCGTTGTCGGAGCGCACCAGCACGCATTCCAGCGGTTCGGTATCCGAGGCGTTGATCTCCTGGTGCGGCACGTAGGGCGGCACGTAGATGAAGTCGCCGGGCCCGGCCTCGGCAGTGAACTGGAGCTCGTCGCCCCAGCGCATGCGGGCGCGGCCCTTCACGACGTAGATCACGCTCTCGAGGTGCCCGTGATGATGGGCGCCGGTCTTGGCGTGGGCATGGATGGTCACGGTGCCGGCCCACAGCTTCTGGGCGCCGACGCGTGCGAAATTGATGGCCGCAGCGCGGTTCATGCCCGGGGTCTGGGCCGTGTTGGTGTCGAGCGAGCCGGCGGGGATCACCCGCACGCCGTCGTGTTTCCAGTCGGTCATGCTTCCCATCTAGGCTGCGGCCCTCGCGCGGACAAGAGCCGGATTGTAGGATGCCGCCCATGAACAGGATCGACGAATCCAAGCCCTTCAAGCCGGTGAACATCGCCGTGCTGACGGTTTCCGACACGCGCACGTTCGAAACCGACAAGTCGGGCGATACGCTGGTCGAGCGCATCGCGCGTGACGGCCACGTGTTGGCCGACCGCGCCATCGTCACCGACGACGTCGAGCTGATCCGCGCCCAGGTGAAGAAGTGGATCGACGATCCGCGCGTCGAGGTGGTGATCACCACCGGGGGGACCGGCGTCACCGGCCGCGACGTCACGCCCGAAGCGCTCGAGGCGCTGTTCGAGAAGCGCATCGACGGCTTCGGCGAGGTCTTCCGCTGGATCAGCTTCCAGAAGATCGGCACCTCGACCATGCAGTCGCGCGCCGTCGCGGGGGTCGCCAACGCCACCTACATCTTCGCCCTGCCGGGATCGACCGGCGCCTGCAAGGATGGCTGGGACGACATCCTGCGCCAGCAGCTCGACATCCGCTTCCGCCCCTGCAACTTCGCCGAGCTGATGCCGCGCCTCAACGAAGGCAAGATGCCGAGGAGCGGTTGAGCTCGTTTCTGTCGGACCGCGAGCCTCCGGCTCGCTCATCCGGGCAGAAGACGTGAGCGAGCCGGAGGCTCGCGGTCCTGAAGAACATGATCGACTCCCTCTTGTCAGCCCTGCGTGAACGGCCGGCCTTCGCCTCGCTCGTCGCCGCCGACCTCATGCCGCTGCCCGCCACCGGCACGGCGCACGGCCATGTCGCGCTGCCCGGCGGGCTGCTGGCGCGCGTCGCCTATGCCCACGAAGGCGACCCGGCTGCTGCCGCGCGCCTGCAGGCCCAGGCCGCCGCCTTCCGCCACCTCGCCGCCGGCGGCCGCACGCCGCGCCTGCATGACGTGCTGGCGCCGCGGCCCGGCCTGCCCGGCGGGGCGCTGATCGTCGATCGCATCGACGGTCACCCGCCGCGCCTGCCCGGCGAGCTCGCCGTGATGGCCGACACGCTGGCCCTCATCCACGCCTTGCCGCTGCCGCCTGCCGGTTCGCCGATCCCGCGCCAGGCCGATCCTTTCGGCGAGACGCTGGTCCTGGCCGAGCAGACCGCCGCGCGCTTCCTCGACCGCGCCGTTCCCGATGCCCACTCCCGCGCCGCGATCACGGAGGAACTGCGTCGGCTGCGCGCCCTCGCACCGACCCTGGCGCGGCACGAGCAGCCGCTCGTGGTCGCGCTGGCCGACACTCATCCCGGCAACTTCATCGTCGATCGCGAAGGCGTGGCCTGGTTCGTCGATCTCGAGAAGGTGCATGTCGGATCGGCGGCGATCGACCTGGCGCACGCGACGCTGCCGACCTCGACACTGTGGGATCCCGCGGCCGGTGGCGTGGTGCTGTCGCTGCAAGCGGTGCGCGGCTTCTACGACGCCTATCTGGCGAAGGCGGGCGCCGCGCGTGCCGCCGCGCTCAGGCCTTGGCTGCAGCCGATTCGGCGTCTCGTCTGGCTGCGCACGACGCTGTTCATGGCGCGCTGGCGGGTGCAGACCCGCGCGCCGCGCGATCCCGCCGATCCCGCCCAGTGGAGCGACGCCGGCCTCGCGCCGGCCATGAAGGCCCATATCGACGCCGTCATCGACCGCTGCTTCCGGTTCGACACCATCCGGTCCATCCGGGCCGAATGGACCGCTTGACTCGTTCCCTGTTTGTTCTCAGAGTCGGCCGCATGAGGCCGACCGCTCCTCCCGACTATCCCGACGATGCCGTGCCCGAGCCCGTCCATCGCGGCCGCGGCGCCCTGTCCAACGAGTCCAGCCGCTACGACAGCGAAAGGCGCATCCGCACGACCGACGGCTGGGAGAGCGCGGCCGAACCGTCGGCGGACGACGAGCTGCCGCCGTTGCGCACGACCCTGACGCGCGACGCCACGCGCACCATCCTGGCGCGCAACACCTCGCCCGACGTGCCGTTCGACCGCTCGATCAATCCCTATCGCGGCTGCGAGCACGGCTGCATCTACTGTTTCGCGCGGCCGACCCACGCCTATCTCGGCCTGTCACCCGGCCTCGACTTCGAGACCAAGCTGCTGTTCAAGCCCGATGCCGCGAAGCTGCTGGTGGGCGAGCTCGTCTCGCCCAAGTACCGGCCTGACGTGGTCGCCATGGGCACCAATACCGATCCCTACCAGCCGGTCGAACGCGAGCTGAAGATCACGCGCCAGATCCTGCGCGTGCTGAGCGACTTCAACAACCCGGTCGGGATCGTCACCAAGAACCACCTGGTGACGCGCGACATCGACATCCTGGCCGACATGGCCAAGCGCAACCTGGCCGAGGTGTTCGTGTCGGTGACGACGCTCGACAGGGCGCTGGCGCGCGACATGGAGCCCAGGGCTTCCGCGCCGCACCGCCGCCTCGAGGCCATCCGCGCGCTGGCGGCGGCCGGCGTGCCGGCGGGCGTGATGACGGCCCCCATGATCCCCGGCCTCAACGACCACGAGATGGAGGCGATCCTGGAGGCGGCCCGCGACGCCGGCGCGACGCGCGCGGGCTTCACGGTCCTGCGGCTGCCGCTCGAGATCAAGGACCTGTTCCAGGAATGGCTGAAGGAGCACCGGCCCGACCGCGCCGAGCGCGTGCTGTCGCTGATCCGCCAGATGCGCGGCGGCGCGCTCTACCAGTCGGGCTTCGGCCAGCGCATGAAGGGCGAGGGGCCGATCGCCCAACTGCTCGGCGCGCGCTTCGGCGCGGCGGTGAAGCGGCTCGGCCTCAATCTCGTGCGCTACCGCCTCGACGCCAGCCGCTTCAGCGTGCCGGAGTCGGTGCGCACCGCGATGGTCGATGCCCAGCGCGACTCGCGGCAGATGAGACTCCTATGAGCAAGCCGCCAACGCTCTTGATCCTGGCTTTCATACTACGTTCACCGTAGTATGGTTTCTCGTGATACGTTCCTTCGCGAACTCTGCGACGCGCAGGTTCTACGAACTTGGAAAGGCGTCAGGTTTCAGCGGCCTGGACGTCGCGGCGGCCCAGGAACTGCTTGCACTACTGGATGCTGCTACGGGTCTGGGCGATCTCAGGAGCCTCAAGAGTATCGGTCTGCACAAGCTCGAGGGCGATCGCAGGGGGCAGTGGGCGGCAACCGTCAATCGCCGTTGGCGGCTGTGCTTCGAGTTCAGGGACGCGACGCCTTCAATGTGGAAATTGTCGACTATCACAAAGGCTAGACGATGCCAGTTCCAGTACATCCCGGCCGCATCCTGCGGCGAGAAATGGCCGCTCGGAAGACGAGCGCCAACCGGCTTGCCCTCGATATCGGCGTGCCCTCCGGTCGCATCACCGATATCCTCAACGGCAAGCGGGGCATAACGGCTGACACGGCGCTGCGCCTTGCTCGCCGCTTGGGAACATCGGCGCAATTCTGGATGAACCTGCAGAGCCATTACGATCTGACCGTTGCAGAAGAGAAACTGGGGCGACGGCTGCTCGTGGAAGTCCGGGCGGCCTGAAGCATCTGGAAACCGCGATCGCTATGCGCCTCATCAGCACCCGGCATGGGCGGCGATGACGGGGCGCCTTCTCTGCTACCACTCTATGGCCTGGGCGGCATGTCCCTGCCGCCCAGCGCACCGCGTCTCGGCCAGGGATAGTCGGGCGGGGCGAGCGTATCGGTGATCTCCCGGCCGACGGCCCACCGCGCCAACCCGGGAATCGTGAAGGCCCGCAGGACCGTGTTCCGGAACCATATGCCCGGAGAGGTCCGGGGCGCGAACGCCGCGGCGAAGCGCTCGGCGCCGCGCTGCTTGAGCTCGATCCACGACCGCAGGGAGTCCTCGTACCGCCGGAAGGCCGTGGCGTGGTCGCCGGGCGCCCGGACCAGCTCGCCGGCCAGCACATAGGCAGCGGTCATGGCGAGCGCCGACCCTTGTCCGGCCACGAGGGAGACGCATGCGGCGGAATCGCCGACCAGCGCGAGGCGGCCGCGGGACCATCGCGGCATGCGGATCTGGCTCACGCGATCGAAGTAGAGATCCCGGCTGCCGTCCAGCGCCTCCAGGATTCGCGGGGCTTCCCAGGCGCCGTCGCCGTAGCGGCGACGCAGCAGCGCCTTTTGGTTGTCGGGTGCGTCGGGGAGAGCGCCGTCGGCCGTGAAGACGAACAGGAAGAGGGTCCTGTCGTTATGCAGGGTGAAGCGCCCCAGCATGCGTCCCGGCCGGCCGTGCATCACGTACACGTCCTCCTCGCGCGGCCGATAGCCCTCGACCTCGAAGGCGGCGACACCGTACCCGAGAGATGTCTCGAACCGCTGCTGCGGCCCGAAGGCGAGGGCGCGCACGCGGGAATGCAGGCCGTCGGTGCCCACGACGAGATCGAAGGTCCGCGCGCCGCCGCGCTCGAACGTGACCTGCACGTGATCGCCACGCTCCTCGAGGCCGGCAATCGCGTCGTCGAAGATCACTTCCACGGAATCGCGGATCTCTTCGAACAGCAGCCGCGACAGCGTGCTGCGCGCCAGCGTCACGTAGCGTCCGTTGGTCAGCTCGTGGAGGACGTCGACGCCGAAGCCGGCCAGGCGCTGGCCGGCATCACCCACGACCCGCAGCTCGCGCACGCGATAGCCCTCGCGATGAATGGCCGGCAGCAGGCCCATGCGCTCTGCGATGTCGTAGCCGGTCCCCCAGAAGTCGATCACGTAGCCGCCGCGGCGTAGCGAGGGGGCATGCTCGACCAGTACCGGTTCGAAGCCGCCGGCCTTCAGCCAGAAGGCGAGGGTCGGACCAGCGATGCCGGCCCCCGATATCAAGACGCTCCTGTTTCCGGCGTCTGCCATGGCCGGCTCCCTGCCTCGTCCTATACAGCCTCTCGCACGGCGCGGCGGCAAAAGCATGGCCGGAACCGCCGTTCTCCCGGGATCGTCCGCGCCGTCTCGATCGACGGACCGCACGGAGGTGGTTGATGCCCGACGCGATTCGCGGCAGATGAAGTCGCTGTGAACGTCTTCACGCGCGTCTCCAGGATCGTCCAGGCCACGCCCGACCGGGTCTACGAGGCCTTCATGGATCCTGCCGTCCTCGTCCGGTGGCTGCCGCCCGGGGACATGACCGGCACCTTCCACGCATTCGATGCGCGCGTTGGCGGCGGCTATCGCATGTCGCTGTTCTACCCGGAGGCCGGGCACGGCTTCCGTGGCAAGACCGCCGATAACGAAGACATGGTGAGCGTGCGGTTCGTCGAACTGGCGCCGCCACATCGCATCGTCGAAGCGGTCACGTTCCATACGACCGATACGTCATTGATGGGCGAGATGATTCTGGAGGTGACGATCCGGGAGCTTGCTGGCGGTACCGAGGTCGCCATTGCGTGTCGCGACTTGCCTCCCGGTCTGCGGGCGGAAGACAACGAAGCGGGTACTCGGCAATCCTTGGAGAAGCTGTCCCGCCTGTTCGAGGAGCGTCAATCGAGGAACTGAACCCGGGGCCACAGCTCCTTCCAGCGCTTGGCGACGATGCGTTCCTCGTATTCGTCGCGCCGCGTACGGCCGTAGGCGGTGGGCCGGCAGCGCAGGCCGAGCAGGTCGTCGGTGCCGAGCGGCGCGATCACGGTCAGGCTGTCGTCAGCCTCCAGCCGCACGCCGACGGCGGTCACCGTCTCCAGCCAGTAGATCATCGAATCCGACGTGCTGGTGTGCTGCGGCAGGCCCTTCCATACGTGCATGCGCGCCTGGTTGCGCACCTGCCAGGGCAGGCCGGGCAGCAGCGCGTCGAGCCGCCGCTCGCATTCGGCCTCGCGCTCCTTCGAGAGGTCGCTGGCGTCGTAATAGAGGACATCGATGTCGGCCGGTGCTCGTGGCGGGAAGATGCCGTGCAGATGATCCCACACGCGATTGCGCACGAAGCCTGCGGCGATGCACCAGTCGGGCAGGGCGAGCACGCGAACGGCGCGAAGCTGGGCCAGCGCCGGCGCATCGGATGCGACGATCGCGGCGATGAGGTCCCGCTCCACCGCCATGTCAGCGACGCCTTTCCCGGTGGACGGGGAACTGCAGCTCGAACACGCGGCCGAGGCCCAGCCCCGCCGGCACCACCGAATTGCGCCCCAGATTGAACGTCGAGATGCCGGTCGAGCGCAGGTAGTAGCCGTCGGCGAGGTTGAGGAAGAGCAGCGGCTGGAGGGTCAGGGTCTGGAGGCTGCCGTCGAAGGCCTGCTGGTAGGAGGAGAGCAGGGCGCTCAATCCCCAGTCGTGGGAGGCGCTGACGACGGTCTGCACGCCGGCCTGCCACTTGCCGGAACCCAGTGCCGGGGCGCTGGCCGTCGGCGCGACGACCAGCGGGCCGACGCCGAGCTTGATCCCGTCGAGATAGGCGATCGCCATGTCGTAGACCGTGAGGTCGCCGATGCCGTTCCAGGCGCCATGCGGTCCCCAGGCATTGGCAATCAGCGGCAGCGAGGCGCGGGCGATCTGGTCGAAACCGAACGTGTCGTGCGGCAGGATGTGACGTAGATAGAGCTGGTGTGCACCGGACTCGGGCCGGTCCGACAGGACGGGCTGCGCATAGTCGTGGACCTGGAACGCCATTTTCGGCGTCAGTGGATCGTTGGCCTCGTTCTGCGCATCGTCCTTTCCCGCCGCCGCCGTCGGCGCGGCGAGAGCCAGGGCCGCGACAGCCCGCCACAGCGCCCGGATCGACCGGTGGCGCCTGGGTGCCGCACGAAGCTGTTTCATGCCCACAGGTGCCTGGGCGATGATGGCGGCGACCGAGTCCATCGCCGCACTCTAGAGGACATCGCGGGGGATATGCCGAGCTTTCGCCACGAGAAGCGCTGCGCCGAGGCCGGGGCGATACGGGTCGCCGGCATCGACGAGGTCGGGCGCGGTCCGCTGGCCGGTCCGGTCGTGGCGGCGGTCGCCGTGATCGACCGCACCGTCGCCAAGCGCAAGCTGCTGCGGCTGATCGACGATTCCAAGAAGCTCACACTCGAGCAGCGCGAGGAAGCCTTCGCCGCCATCGTGGAATCGGGCGCCGTGCGCTACGCGGTGGGTGAGGCGAGCGTCGAGGAGATCGACACGATCAACATCCTGCAGGCGACCTTCCTCGCCATGCGTCGCGCGCTGCAGGCGATGGCCGAGCAGCCCGACCTGGTGCTGATCGACGGCAACCGCGCACCGCCCGAGCTCGGCTGCCGCGCCGAGACCATCGTCGGTGGCGACGCGCGCTCCTATTCCATCGCGGCCGCCTCGATCGTCGCCAAGGTGACGCGCGACCGCTACATGCGCACGCTTGCCGCGTCGTTCCCGGGCTACGGCTGGGAGACCAATGTCGGCTATCGCAGCCCCGAGCATCTGGCGGCGCTCAACCGGCTCGGCGCCACGACGCATCATCGCCGCAGCTTCGCGCCGGTCCGCATGGTGCTCGAGCCCGGCCTGCCACCGGAGGTCGTGCCGCTCGTCATGGATGACTGACGGCTTGCCTGATTCGCAATCATTGCTTACATCGATTGCATCGATTGCATCGATTGCATCGATTGCATCGATTGCATCGATTGCATCGATTGCAGTGAACCATGGCGAGCGTCACCATCCGCGACCTGGACGAGGCGGTGAAGCGCAAGCTTCGCGTGCGCGCCGCGCAGCATGGGCGGTCGATGGAGGAGGAAGCCCGCAGCATCCTTCGTGCCGCGCTCGCCAAGACGCCGCGCGAATCCGAAAACCTGGCGGTGGCGATCCGGCGACGCTTCGCTCCGTTGGGCGGCATGGAAATCGACGTCCCGCCGCGCGAGCCGATGCGCAAGCCGCCGCGCTTCGGGCGATGATCGTTCTCGATACGAACGTTCTGTCCGAGGCAACCCGCCCTGTCCCACAGCAGCGGGTATTGGATTGGCTCGCAGACCAGCAGGCGACGTCTCTGTTCACGGCGACCATCTCGGAGGCGGAACTGCTCTATGGCGTTGCGTCCTTGCCAGGTGGGCGCCGCCGGGCGGCGCTGGAGGAAGCCTTGCGACACATGTTTTCCGAGGCGCGTGTTGGCTTTTGATCGCCCAGCCGCTGCCGAATTCGCCGTCATCGCTTCCCTGCGTCGCAGCAAGGGCCGTCCATCAGCACGTTCGATGCTCAGATCGCCGCCATTGCGCGCGCGCACGGCGCCGCCGTGGCGACCCGAAATGTCGCCGATTTCGACGGTTGCGGGATCGATGTCGTTGATCCTTGGACTGCGTAGTCAGTCTTCTCGACGCATTGGCTGACAACTTGCAATCGAATGTCCAGCACGGCGCCGTCGACGAAGCCGCCGGGTAAATACGGCGGCATGGTGTTGAAGCCGTCGGCCGCCCTCCCGAGAAAATCTCGCCCCTGTCCCCTGGCGTGTCCGGAGCGAGGGACTCCGGGAACGGCTACGCTCCCGGCATGCCGACACTCTACTTCGCCCCGAATACCTGCGCCCTTGCCACGCACATCGTGCTCGAGGAGGCCGGTGCCGACTACGCGACCGCGCGCATCGACTTCTCCAAAGGAGAGCAGCAGTCGCCCTCATACCTGAAGATCAATCCGAAAGGCCGCGTGCCGGCCCTCGTTACCGATCGCGGCATCCCTGACCGAGACGCCGGCCATGCTCGCCTTCGTCGCCCAGAGCTTTCCGGACGCCCGGTTGGCGCCGCTCGACGATCCCTTCGCCTTCGCCGAGGTACAGGCCTTCAACAGCTATCTTTGCTCGACCGTGCACGTCGCGCATGCCCATCGCATGCGGGGCCAGCGCTGGGTCGATCCCGACGACAAGTCAGCGATTGCGGCCATGCAGAAGAAGGTGCCGCAGTCCGTCGGCGCCTGCTTCGAACTTATCGAGCGGGATATGCTGAAGGGCCCCTGGGTGATGGGGGAGCGCTACACGATCTGCGATCCCTATCTCTTCACGCTGGCGCAGTGGCTGGAGGCCGATGGCGTCGACCTGTCGCGCATCCCGCGCGTGATGGAGCACCGGTGGCGCATGGCCGAGCACGCCGCCGTTCGGACGGCGATCGCGCAGGAACTGGCCGCGTGACGAAATACGATCGGTAACGACATCGTTGGCGGCACCTGTGGCCATGTGGGGGCAAGCGCGGGGGAGCCGCTCAACCGCGCGTATCAGGTGCTATTCTTGCTGTGTCGCCGCGCTGGCCTTTGCCTCCAACAAGGCTCAGCCCCGCAAGCTCCCAATTTGCGGGCGGCGGAGGTTTCCCACCCCAGAACCCCAGCCTCCGCCGCGGTGACCTTTTTCCTCGCGACACCTTCAGGACGACATCAGGCTCGCCGGGCGGGCCGGATCGCGGCCGCGCCGGTCACCAGGGCGGCAACTAGGTCTGGTAGGTTGGGGAAAGACGCCGACTCGATCTTGTGGATTGATCTGCTAACTGATTGAATCAATTGTAAATTTCTTGACCTCGACTCGGGGGATGACTCATCTTCCCCGGATGCTTGGGGATAAATTGGACCGCATCCTGGTGGGCGACTGCATCGAACTGATGCGGAGCCTGCCCAAGGCCTCCGTCGACATGGTGTTCGCCGACCCGCCCTACAATCTTCAGCTTGGCGGCGAGCTGCTGCGTCCTGACAACAGCCGGGTCGATGCGGTCGACGACGAATGGGACAAGTTCGACGATCCCTCGGATCCCACCGGGACGGGCTTTGCCCGCTATGACGCCTTCACGCGCGCCTGGCTGGGCGCGGCGCGGCGCGTGCTGAAACCCGAAGGCACGCTGTGGGTGATCGGCAGCTACCACAACATCTTCCGCATCGGCACCGCGCTGCAGGACCTCGGCTTCTGGATCCTGAACGACGTCGTGTGGCGCAAGGCCAACCCGATGCCGAACTTCAAGGGCAAGCGCTTCACCAACGCGCACGAAACCCTGATCTGGTCGGCGCGCGACCGCCGCGCCAAGCGCTACACCTTCAACTACGAATCGATGAAGGAGCTGAACGAGGGCATCCAGATGCGTTCGGACTGGCTGCTGCCGCTGTGCACCGGCGGCGAGCGCCTGAAGAACGGCGATGGCAAGAAGGCGCATCCCACGCAGAAGCCCGAGTCGCTGCTGTTCCGCTGCCTGATGGCCGCCTCCAATCCCGGCGACGTGATCCTCGATCCCTTCTTCGGCACCGGCACCACCGGCGCGGTCGCGCGGCGGCTCGGCCGCCGCTACATCGGCCTCGAACGCGATCCCGACTATGCCGCGATGGCGGCGCGCCGCATCGCGCAGATCGAGCCGCTGGCTGCCGAGGACGTGGCGCCCAAGCCCAGCAAGCGGGCCGAGCCGCGCATCCCCTTCGGCGTGCTGATCGAGGCGGGCCTGCTGCAGCCCGGCGCCGTGCTGAGCGATCCGAGCGGCCGGCTGCAGGCGCGGGTGCGCGCCGACGGCACGCTGTCGGCGGCCAACGCGCTGGGCGAGCATCGCGGCTCGATCCACCAGGTCGGCGCCGCCGTGCAGGGCGCGCCGGCCTGCAACGGCTGGACCTTCTGGCACTTCGAGCAGGAAGGCGCGCGGCTGCCCATCGACCATCTGCGCCGGCAGGTGCGGGCGGGACTCTGACGGATATCGATGCAGGCATTGCATGCATCGTCCGCCGCCCCGGTACGGAGCGCAAAAAGTCGCCTGAGGGTGTATGTGCTAACACCTGGGTATTGAAAACTACCTTTGTAATTGACAAATGTAATGGGCCGCGGCAGGATCAGTTCCTGGCCGCATGCGCGATCACCTTGCGCATCACCGTGGGCAAGGCGCGCTCCGTCATGCGGTCCAGCGTGCACCAGCTCGTGCCGGGCGCCAGCTCCGCCAGGCGTCCGGTCGTCGCCGTGGCGCGCGCCACGGTCAGCTCGAGGTGGAAATGCGTGAAGGTGTGCCGCACCAGCCCGTCGAGGACCGTCCAGCGCGCCGGCACGGGCGCGTCCGCCAGCGCCGCCTCGGTCAGCAGCGCGCCTTCGCGCCAGGGCGTCGAGGGCACCTCGTCCATGCCGCCCAGCAGGCCGCGCGGCGGCCGCTTGCGCAGCAGGATGGCGCCGTCCTTGCGGGCCAGCACGAAGGCCAGGCCGCGCCGCGTCGGCTTGGCGGCCTTGTCGGCGCGCCGCGGCAGGGCTTCCGCGATTCCCAGCCGGCGTGCCTGGCAGCCGGCCATGACCGGGCAGATCACGCAATGCGGCTGGCGCGGCGTGCAGACGGTGGCACCGAGATCCATCATGGCCTGCGCATAGTCGCCGGCCCGCAGTTGCGGCACGAGCCGGGCGGCGCGGGCGCGGATCTCGTGCTTGGCGTCGGGCAACGGCGTCTCGATGGCGTGCAGGCGCGCGATCACGCGCTCGACATTGCCGTCGACGGCCGATGCCGACTGGTCGAAGGCGATCGCGCGGATCGCCGCCGACGTGTAGTCGCCGATGCCGGGCAGCTCGCGCAGGCTCTCCTCGTCGGCCGGGAAGCGGCCGCCGTGGCGTTCGACGACGGCCTGCGCGCAGGCATGCAGGTTGCGCGCGCGGGCATAGTAGCCCAGCCCGGCCCAGGCCGAGAGCACCTGGTCCAGCGGCGCGGCGGCCAGCGCCTCGACGGTGGGCCAGCGCTCGACGAACCGGCGGAAATAGTCCCCCACGGTCGCCACCGTGGTCTGCTGCAGCATGATCTCCGACAGCCATACGCGGTAGGGCGCGGCGCGTTCTCCGGGTGGAGCGCGCCAGGGGAGGGTGCGACGATGACGGTCGTACCAGGCAAGCAATCGTGAAGCGTGGGTCATGGTCATGGCAGGAGGCGTGCCCTACCATACGGAACGGAGTTCAGAAGGGTCCATGCGGGAAAACGGCTTCCGTGCTGTCGGCGGTCTGGCCCAGCGGCTCGCCTCCGGCCTCGCGCAGCGACGGGAGAAGGGGCGCGGCGTCTCGGTCGTGCGCCTGCGCGCCGACTGGTCGGCCATCGTCGGCCCCGATCTCGCCCGCGTCAGCCGGCCCGAAGCGCTGGTCGCCGGCCGTGGCCGCGCCGGCAAGGTGCTGCGTCTGCGCGTGCCCGGCGCCTCCGCTCTCGAAGTGCAGCACATGACCGGCCAGATCGTCGACCGCGTGAATGCCTATTTCGGCCATCGGACGGTCGATGACATCCGTCTCGTGCAAGGCGCGATCGCGTCGCGCGCCGCGCCGCCGCCCGTGCCGGCTCCCGATCGCCATAGCCTCGCGGCGGCGGACGAACGCGCCGCCCGCGTCGAGGATCCGGCATTGCGGTCCGCCCTGGCGAGGCTTGGGGCGCGGGTCGCGATGGGACGGCGTCATATCCTGCTCGGCGCGCTGGGCGGCATGCTCCTGCTGCGCGACGGCCAGGCCCAGGATCTGCCGCGCAGCCAGTTGCTGGCGCCGCTGCCCGGCGATCACATGATGGGCCGGCCGGACGCGCCCAATGTCCTGATCGACTATGCGTCGTTCTCCTGCCCCTACTGTGCCGAGTTCTACATCGCCGTGGTGCCGGAACTGCGCCGGGACTGGATCGATAGCGGCAAGCTCGTGATGATCCACAGGCATTTTCCGCTGGACGTGGTCGCGACCCGGGCCAGCCAGCTCGCCGAGTGCGCCGGCCCCGACCGCTTCTTCGAGGTCGCGGAGCGGCTGTTCCGTCGCCAGGTCGAATGGCTCTCGGACGGCGATCCGATGGTCGAGATGGTCAAGGTCCTCGAGCCGCTCGGCGTGACCGACGAGAAGGCGCAGGCCTGCTTCGCCGACGATCGCGTGCTCGACAAGGTCCTCGCCGACGTCCAGTCGGGCCAGGCGCTGGGGGTGCGCTCGACGCCCAGCATCTTCATAAACGACGAGAATTATTCGAATCCCGGCGGCATGGCCGGCATCGCCGCGATTTTGCGCCAGGTGGGGCGGTAATCGTTTGACTCCCCACAGGGCCAATTCCCAAGATGTAGTGGAGAGGAAGACGGTATGCGGAATATGTTGATCGTCGCCGGCGGAGCCGTGGCGGTCGTCGCCATTGCGGCCGGCGTGTACTTCGGTACCCGCCCGCCTTCTGCCGGGCAGCCGCCGGTCGCCGTGGCCGCGGCGCCGGACAAGAACGCGCTGCTGCAGGTGCAGGCCACCGACCACGTGATGGGTGATCCCAAGGCGCCGGTCACGCTGATCGAGTACGCGTCCTTCACGTGCCCGCACTGCGCCCACTTCCACACGCAGATCCTGCCCGAGATCAAGAAGAAGTGGATCGACACCGGCAAGGTGAAGCTGATCTACCGCGACTTCCCGCTCGACCAGGTGGCGGCCAAGGCCGCCCAGATCGCCGAGTGCGTCCCCAAGGACCGTTATTTCGGCGTGGTCGACCTCATCTTCCGTGGCCAGCCGACCTGGGCCGCGGCCGCCGCGTCCGATCCGATCGCCGAGCTGGCCAAGCCGCTGCGCATCGCCGGCATGGGCGAGAACGAGATCAAGTCCTGCCTGGCCAACGACGCCAAGGCCAACGAGGTGATCGCCGACTATCGCGGCGGCGAGACGCTGGGCGTCAACTCGACGCCGACGCTGTTCATCGACGGTCAGGTCTATCGCGGCGCGCGTTCGGTCGAGGAGCTGGACGCCGTGTTCGCCAAGCTGGCCAAATAGTCAATAAAGCGTGGGGTAGATGGTGCAGTTCGACAAACTCCGGCTCGCCGGCTTCAAGTCCTTCGTCGACCCGACGGAGCTCGCCATCGAGCCCGGCATGACCGGCATCGTCGGCCCCAATGGCTGCGGCAAGTCGAACCTCGTCGAGGCGCTGAAGTGGGTGATGGGCGAGACGTCGGCCAAGCAGATGCGCGGCAGCGAGATGGAGGACGTCATCTTCGCCGGCGCCGGCTCGCGGCCGGCGCGCAACATCGCCGAGGTGATGCTGTCGCTGGACAACAAGACGCGCACGGCGCCCGCCATGGTGAACGACGCCGACCAGCTCGACATCGTGCGCCGCATCGAGCGCGGTCATGGCTCGGCCTACTCCGTGAACGGCCGCGAGATCCGCGCGCGTGACGTGCAGACGCTGTTCGCGGATGCCGCCACCGGTTCACGCTCGACCGCGCTGGTGAGCCAGGGGCGCATCGGGACGCTGATCAATGCCAAGCCTGCCGACCGCCGCAGCGTCATCGACGAGGCCGCCGGCATCACCGGCCTCTATGCCCGTCGCCACGAGGCGGAGCTGCGGCTGCGTGCCGCCGAGGCCAACCTGGCGCGCGTGCAGGACGTGCTGGTGGCGCTCGAGGAGCAGCACAAGGGCCTCAAACGCCAGGCGCGCCAGGCCAGCCGCTACCGCAACCTGAGCGACCATATCCGCCGTGCGGAGGCCGCCGTGCTGGCGTTGAAGCTCGCCGGCGCCGAGCGCGAGCTGGCGGAGGCCGGCGAGCGGCTTAAGGAAGCCGAGGCGCAGGTCGCCGACCTGACGCGTCTGGTCGGTCTTGCGACGACGGCGCAGGCCGAGGCGGCGACGGCGCTGCCGCCGCTGCGCAACGAGGAGGCGGCCGCGGCCGCCGCGTTGCAGCGGCTGCGCGTCGCGCACGACGCCCTGACGGCGGAGGCCGAGCGCGTGGCGCAGGCCCAGGACGACGCCGCCATGCGGCTGCGCCAGACCGACACCGACCTCGACCGCGAGCGCGGCCGCAAGTCCGATGCCGAGGCCGCGATCGCCGACCTCGACGGCCAGCGCGAGCGCCTGGAGCAGGAGCGGGTGGGTGAGGACGAGCGTGCCGCCGCAGCGGCCGCCATGCGCGACACCGTGCAGGCCGAGACCGCTGCCGCCGACGCGGAGCACGACCAGTTGACGCGCCAGATCGCCGCCGACGAGGCATTGCGCAACAGCGTCGGCCGCGAGATCGCCGAGCTGCGCGAGCGGCTGCGGCGGCTGGCGCAGCGACGTGACGAGATGGCCACCCAGCAGCGTCAGGTCGAGGCCGAGCTCGCCGGCCTGCCCGAACTGTCCGAGGTCGAGGAAGCGCTGGAGCAGGCGCGCGCCGCGCTGGAGCAGGCGCGCCACGACGGCCAGCAGTCCATCGAGGCGGCGCGCGAGGCCGAGCGCTACGAATCGGAGGCGGCCCGCCAGGCCGTCGCCCAGGCCGAGATCGAGCGGCTGGACATGGAGCGCGCGCGTGCCGCCGAACGGCAGGCCGCCGAGGCGAGCCACGCCGCCGCCGGCGAGGCACTGCAGAAGGTCAATGCCCGGCTCACCAAGCTGCGCGCCGAGGAGGCGGGCGTCGCGGCGGCCCTGAAGTCGGCCGCCACGTCCCTGTGGCCGCCGCTGCTCGACGCCATCGCGGTCGAGCCGGGCTTCGAGAAGGCGCTGGGCGCGGCGTTCGGCGAGGAGCTCGAGGCATCTTCCGATCGCGGTGCCCCGGTGCACTGGCTGCCGCTCGGCCCGCTCGAGGATGCCCCGGCGCTGCCGGAAGGCGTGACGCCGCTGGGGGCGCATGTGAAGGCGCTGCCCGAGCTCGATCGTCGCCTGGCCTTCATCGGCGTCGTCGCCGACGAAGCGACGGGCGCGGCGCTGCAGGCGAGTCTGCGGCCGGGGCAGCAGCTCGTGACGCGCGAGGGCGCGGTGTGGCGCTGGGACGGCTACACGATGCGTGCCGGCGCCCCGTCGACCGCGGCGGTGCGGCTGAGCCAGCGCAATCGCCTGGCCGAGATCCGCCAGCAGATCGAAGGTGTCGCGACCGAGCATGCCGCGGTGCAGGCGCGGGTCGAGGCCGAAGCCGGCTGGCTGGCCGCGGCGCGCGAGGCCGAGAAGACCTGTGTCGCCCTGGCCCGCGAGCATGAGCGTGCGGTCGTGGAGGCGTCGCGGCGCAAGACCCAGAGCGCCGGCGAGGCGACGCGCGCAGCCGAGCGGGCGTCGCGCGATGCCGTCGCCGTCGCTGAGCGCATGGCAGCCCAGGCGCGCGACCGTCACGCCGACGTGGCGCGACGTACCGACCAGTTGCGCACCCGCCTCGACGGCATCGAGAAGTCGATGGCCGAGATCCTGGCCGACATCGCCGACCTCGAGATGCGCCGTACCTTCCGCGAGGCGCGGCTGTCGGCGATCGCCGATCCGCAGGCCGACCGCGTGACGGCCGGCGCACTGCGGGCGCGTATTGCCGAGCTGCGCGCCGCGCTGGTCGAGGCCGAAGGGGCGTGCGACCGGCTGGCCCGCGAGGCGGCGATGCGGGTCGAGCGGCTGGCGCAGATCGCGCAGGATCACGAAGGCTGGAGCAAGCGCCTGGCCGACGCCGACGGCCAGATCGTCGAGCTCGATGCGCGGCGCGAGCAGATCGCGGTGGCGATCGAGGAGCTCGAGGCCAAGCCGGCGGAGATCGAGGCCAAGCGCATGACGTTGGGCGAGGAGATCGACAAGGCCGAGCAGAACCGCCAGGAGGCGGCCGACCGGCTGGCCGTGGGCGAGACGCGTCTGGCCGAGGCCGACAGGGCGCTGAAGCAGGCCGAGGCCGAGCTGGCGACGGCGCGCGAGAATCGCGTGCGCCGCGAGGGCCAGGTCGAGCAGACGACGCGCGACCGCGAGGCCGTCGTCGAGCGCATTGTCGAGCGGCTGCGCTGCGAGCCCGACGGCGTGCTGACTGCGGCCGAAGTGCAGTCCATCGAGGAACTGCCCGAGCTCGACAAGGCCGAGCATCGGCTGGAGCGGCTGACGCACGAGCGGGAGACCATGGGGGCGGTCAACCTGCGCGCCGAGGAGGAGGCGACCGAGCTCGAGCAGCAGATCGCCGGCATGACCGCCGAGCGCGATGACCTGGTCGCTGCCATCGGCCGCCTGCGCCAGGGCATCCAGAGCCTGAACCGCGAGGGCCGCGAGCGGTTCCTGGCCGCCTTTGAGCAGGTCTCGACGCATTTCCAGCAGCTCTTCACCAAGCTGTTCGGCGGCGGCAAGGCGGAGCTGAGGCTCACCGAGTCGGAGGATCCGCTGGAGGCGGGGCTGGAGATCCACGCCAGCCCGCCGGGCAAGAAGCTGCAGGTCATGTCGCTGCTGTCGGGCGGCGAGCAGGCGCTGACGGCGATCTCGCTGCTGTTCGCGGTGTTCATGACCAACCCGGCGCCGATCTGCGTGCTGGACGAGGTGGACGCGCCGCTGGACGACCTCAACGTGGAGCGCTTCTGCGGCCTGGTGAAGGAGATCGCCGGCCGCACCGACACGCGCTTCCTCGTGATCACCCACCATCGCGTCACCATGGCGCGCATGGACCGCCTGTACGGCGTGACCATGGCCGAGCGCGGCGTCTCGCAGCTCGTCTCGGTGAACCTGATGGAGGCCGATCGCATCGCGGCCTAGCCGCGCTTCAGTTCAAGCAAGCAACAAGACTGATTCTTCCTCTCAAAAAACTGGGCGCCGGCCAGGCCTGTCGGCGCCCTTCTCTTTGATCGGACCTGCCTGTACTGTCCCGCGTCATGCCTGATTCGCTTGCCCCCAACGTCACCGACGTGGTCGAGCTGACCCGCACGCTGGTGCGCTGCGAGAGCGTCACGCCGCACGAGGCGGGCGCGCTGCAGCTGCTCGAGCGCACGCTGGCGCCACTCGGCTTCCGCTGCGAGCGCATGGATTTCAGCCAGGCCGGCACCGACGACGTGGCGAACCTCTATGCCCGCATCGGCACGCCTCGGCACGAAGGGGGTGGGCGGCACTTCTGCTTCGCCGGCCACTCCGACGTCGTGCCGGTGGGCGACCTGTCGTCCTGGACCATCGGCCCGTTCTCGGCCGAGCTGTCGGATGGCTACCTGTTCGGCCGCGGCGCCGCCGACATGAAGGGCGCGATCGCGGCTTTCGTCGATGCCGCGGCCCGCTTCCTCGCCCGTCGCGGTCGCGACTTCGGCGGCTCGATCAGCCTGCTGATCACCGGCGACGAGGAGGGGCCGGCGGTCAACGGCACGGTGAAGATGCTGAAGAAGCTCGCCGAGCGCGGCGAGACCATCGACGCCTGCGTTGTCGGCGAGCCGACGAGCTCCAGGCGGTTCGGCGACATGATGAAGATCGGCCGGCGCGGCAGCATGACGGTGGACCTCACGGTGCGCGGCATCCAGGGCCACGTCGCCTATCCCGAGCGGCTCGACAATCCCATCCATCGCCTGTCGGCGCTGATCGAGGCGCTGGTGCGCGAGCCGGTCGACAAGGGCAGCACCCACTTCCAGCCGACCTCGCTGCAGTTCACGACCGTCGACGTCGGCAACAGGGCGACCAACATCGCGCCCGGCGTCGTGCGTGCGCGCTTCAACACGCGCTTCAACGACCTGTGGACCTCGCAGACGCTGCTCGCACACCTCAAGGAGCGCATTGAGCGCGCCCATGCCGCCTTGGGCGGCCACGGCACGATCGAGTATGCCGTCGAGGTCTCGGGCGAATCCTTCTACACGCCGCCCGGCCCGCTCAGCGACCTGGTGGCCGGCGCGGTGCGCGACGTCGCGGGCGTCGAGCCGGAGCTGTCGACCACCGGCGGCACCTCGGACGCACGCTTCATCCGCAGCTACTGCCCGGTGCTCGAGTTCGGGCTGGTCGGCGAGACCATGCACAAGGTAGACGAGAAGAGCGCCATCGAGGATCTGCGGATGCTGGCGCGCGTCTACGAGACGGTGCTCGACCGCTATTTCGCGGCCTGACAGCGTGCTGGGTCTCGTCGAGATCGCGCACGGCGTGCGCGGTGCACTGGCCTTCCTGCGGCGCGACCCGTCCGCGCCGCGGGCTTTCGACGACACGATGGCAGGCTGCCTGCGCTCGTTCCGCGTCATGGTGGTGGCCGCGCCGTTCTATGTGCTCTACGCCGTCCTGAAATATGCGAACGTGCCGGTCGCCCTCGACCCGACGGAGGTCGTGCTGGTCGAGGCGTTGCGCTACGTCGTCGACTGGCTGCTCTTCCCGGTGATCTTCTACGAGGTGGCCGGCCGGCGCGGCTGGCTCGATCGCTACCCGCGCTACATCTCCGCGCTCAACTGGACCAACCTGCCGGCGATCGTGATCGCGCTGGCCTCGACGCTGGTGCAGACGGTGGCGCCGCTCGGCCTCGCCGTCCTGCTCGATCTCGCGGTGCAGGTGCTGTTCTTCTACTGGTTCCTGATGGTGACCCGCCTCACGCTCGGCACCGACTGGCTGCTGTCGATGGCGCTGCTGGCGCTGAGCTGGGTGCCGTCCTTCTTCCTGTCATTCATCGTCGCCCGCTATCTCGGCGTCCTCGCCATCGCCGGCGCGTAGGTCGTAGCGCACCTCGACCAGACAGAGGCCCTGCGGCGGGGCCGTCGGGCCGGCCTGCGTGCGGTCGCGGGCGGCCAGCGCGTCGGCGACGTCGCGGCGGCTCCAGCGGCCGCGGCCCACGAGCTGCAGCGTGCCGACCAGGATGCGCACCTGGTTGTGCAGGAAGGAGCGTGCGGCGACCTCGATCTCGATCGTGTCGCCGCGGCGCGAGACGTCGAGCCGGTCGAGCGTCTTCACCGGCGACGCGGCCTGGCAGGCGGCCGATCGGAAGCTGTTGAAGTCGTGCCGTCCCAGCAGCAGCCGCGCGGCATCGGCCATCGCCGTGGCGTCGAGCGGCACGGCGACGTGCCAGACGCGGCCGCGCTCGAGCGCCGGCGGCGCGCGGCGGTTCAGGATCAGGTAGCGGTAGCGCCGGCCCGTCGCCGAGAAGCGGGCATGGAAGTCGCCGGCGACGCGTTCGACGCCGAGCACGGCCACGGGCTGCGGCTTGAGATGGAAGTTGATCGCGGCGGCGATCGTGTCGGTGGGGCGCTCGGCCGCGAGGTCGATATGCGCCACCTGGCCCAGCGCATGCACGCCGGCATCGGTGCGCCCGGCGCCGTGCACGTCGATCCGCTCGCCGGTGAAGGCGTGGACGGCATCCTCCAGCGCCTGCTGCACCGAAGGGCCGTTGTCCTGCCGCTGCCAGCCGACGAAGGGCGCGCCGTCGTACTCGATTGTGAGCTTGTAGCGGGCCATCATGCCGGCAGGGTCGCGACCGCGGGGATGGGCAGCACGGTGCCGGGCGCGAGTGCGAAGCCGCGCAGGAAGGCGTCGGCTGCCTGCGCCGCCTTGCCGGGGCGCTGCAGCCTGAGCAGCTTCAGCCCGCCGACGCCGCAGGCCACGACCGGAAGCCCGTCGCGACCGATCGTGACGGTGCCCGGAGCCCCGCCCGCGAGCGCGAGGCCGGCCGTCAGCACCTTGATGCGCTCGCCGCCCAGCGCGGCCGGCATCTCGAACCAGGTGCCCGGCCAGGGATGGAAGGCGCGCACCTTGCGTTCGAGCTCGGCGGCCGGCCGGCGCCAGTCGAGCACGCCCTCCTCCTTGCCGAGCTTATGGGCATAGGTCACGCCCTCCTCGGGCTGCGGCACCGGCTGCAGCGTGCCGGCCACCAGCGCGTCGAGCGTCGAGACGATCAGCCGCGCGCCCAGCTCGGCCAGCCGGTCGTGCACGCTCTGGGCGGTGTCGGCGGCCGAGATGGGCGTGCGTTCGGCGAGCAGCATCGGCCCCGTGTCGAGCCCTTCGTCCATGCGCATGATGGTGCCGCCGTTCTCGGCGTCCCCCGCCAGGATGGCACGATGGATGGGCGCCGCGCCGCGCCAGCGCGGCAGCAGCGAGCCGTGGATGTTGAGGCAGCCTAGCACCGGCGCGTCGAGGAACGCCCTGGGGAGGATATGGCCGTAGGCGACGACGACGGCGGCGTCGAGGTCGAGCGCGCGGAAGGCCTCGGCCTCCGCCTCGCTCTTCAGGCCCTTCGGGGTCCGCACCGCGAGGCCGAGCGCCGCCGCGGTCTCGTGCACCGGCGTGCGCCGCTCCTGCTGGCCGCGGCCGGCCGGCTTGGGGGCGCGCGTGTAGACCGCGACCACGTCGTGCCCGGCCTCGACGAGGGCTTTCAGCGCGGGCACGGCGAAATCCGACGTGCCGAGAAAGGCGAGCTTCATCGCCGGACCTTATAGGCAGGCGAGCGCGGCTGAGCTAGGTATGCGCCGACAATGGAATCGACTGCCCCCTCGATCACCGGCAAGGGACCCGTTGCGAACCTCGCCGCGCTCCGCGCTGCGGGCGAAATCCATGCCGACCCGGCGCAGGAGCGCGTCGTGCAGAGGCTGCAGGCGGTCCATGATCAGCTCGCGGCGCTCGCGAACCACGCCGCGCCGAAGCCCGGCCTGCTGGCGCGGCTCGGCCTCGCCTCCGCGCCCAAGCCGCCGGCGGGACCGCATGGGCTCTACATCTGGGGACCGGTCGGCCGCGGCAAGTCGATGGTGATGGACCTGTTCTTCGCCGACGCGCCGGTCGCGAAGAAGCGGCGCGTGCACTTCCACGAGTTCATGCTCGAGGTGCAGGAGCGGCTGCATCGCCGGCGCGAGGAGCTGGCGGCCAAGGGCGCGCCGCCCGAGGCCGACACGATCGTGCCGATCGCGCGCCAGATCGCGACCGAGGCGCGGCTGCTCTGCTTCGACGAGTTCCAGGTCACCAACATCGCCGATGCCATGATCCTGGCGCGCCTGTTCGAGACGCTCTTCGACGAGGGCATCACCATCATCGCGACGTCCAACCGCACGCCCGACGATCTCTACAAGAACGGCCTGCAGCGCGAACGCTTCATCCCTTTCATCGAGCTGGTGAAGCAGCGCCTGGAGGTTCTCGAGCTGGGCGGCGACCACGACTACCGCATGGACCGGCTGCGCAACTTCGATGTCTACTTGACCCCGCTCGGCGCCTGGGCGACGTCCAAGCTGGACGAGGCCTTCCGTGCCCTGAGCGGCGGCTCTGACGGCGCGCCGCGCATCCTGCGCACCCAGGGCCGCGACGTCGAGATCCCGCGCGCCGCGCCCGGCGTCGCGATGGCGCATTTCCTCGACTGGTGCGCCAGGCCGATGGGCGCCGCCGACTTCCTGTGCATCGCCGAGCATTTCCATACCGTCATCATGGCCGAAATTCCGAAGATGGGACCGGACAGCAAGGACAAGGCGGTGCGCTTCGTCACGATGATCGATGCGTTCTACGAGAAGAAGGTGAAGTTCCTCTGCTCGGCGGCCACGGCGCCGGTGGGGCTCTATGTCGAGGGCGACGGCGCCTTCGAGTTCGAACGCACCGTCTCGCGCCTGATGGAGATGCAGAGTCCCGAGTACCTCGCCCTGGAGCACATCGCCTAATTGTGATTGTGGCGCGGCGACGCCGCATCCTAGGCTCGCGCCGCATCAACTGCAGGGAGACGGAACATGGACGGCGATCGCCCGATTTCTCTCGACGAGCGCGGCCTCTCGCGGCGCGCCGCGATGCTCGCAACCGGCACCGCGCTCGGCGGCTCCTTCGCGCTGTCGGTCCAGCCGGTCAGCGCGCAGACGATGATCGTCACGCCCGCCGACGGCCTGACGGCGGGCGAGGTCAAGGTCAAGACGAAGGACGGCAAGGAGATGGCCGCCTACCGCGCCATGCCGGCGAGCGGCCAGGGCTTCGGGACCATCCTGGTCGTGCAGGAGATCTTCGGCGTGCATGCCCACATCGCCGACCTCTGCCGGCGCTTCGCCAAGGCGGGCTACTACGCGATCGCGCCCGAACTCTATTTCCGCCAGGGCGACGCGAAGGGCTACACCGACATTCCCAAGCTGCTCGCCGAAGTCGTGGCCAAGGTGCCCGACGAGCAGGTCATGGGCGATCTCGATTCGAGCGTCGCCTTCGCCAAGGGCGAGGGCAAGGCCGACACCGCCAAGCTCGGCATCACCGGCTTCTGCTGGGGTGGCCGCATCGTCTGGCTCTATGCCGCGCACAATGCCGGCCTCAAGGCCGGCGTCGCCTGGTACGGCCGCCTCGTGGGCAATCCCTCGCCGCTCACGCCCAGGAATCCGATCGATCTCGTGAAAGACCTCAAGGCGCCGGTGCTCGGCCTCTACGGCGGCGCCGACACGGGCATTCCGCTCGACACCGTCGAGAAGATGCGCGCCGCGCTGAAGGACGGCAGCCCGGCGGCGCAGAAGTCGCGCATCGACGTCTATCCGGACGCGCCGCACGCCTTCAATGCCGACTATCGTCCGAGCTACCGCAAGGAAGCGGCCGAGGACGGCTGGAAGAAAGCGCTGGCCTGGTTCAAGGACAACGGCGTCGGCTGACCGGTCGACCGTGGCGACGACCACCAGCCTCACCACCCGGTCGGGCCTGACCTTCACCGCGGAGGTCGCGGGTCCGGCCGACGGCGCGCTCGTGCTGCTGCTGCACGGCTTCCCCGAGTCGCGGCACACCTGGCATGCCGCGTTGCCGGCGCTGGCCGACGCGGGCTATCGCGCCGTCGCGCCCGACCAGCGCGGCTATTCGCCGGGTGCGCGGCCCGATCCGGCCGATCTCGCGAACTATGCCTTCGAGGCCCTGGTCGCCGACGCCGTCGACATCGTCGCCACGGTCGGCCATGGCGAGCGGCGCTTCCATCTGGTCGGCCACGACTGGGGCGGCCAGGTCGCGTGGGGCGTGGCGGCGGCGCACCCTGCGCGCCTCGCCTCGCTCACGATCCTGTCGCGGCCGCATCCCAAGTCGTTCCAGCGCGCGCTGCAGAGCCCGGACGGCGACCAGAAGAACCGTTCGCGCCATCATCGCGCGTTTCTCGAACCCGACACCGCCCGGATGCTGCTGGAGGACGACGCGCGCCGCCTGCGTGCCGGGCTGTTCGGCCAGGGCGTGTCGGAGCAGGCGATGGCCCAGCACCTGTCCGTGCTGGGCAGCCCGCAGGCGATGGAAGCCGCGCTCGCCTGGTACCGCGCCAACAAGGGCCTGGCGGCCGATATCGGTTCGATCGAGGTGCCGACGCTCTACATCTGGGGCGACGCCGACGCGACGGTCGGCCCCGACGCCGCCCGTGGCACCGGCGCCTTCGTCGCCGCTTCCTTCGCGATGGAAGAGCTGCCCGGCATCGGCCATTTCATCATGGACCAGGCCCCGGCCACGGCCATCGACCTCATGCTGGCGCACCTGGCGAAGCACCCGGTCTGAACCGGGCGCGTGCTTGCCGCTCCCCGCAAATCGCGCTACCACGCGCCGCCTTCACGAATGGGAGTACTCGTCATGGCTCGCAAGAAGATCGCGCTGATCGGCGCCGGACAGATTGGCGGCACGCTGGCGCTGCTCGCAGGTCAGAAGGAGCTGGGCGACATCGTCCTGTTCGACATTCCCGATGCGGAAGGCATCGCCAAGGGCAAGGCGCTCGACATCGCCCAGCTTAGCCCGGTCGAGGGCTTCGACGCCAAGTACAGCGGCACCTCCGACTACAAGGACATCGAGGGCGCCGACGTCGTGATCGTCACCGCGGGCGTGCCGCGCAAGCCCGGCATGAGCCGCGACGACCTGGTCGGCATCAACGCCAAGGTCATCGATTCGGTCGGCAAGGGCATCAAGCAGCACGCCCCGAACGCCTTCGTCATCGTCATCACCAACCCGCTCGACGCCATGGTCGGCCTGATGCAGGAAGTCCCCGGCTTCCCGCCGCAGCGGGTCGTCGGCATGGCGGGCGTGCTCGACAGTGCCCGCTTCCGCCTGTTCCTCGCCGAGGAGTTCAACGTCTCGGTTGATGACGTCACGGCCTTCGTGCTGGGCGGCCACGGCGACACGATGGTGCCGCTGCTGCGCTACTCGACGGTCGGCGGCATTTCGCTCCACGATCTGGTCGACATGGGCTGGACCACGCGGGAGCGGCTGGAGAAGATCGTGCAGCGTACGCGCGACGGCGGCGCCGAGATCGTCGGCCTGCTCAAGACCGGCTCGGCCTTCTATGCGCCGGCCGCCTCGGCGATCGCCATGGCCGAGTCCTACCTCAAGGACAAGAAGCGCATGATCCCCTGCGCCGCGATGCTGAACGGCGAGTACGGCGTGAAGGGTCTCTACATCGGCGTGCCGGTCGTGATCGGCAAGGAGGGCGTGGAGCGCATCGTCGAGGTCGAGTTCAATGCCGAGGAAAAGGCCATGTTCGACAAGTCGGTGGCCGCCGTGAAGGCCCTGATCGACGCGACGAACAAGATCGTCGGCCGCACCTGACGCAAAACCATCATCAGTCGCACGTTGCCAAGGGCAGGCGGCACCCATAAAGTGCCGCTTGCCCCAATTAGTTTCAATTCAAAACTCAGGGCCGAGCGACAGGCATGAACATCCACGAGTACCAGGCCAAGGCCTTGCTGGCGAAATTCGCCGTGCCGCTCCTCAAGGGCGGCGTCGCCTACACCAGGGACGAGGCCATCGACGTGGCCCGCAAGCTCGGCGGTCCGGTGACCGTCGTGAAGGCCCAGATCCATGCCGGCGGCCGCGGCAAGGGTCATTTCAAGAACGATCCCGAGGGCAAGGGCGGCGTGCGGCTCGCCAAGTCGCCCGAGGAGGTCGGCCAGCAGGCCGCCGCCATGCTGGGCCAGGACCTGGTGACCAAGCAGACCGGCCCGGCCGGCCGCACGGTCAAGCGGCTCTACATCGAGGACGGCTGCGACATCAAACGCGAGCTCTACCTCTCGATGCTGGTCGACCGCGCCGTCGGCCGGGTCGCCATCGTCGCCTCGACCGAGGGCGGCATGGACATCGAGACGGTGGCGCACGAGACGCCCGAGAAGATCGTCCGCCAGGCGATCGATCCGGCGGCCGGCTTCCAGGCCTATCAGGGCCGCAAGATCGCCTTCGCGCTGGGCCTGACCGGCAAGCAGGTCGGCGAGATGGCCAAGCTGCTGGGCAACCTCTACCGCGCCTTCGTCGATCTCGATTGTTCGCTGATCGAGATCAACCCGCTGGTCGTGACCGGCGCCGGCGAGATCGTCGCCCTCGATGCCAAGATGAACTTCGACGACAACGCGCTCTACCGGCACAAGGACGTCGAGGATCTGCGCGACGTCGACGAGGAGGATCCCGCCGAGACGGAGGCGGCCAAGTACGCGCTGAACTACGTCAAGCTCGACGGCCAGATCGGCTGCATGGTGAACGGCGCCGGCCTCGCCATGGCGACGATGGACATCATCAAGCTCTACGGCGCCGAGCCGGCGAACTTCCTCGATGTCGGCGGTGGCGCCACCAAGGAGCGCGTCACGGCGGCCTTCAAGATCATCCTGCGCGATCCCAACGTCGAGGGCATCCTGATCAACATCTTCGGCGGCATCATGCGCTGCGACGTGATCGCCGAGGGCGTGGTGGCGGCGGCCCGCGAGGTCAACCTGCACGTGCCCCTGGTGGTCCGGCTCGAAGGCACCAACGTCGAGCTGGGCAAGAAGATCCTGAAGGAATCCGGGCTCAAGATCACCTCGGCGGAGAACCTCGCCGATGCCGCGGAGAAGATCGTCAAGGCCGTCAAGGAGGCCAACTGATGTCCGTCCTTGTCGACAAGAACACCAAGGTCATCTGCCAGGGCTTCACCGGCGCCCAGGGCACCTTCCACTCCGAGCAGGCCATCGCCTACGGCACCCGGATGGTGGGCGGCGTGACGCCGGGCAAGGGTGGCACCACCCATCTCGACCTGCCGGTGTTCGACACCGTGGCCGAGGCGGTGGCCAAGACCGAGGCGACGGCCAGCGTCATCTACGTTCCGGCGCCGTACGCCGCCGATTCCATCCTCGAGGCGATCGACGCCGAGCTGCCGCTGATCGTCTGCATCACCGAGGGCATTCCGGTGCTCGACATGGTGAAGGTGAAGCGCGCGCTGGCCGGCTCCAGGTCGAGGCTGATCGGCCCCAACTGCCCGGGCGTCATCACGCCGGGCGAATGCAAGATCGGCATCATGCCGGGCCACATCCACAAGCGCGGCAAGATCGGCATCATCTCGCGCTCGGGCACGCTGACCTACGAGGCGGTGGCCCAGACCACCGCGGCCGGCCTCGGCCAGACGACCTGCATCGGCATCGGCGGCGATCCGGTCAACGGCACCAACTTCGTCGAGTGCCTGGACATGCTGCTGGGCGATCCCGAGACCGAGGGCATCATCATGATCGGCGAGATCGGCGGCGACGCCGAGGTCAAGGGGGCCGAGTTCATCAAGTCGTCGAAGACGAAGAAGCCGGTCGTGGGCTTCATCGCCGGCCGCTCGGCGCCGCCGGGGCGCCGCATGGGCCATGCCGGCGCCGTGATCTCGGGCGGCCAGGACACCGCCGAGTTCAAGGTCGGCGCCATGCGCTCAGCGGGTATCAGGGTCGCGGATTCTCCGGCCGCTTTGGGCCAGGAAATGCTGAAGGCGATGAAAGGCTGACCACATCTGGTCCCCCTCCCGGATACCGAGGGGGGCAAGCGGAGACAGGTCAATGAGAGCAGAGCAGACATCGTTCCTGTTCGGCGCGAATGCGCCTTTCATCGAGGAGCTCTATGCCCGCTGGCAGGAAGATGCCAACGGCGTGGACGCGGAGTGGCGGACCTTCTTCGAGGCGCTGGGCGAGCAGAACCCCGATGCCACCGAGGACCTGCGGGGCGCTTCCTGGGCGACCAACCGCACGCGGGTGATCGGGGCGGTCGATCCCGAGCACCTGCCGTCGCCCGCCAACCGCAACGTGAAGGGCAACGGGGCCGCCGCGCCGTCGCCGCTGGCGGGCCGGACGGACGAGGAGATCCGGGCCGCCGCGCAGGACACGGCGCGGGCGCTCATGCTGATCCGCGCCTACCGGATCCGCGGGCATCTCGAAGCCGACCTCGACCCGCTGGGACTCGTGCGCCAGGCGCCGCACCGCGAGCTCGATCCGGCCACCTACGGTTTCGGCGAGGCGGACTGGGACCGCCCCATCCTGATCTTCGGTTCGTTGGCGCTCGGCGAGCAGGCGACGCTGCGCCAGATCATGGACCGCCTGCGCAAGACCTACTGCGGCAGGATCGGCGTCGAATTCATGCACATCTCCGATCCCGACCAGAAGGCGTGGATCCAGGAGCGCATCGAGCACATCGAGAACCATACCGAGTTCACCGTCGAAGGCCGTCGCGCCATCCTGGAGCGCGTGGTCGAGGCGGAGGGCCTGGAGCGCTATCTCGGCGTCAAGTTCGTCGGCACCAAGCGCTTCGGCCTGGACGGCGGTGAATCCCTGATCCCGGCGATCGAGCAGATCCTCAAGCGCGGCGGACAGCTCGGCATCCGCGACGTCGTCATCGGCATGCCCCATCGCGGCCGCCTGAACACCCTCGTGCACGTGCTGCACAAGAGCTACACGGCGCTGTTCTCCGAATTCCAGGGCCGCTCGTCCCTGCCAGAGGAGATGCGCGGCTCGGGTGACGTGAAGTACCACCTCGGCGCCTCGGCCGATCGCGAGTTCGACGGCACCACCATCCACGTTTCGCTCTCGCCCAACCCGTCGCATCTCGAGGCCGTCAATCCGGTCGTCCTCGGCAAGGCCCGGGCCAAGCAGGACCAGCGCCACGACACGGAGCGCAGCCAGGTCATGGCGATCCTGATGCACGGCGATGCGGCCTTCGCCGGGCAGGGCCTGGTCGCCGAGAGCCTCGACCTCTCCGATCTCGCCGGCTACCGCATCGGCGGCACGATCCACTTCGTGGTCAACAACCAGATCGGCTTCACGACGCTGCCGACCGCCGCGCGTTCGGGCCCCTACTGCACCGAGGTCGCCAAGATCGTGCAGGCGCCGATCCTGCACGTGAACGGCGACGATCCCGAGGCGGTGGTCCACGTGGCGCGCATCGCGACCGAGTACCGCCAGCACTTCAAGCGCGACATCGTCATCGACATGTTCTGCTATCGCCGGCATGGGCACAACGAATCGGACGAGCCGATGTTCACCCAGCCGCTGATGTACAAGAAGATCGCCGGACACAAGTCGGTGAAGGAGGTCTATGCCGGCCGCCTCGAGGCGGAGGGCGTGGTCACGCCGGCGGAGGTGGCGCAGCTCGACGCGGCGCTGCGCGAGAAGCTCGACAAGGCGCTGGAGGCGGCGAGCCAGTACAAGGCCAACAAGGCGGACTGGCTGGAGGGCCGCTGGGCGGGCCTGACGGTCGCGCCGGGCGAGGAGGACCGCAAGGGCACGACGGCGGTGGAGCTCGACGAGCTCAGGTCCGTCGGCCATGCGCTCTGCGAGACGCCGAAGAACTTCGATCTGAACCGCAAGATCGCCCGTCAGCTCCAGGAGAAGCGCAAGACCATCGACACCGGCGAGAACCTGGATTGGTCGACGGGCGAGGCGCTGGCCTTCGGCACGCTGCTGGCCGAGGGGACGCCGGTGCGCCTGAGCGGCCAGGATTCGGGGCGCGGCACCTTCTCGCATCGACACTCGGTGCTGGTCGACCAGACTACCGAGGACAAGTTCGTCCCGCTGAACCACGTCGCCGAGGGCCAGGCCCACTTCGAGGTCATCGACAGCCCGCTCAACGAGGCCGGCGTGCTGGGTTTCGAATACGGCTATTCCTCGGCCGAGCCCAATGCGCTGGTGATGTGGGAAGCCCAGTTCGGCGACTTCGCGAACGGCGCACAGGTCATCATCGACCAGTTCATCTGCTCGGGCGAGAGCAAGTGGCTGCGCATGAACGGCCTGGTGATGCTGCTGCCGCACGGCTACGAAGGCCAGGGACCCGAGCACAGCTCGGCGCGCCTCGAGCGCTACCTGCAACTGTCCGCCGAGGACAACTGGCAGGTCATCGTGCCGACCACGCCCGCGAACTACTTCCACGCCCTGCGGCGCCAGGTGCGGCGCTCGTTCCGCAAGCCGCTGATCGTGATGACGCCCAAGTCGCTGCTGCGCCACAAGGATGCCGTCTCGCGGCTGCAGGATTTCGGTCCGGGAACCTCGTTCCGGCGCATCCTCGCCGAGACCGACACCCTGGCCGACGGCGCCAAGGTGCGGCGGGTCATCCTGTGCTCGGGCAAGGTCTACTTCGACCTGCTGGCCGAGCGCCGCAAGCGCAAGATCGAGGACATCGCCATCCTGCGCATCGAGCAGCTCTACCCGTTCCCTTTCTCGCGGCTGGGCGTGCGCCTGTCGCAGTACCCGAACGCCGAGGTGGTGTGGTGCCAAGAAGAGCCCGAGAACATGGGCGCCTGGCACTTCGTGGATCGCCGCATCGAGCGCGCGCTGCAGGGCGTCGACATCAAGGCATCGCGGCCGATCTATATCGGGCGGCCGGAATCGGCCTCGCCGGCGACGGGCTCGGCGCGTACCCACGTCAAGGAGCAGGCCGACCTGGTCGATCGCGCGCTGACGATCGCCTGACCGCGCCGAGGAGGAGTTCAGTTCATGGCCGCCGAGATCAAGGTCCCCGCGCTAGGTGAATCGGTCACCGAGGCAACCGTCGCCAAGTGGCTGGTCAAGGTGGGTGACAGCGTCGCCATCGACCAGCCGTTGTGCGAGCTGGAGACGGACAAGGTCACCGTCGAGGTGAATGCCACCGTCGCCGGCACCGTGACCGATTTCGCCGTCGAGGAGGGTGCGACCGTCCAGGTGGGCGGCGTGCTGTGCCATATCGAGGCGGGCGCTGCCGGCGCGACTCCCAAGCCCGCCGCCGCCGCGGCGCCCGCCGCATCGACACCCAAGCCGGCTCCTGCGTCCGCACCGGCCCCTGCGCCAGCCCCGGCACCTGCACCTTCTCCGGCGCCCTCCACGGCTCCGGCCGGCGCCAACATCGCCGCTTCGGGACCGGCCACGCGCAAGCTGGCCGAGGAGACCGGCGTGTCGCCGTCGGCCATCCAGCCCACCGGCAAGGACGGCCGCGCGACCAAGGCCGACGTGGCTGCTGCGCTGGCCTCCATTCCGGCACCGGCGGCGCCTGCGGCCAGGCCGGCGGTGCCGGCCGGCCCACGCCTGCGCGCCGACCGCGAGGAGCGCGTGCGCATGACGCGGCTGCGCCGCACCATCGCCAACCGCCTCAAGGAGGCGCAGAACACGGCGGCCATGCTGACCACCTTCAACGAGGTGGACATGACCAACGTGATGGCGCTGCGCGAGCGGCTGAAGGACGACTTCGAGAAGAAGCACGGCGCGCGGCTGGGCTTCATGTCCTTCTTCGTCAAGGCGTGCATCGCGGGGCTCACGGAGCTGCCGGCCGTCAACGCCGAGATCGAAGGCGACGACATCGTCTACAAGAACTACTACGACATCGGTGTCGCGGTCGGCACGCCGCAGGGCCTCGTGGTTCCGGTTGTGCGCGATGCCGACACGCTGTCGTTCGGCGAGATCGAGAAGACGATCGGCGATCTCGGCCGCAAGGCGCGCGACGGCAAGCTCTCCATCGCCGATCTGAGCGGCGGCACCTTCACCATCTCCAACGGCGGCGTCTACGGATCGCTGATGTCGACGCCCATCCTGAACCCGCCGCAGTCGGCCATCCTGGGCATGCACAAGATCCAGCAGCGGCCCATGGTGGTGGGCGGCGAGATCAAGGTGCGGCCGATGATGTACCTCGCCGTATCCTACGACCACCGCATCATCGACGGCCGAGAAGCCGTGCTGTTCCTGGTGCGAATCAAGGAATGCATCGAGGATCCCGAGCGCCTGCTGCTGGGGGTCTGAGGTTCGTAAGGCCGTCATCCCTCGCCGCGCTCGGGACGACGGCAGCTTTGCAGTGGACGGTGTAGCGAGATGGCAAACGAAACCTTCGATCTCGTCGTAATCGGTGCGGGACCGGGCGGCTATGTCGCCGCGATCCGCGCCGCTCAGCTCGGCATGAAGGTGGCGGTGGTCGAGAAGCGCGCCACCTTCGGCGGCACCTGCCTCAATGTCGGCTGCATTCCGTCCAAGGCGCTGCTGCAGTCATCGCATCTCTTCGAGGAGGCCGGACACGATCTCGCCGTGCACGGCATCCTGCTGGAAGCGCCCAGGCTCGACCTGGCGCAGATGATGAAGCGCAAGGCGGAGGTGGTCGACGCCACGACCAAGGGCGTGGCCTTCCTGTTCCGCAAGAACAAGATCGCGTCGTTCCAGGGCACCGGCCGCATCGAGACGGCGGGCTCGGTGGCCGTGGTCGGCGAGGATGGCGCGGTGAAGGAGACGCTGGCGACGAAGAACATCCTGATCGCCTCGGGCTCCGAGGTGATGCCGCTGCCGGGCGTGACCGTCGACGAGAAGACCATCGTGTCCTCGACGGGCGCGCTGGAACTCTCCGTGGTGCCCAAGCACATGGTGGTGATCGGCGCGGGCATCATCGGCCTGGAACTCGGCTCGGTGTGGCGCCGCCTGGGTGCCGAGGTGACGGTGGTCGAATTCCTCGACCGCATCGCGCCCGGCATCGACGACGAGGTCACCAAACAGTTCCAGAGATCCCTGCAGAAGCAGGGCCTGAAGTTCAGGCTGGGCTCCAAGGTGACCAAGGCGGAAAGCGGCGCCGACGGCGTCACGCTGACGGTCGAGCCGGCCAAGGGCGGCGCGGCGGAGACGCTGCAGGCCGACGTGGTGCTGGTCTGCATCGGCCGTCGGCCCTTCGTCGAGGGGCTCGGCCTGGACAAGGTCGGCGTGAAGCTCACCGGACGCGGCCGCATCGCCGTCGACGGCCATTTCCAGACCTCGGTGCCGGGCATCTACGCCATCGGCGACGTGATCGACGGCCCGATGCTGGCGCACAAGGCGAGCGAGGACGGCGTGGCCTGCGTCGAGACGCTGGCCGGGCAGAAGGGGCACGTGAACTGGGATCTCGTGCCGTCGATCGTCTACACCCAGCCGGAAATCGCCTGGGTCGGCAAGACGGAGGAACAGCTCAAGACCGCCGGCGTTGCCTACAAGGTCGGCAAGTACCCGTTCACCGCCGACCCGCGCAGCCGCGCGAACGGAGCGACGGAGGGGTTCGTGAAGGTCCTGGCCGACAAGGCGACGGACAAGGTGCTGGGTGTCCACATCATGGGCGCCGAGGCGGGCACCATGATCGCCGAGGCCGCGCTCGCCATGGAGTTCTCCGCCTCGGCCGAGGATATCGGCCGCGTCTGCCATGCCCATCCCACGGTCAACGAGGCCCTGAAGGAAGCGGCGCTCGCGGCCTGGGAGAAGCCGATCCATCTGTAGCCGCGGGCCGGGGGCGGCGGTGCGCAAACCCCTGATGGCCCTTGCGATCGTCGCCTGCCTCGCGATGTCGGTCGTGGGCGGCTTGGTGCCCATCCTGCAGGGCTGGATCTTCTTCGTGATCGGCCTGTACCTGCTCGCCACCGAGTTCGAGGCCGGCCGCCGCTGGGTCCGGGCCGCCCGCCGCCGCTGGCCCTGGCTCAACCGCTGGATCGAGCGGGCTCGCGACCATCGTTGGGCGCCCAGCCATCTCAAGGAATTCGAGGACCTGACGGACCCGTCGAAAAAAGGCTAGGATGCCGGCAGGAGGAAACGCCAATGGACAAGCCGGTAACACCGCGCGGCGTGAACCATATCGTGCTCAACGTCCGCGACCTGGAGGAATCGCACAAGTTCTGGACCGAGGTCGTGGGCTTCCGCCAGGTCGGCGAGTTGAGGGCGACGCCGGCGCGGCCGAACCCGCCGAAGATGCGCTTCTACTCGGGCGAGCGTTCCGACGGCACGACGCATCATCATGACGTCGCCCTGGTCGAGAATCGCGACCTGCCGCCGCCGCCCAGGGAGTGGGCGATGTTCGGCATGCCGGTGGCGGTCAATCATATCGCGATCACGATGCCCAGCCGTGAGGCCTGGCTCGAGCATCTCGCCTACCTGCAGAACAAGGGCGTGACGTTCGACCGCCGCGTCGAGCATGGCATGACGCACAGCCTCTACATCCACGATCCCAACGGCTACGGCGTGGAGTTCGTCTACGACCTGCCGAAGGAGGTCTGGAAAGACGACATCGACGGTGCGCTGAACTACGTGAAGGTCCTGCCCACCGAGGGCACCGAGGCGCTCGAGGACTGCACCGACGGCGTTCCGGTCTTCGGCAAGGCGGCGGTGGAGTAACCGTCCGTCATCCCGACCGAAGTTGCCTACCCCTTCGGCGTCAGGCCTTCGTAGACGGCTTCCGCGATCGGCAGGAGCTCGTCACGGCTGGCGACCGCGGTCACCGCGAAGCCGAAGCCCTGGTCGATCCAGGCGAAGGTCGCGGCGTCGCCGTCCTTCCGGAAACGGAAGGCCGTTTCGGTGCCCTCCGTCGCCCGCACATAGAGCGTGAGGCGGCGGCCTGTCCCATCCTCGTACATGAGCTGTGCGGCTGCGCCGCTGCCGGCCGGCAGCAGCCGTCCGCCGATCAACCGAAACCCGAACGCAGTCAGGTCCGGCGCCGCAAGCTTGCGCCCCAGGCGCTTCGAGAGCCACTGCAGCAGGTGCTCCTCCTGCGCCGCGCCCACCTCGACGGGATGGGCGACTTCGACGACGAACGTGCGGAACGCGGCGGTCGCTCCCTTGGCCACGGTGGCGGGCGGCGCCGACGACAGCGCAAACGACGGCGCTTCTTCCTTGGCGACCCATCCCGCCATCGCCCCGACCAGGAACAGCGCGACACCGGCGGCGGCCAGGGCGCCGCGCCGTGCCGCCTTCTGGCGCCGGGCTGCCTGGATGTTGGCGATGCGCAGGCGCGCAGGGATCGGTTCGGCGGCCTTGGTTTGGAGCTGGCCGCGCAGCGCGGCGCGATGCCGGCGCTCGGCGGCGATGCGGTCCCGCTGTTCCGGATGCCTTCCCAGGTGAGCCTCGACCGCGGCGCGACGCCGCCCTTCGAGTCGCTCATCGACGTAGGCCTGCAACTCGTCCTCGCCGATGGGCACGTCCTCATCGATCATTTGACCCTCCGCAGGAGAGCGGGGCCCTTCTCCAGGATCGAGCGTAGCCGCCGGCGTGCCCGGGACAGGCGCGACATCACGGTGCCGACCGGCAGGCCGAGGATGCGCGCCGCCTCGTCGTAGGAGAAGTCCTCGACGCCGACCAGCAACAGCAGCGATTTCTGCTCCTCCGGCAACTGGTCGACGGCGGCCAGCACGTCGTGCGCTTCCAGCATGGCACCGGGGTCCGCCGTCGGGTCGGCCGGCTCGGCATCGTCGATCGCGACGGCCTGGCCGCGGCGCCGCGCCTGGCGATGGCGGCCGACATGCAGGTTGCGCAGGATGGCGAACAGCCACGCGCGCAGATCACCGTCGGGGCGGCGCGACGACCACCGCGACAGGGCGCGTTCGAGCGTGTCCTGGACGAGGTCGTCGGCCGCGGCGTGCTCGCGCACCAGCGCATAGGCATAGCGCCGGAGCGATGGAATCAGCGGCTCGAGCAGCGACGGCGGATCGACCATGCCGCCACTCTAGGCAGACCGGCGCCGATGCGCATCCTGCACCGCCGCCAGCCTGCCTTGTGCGGCGGTCAAGGCCGCGCGATGTGCCAGGCGCCGTTGAGGAACCCGTCGCCGGTCGTGTCACCGGGCTTGGTGTCCTTCACCCAAGTATAGACGGGCTTGCCCTTGTAGGCCCACTGCTTGAGGCCGTCCTCGCGCATCACGATCGTCCAGTCGCCCGAGGCCTTGGCGCCGTCGGCGACCGCCAGCGGCGGCCAGTTCTTGGCGCACGGTCCGTTGCACGCCGACTTGCCCGGCGTGTCCTTGTCGAAGGTGTAGAGCGTCATCCCCTTGGCATCGACGAACATGCCGCCCTTGGCCATGGGGGCGGTGGCCGCCGGATCGGCGGCGATGGCGGCGCCGGCCAGCGCCATGGTCACGAGAGCGGACAGCGATAGCGACTTCAGCATGGTATCTCCTCGCAGACATCGGCTGCACCAGGGAGACGCCGGCGGCGGCGGTTTATTCCCGACAGGCCGAAATATTCCCGACCTCGTCTGCTAGATTGCCGCGATGGCGTTTCGTTTCCTCGCCCTGCTCGTCGTGCTTGCTGCAATGCCGGCGCATGCCCAGCAGAACGTCCGCGTGCCCGTCGAACAGGACGGGCGGACGCTGCAGCTTGCCGCGCAGCTCTTTCGCCCCGCCGCGGGCACGGGCCGGGTTCCGGCCGTCGCGATCTTCCACGGTTGCGGCGGGCCTGGGCAGAACACGGCCCGCATGGCCGGTCTGCTGAGGGACTGGGGCTACGTCGCCCTGGTCGTCGACAGCTTTTCGGCACGCGGCCTGAAGGATGTCTGCGGCCGCAACTGGCCGTCCCTGGCGGACGCCGAAAGGCGCGCATACGACATCGATGCGGCGCTCGCCTGGCTCTCCCGCCAGTCGTTCGTCGATACCGAACGGACGGCCTTCATGGCCTACTCCTACGGCGGTGGCGTGGCGACCCTGCGGGCGCTGTCGCCGCGGCTCGGCGACGCTCCGCCGCCGGCCCGCGCCGCGGTCCTGGTCTATCCGGATTGCGCGTTGGCCGATGCGCTTGGCGACAGGCTGGCGGTGCGGCAGCCGACGCTCTTCGCCATGGGGGCGCTGGACGACTGGACGCCGGTGTCGCAGTGCCGGGCCGTCATCGACCGGGTCGTGCAGGGGCGGGAGCTGATCGAGACGCGCGTCTACGAAGGTGCCCATCACAGCTTCGATGCGCTCGGCCTTCCCGTGCGCTACCTGGCGGGCGTCGGCAATCGCAGCAAGCCAGGCGGTTGCTGCGGCGCGCACTACGGCGCCAATCCGGCGGCGTGGAAAGCCTTCGTTGTCGACGTGAAGGCATTCCTGGGCAAAGTGTTCTCCCGATGACCGTCTGGCATTGCCACATCGCCGTGTCGCTCGATGGCAGGATCGCGCGGGCCGACGGCTCGTTCGACTGGCTGACGCCCTATCCACCGCAGGATTTCGGCCATGAAGCCTTCGTCGCCGATCTCGACGCCGTCGTGATGGGCCGCGCCACCTACGAGGTCGAGCGCGCGATGGATGCGTGGCCACATGCCGGAACTTCGACCTATGTCGTGACCAGCCGTCCGCTGCCCGATCCACCGCCGCTGGTGGAGGCCCGCCCGCCCGACCTTGCCCGCCTCGCCGAGGAACTCGAGGGTTCCGGCTGCCGCAAGGTCGGTGTCGAGGGCGGTGGTCAGCTCCTGCGCGGCCTGATCGCGATCGGCCGTCTCGATGTCCTGGAGATCGCCTTGATACCGCTGATCCTGGGGGACGGCATACCGCTCTTCCCGTCGGGCACGCGCGCGTTGCCGCTGCGTCTCGCGCGATGCGAACCGCGGACGGGAGGTGCCGTCCATCTGGTCTATGTGAGGGACTGAGGCCCGATCGACCGCTGCGGCGCGATCGCCGCGCTGGTGCCTCCAGCCGAGGGAGAGAAGGGGAGCATGTCGGAAGTTCACGATGACGGCGGAGCGGTGGCATGGCCGACGTGACCGGTGGCGCAACGCGCCCCAGGCGCATGACCGTCTGGAGCGTGGCCGCCCTGGGAGTCGGATCGATGGTCGGAGCCGGGATATTCGCGCTGCTCGGACAGGCCGCATTGATAGCCGGCAGCGACGTCTACCTGTCGTTCATCATCGGCGGCGGCGTCGCGCTGCTCTCGGGATATTCCTACGCGCGGCTGGCGGCACGCTATCCGACTTCGGGCGGCATCATGGACTATTACGGCAAGGCCTTTCCGTCGCGCGTGCTGGGCGGCGGGCTTTCCGTCCTCTACCTGGTCACGCAGGTCGTCACCATCGTGATGGTCGCCAAGACCTTCGGTACGTACGGCAGCCGGCTCGTTCTGGGGAACGATGCGCCGGCGCTCTACGCGAACCTCTTCGCGTCGGCGATCGTCATCGTCTCCGTCTGGATCAACATGGTGGGATCCCATGCCGTGGGACGTGCGGAGGAGGCGCTCGTCGCTGCCAAGCTGGCCATCCTGGTCGTGCTGATGCTGGCCGGTCTGCAAGGCCTCGAGCCGGCTATGCTCACCCGGTCGCCGACGGTGGGGCCGCGGACGCTGCTCGCGAGCGTCGGGCTGACGTTCTTCGCCTATGCCGGCTATGGGATGATGACCAATGCGGCCGGCCATGTCGTCGATCCCGAGCGCACCATCCCGCGTGCCATCTATCTCGCGATCGGTGTCGTGATCGTGCTCTATGTCGCCCTGGCCGTGGTCGTCCTGGGCAACATGACGCCCGGGCAGCTCGCCACCTATGCCGACACGGCGGTCGCGCAGGCCGCCCGGCCGATCCTGGGCGACGCCGGCTTCGTGATCGTGTCCATCGGCGCACTCTTCGCAACGGCTTCCGCGATCAACGCGGCCATCTTCTCGTCGCTCGAGATCTCGCGCGCGCTCGCTCATCGCGACCAGCTCCCGGCGGTCTTCCGTCGGGCCGCCTGGGGGCAGGGGACGCACGGACTCGTCTGGTCCGCGGCCGCCATTCTGGTGATGGTGAACCTGTTCGATCTCGACAGGGTCGCCCACATCGCGGGAGCGGCCTTCCTGATCTGCTATCTCGCCGTCTTCGTCGCGCACTGGCGCCTGCACGCCGAGGCCGGCGGTTCCCGGCTGCTCATCGCCGCAGGCTTCGCGCTGATGGCGATCGTCTTCATCGCCCTGGCCGCCCATCTCTGGCATGAACGGCCGACCACCCTGCTGCTGCTCGCGGCCATCGTCGCCGGCAGCGTGGCCGTCGAAGGATACGTCCTCTGGCGGGGCCCGCAGCCCTGACCTCGTCGGGGCTTTCTCAGCCCTTGGCGCGCGGATGCGCGGCGCGATAGATGGCGGTCAGGCGTGCGGTGTCGACGTCCGTGTAGCGCTGCGTCGTCGACAGGGAGGCGTGCCCCAGCAGCTCCTGGATCGTCCTGAGATCGCCGCCGGCTCCCAGCAGATGGGTCGCGAAGGAGTGCCGCAGGGCATGCGGGGTGACGCTTTCGGCGAGGCCGAGCGCGCCGCGGATGTCGCGCACGCGCTTCTGGATGATGGCGGGATCCAGGGCGCCGCCGCGTGCGCCGACGAAGAAGGACTCGGCTGGCCGGCGCATCGCGAGCCACGGACAGGCATCGCGGTAAGTTTGCAATGCCTCCAGCGCCTGCGGCAGCAGCGGCACCAGGCGGGTCTTGCCGCCCTTGCCGGTGACGGCGAGCGTGTCGCGGCCCGACGCGAGCAGTTCCTCCACGGTCGACTTGCTCAATCCCAGGGCTTCGCCGATGCGCAGGCCCGCCCCGTAGAGCAGAATCAGGACCGCCGAATCGCGCAGATCGAGCCAGGTCTCGCGCTCCCGCTCGTCCGGCTCGTCCAGGACGGCCTGCATGTCGGGTTCGCTCAGCGCCTTGGGCACCGAGCGCGGCAGCTTCGGCGTCCGGATGGCGGCGATGCTGCCGTTGTGGGCGAGGCCGCGCTTGTCGAGGAAGCGGAAGAAGGACCGCACCGAGGAGAAGGCGCGCGCCGTCGAGGTGCGGGCAAGGCCCTGACGGGCGCGCTCGGCCAGCCAGGCGCGGAACTCTGCCGGCTTCAGCCTCGTCAGGGCGTCGAGCGTCGGCGGTGCGCCCAGATAGGCCGTCATGAAACCCAGGAACGACGCGACGTCATGTTCGTAGGCGACCAGGGTGTGCGGGGCGAGCCTGCGTTCGCTTCTCAGCCAGTCCCGCCACGCCGCCTGCGCCTCTTCGAGCGGCGCCGCGGTCATCGGGGGCTCTCACTCTGCGGTCGAATCCCTCCGCTCCGCGCTGCGCGCTCCGGTCGGGACGACGGGATGGGGGGTGCCTTCGGCACCTGTGTATGCCGTCCGGCGGCTTGTCGCGGAGAGAAGGTCCCTCC
>Ga0182792_1000389_pt1 | contig 42503 bp, 34 predicted proteins | sample Passage237B_FD_130497 | JGI IMG/M metagenome (GOLD analysis project Ga0182792, IMG submission 130497) | Cellulose adapted compost microbial communities from Newby Island Compost Facility, Milpitas, CA, USA - Passage2 37B (version 2) (version 2) ...
GCAACTTTGCCTACGAATGGACAGGCATGACCCGCGAGGAGAAAAACGCAGGCTCACAACTCACGGTCATCTTCATCATGAGCCTAGTGTTCGTCTTCTTCCTACTGGCGGCGCAGTACGAAAGCTACATCCTCCCACTGGCGGTGGTGCTCACCATCCCCTTAGGGGTCTTCGGTGTCATGCTGTTCATCAACCTGATGGGCATCGAAAACAACATCTATGTGCAGGTGGCACTGATCATGCTAATCGGATTGCTGGCAAAAAACGCCATCCTCATCGTGGAGTATGCCGTGCAGCGGCGACGGGCCGGCATGGGGCTGGTGGAGTCGGCGCTGGAGGCATCCCGACTACGGCTTCGCCCAATACTGATGACGTCGTTTGCCTTCATCGTAGGGATGATCCCTTTGCTGCGCGCGAGCGGCGGATCGGCCCTGGGCAACCATTCCATCGGTGCCGGCGCAGTGGGTGGCATGCTTACCGGAGTGGTGCTGGGCATATTCGTCATCCCGGTACTCTTCGTCATCTTCCAATACCTCCAAGAGCGGATAGGTGCCAAGCACGAAGGCCGGCTGACGGCATACCCTGCAGCCCTCCTGCTGGCGATAGCCATCTTGGTGTCCTCCTGCGGTGCGAGCAAGGAAAACGTGCGACCGGTCTCCGATGTGCCGGCCACCTTCCGGCTGGCAGACGCCCTCCCCGCCGATACACCCGACGATGGCTCCAGCAGCATCGCCCGGCTGGAATGGAAGCAGTTTTTTACCGATACGGCGCTGCAGGCCATCGTCGACAGCGTGCTGTCCCGCAACCTCGATATGCAGGTAGCCTTGAATAACATCAACCTAAACGAGGCATACCTGAAACAAGCCAAGGCGGCGTGGCTACCCACGGTGCAGGCCGACGTCGCGGCCAATACGTCGCGGCCCTCGCAAAACAGCCTGAACGGGCTGAGCCTCGGCAGTTTCATCGGCACCAACCACATCGAGGATTACACGGCTGCGCTGGGCGTAAGCTGGGAGGCCGATATCTGGGGCAAAATCCGGCAACAGAAAGAAGCCGCGCTGGCCGCATACCTGCAAAGCGCGGAAGCGGTGAAATCGCTTCAAACCCGCCTGATCGCCGCATCGGCCTCCGCCTATTACAACCTGTTGATGCTGCGCGAACAGTTGGGCATAGCCCGCCGCAACCTCTCGCTCAGCGATAGCACCCTGCACATCATCCGCTTCCAGTATGAGGCGGGGCAGGTATCCATCCTCGCCGTGCAGCAGGCCGAGGTGCAGCGGGAAAACACGGAAGCGTGGATACCCAAGCTTGAACAGGCCCTGCTCATCCAAGAAAATGCACTGAGCATATTGATGGCCAGCGAGCCACGGCACATCGCGACCGGGAGCGGGTTGCACGGCTTTGCCGTGCCCGATCGGTTTGCCGTAGGGATACCGGCGGCGATGGTGGGCCGCCGCCCGGATGTCAGGGAAAGTGAGTATGCGCTCCGGATAGCGGATGCACAGGTAGGGATTGCGCAGGCCAACCGGTACCCTGCACTGCGCATCACGGCTGCCGGCGGACTGAATACGTTTCAGGCAAGCAATTGGTTCGTCACGCCGGCTTCGTTGTTCGGCAACCTCGCGGGAAACGTGATGCAGCCCATCTTGAACAACCGTAAGCTGAAAACGCAGTTTGAAGCGGCCAAAATACAACGAGAAAATGCGGTCATCGATTTCAGGCGCACCGTGCTGAAGGCGGTGGGCGAAGTGTCGGATGCGCTGGCGCAGCTCGACAAGCTGAAAGCGCAGATCGAGCTTTCCCGCTCGCAGAAGGATAAACTTGAAAAGGCCATCCCCAATGCACAGCTGCTGTTCAACAGCGGCATGGCGACCTACCTGGAGGTCATCGCCGCGCAACAGAACGCGCTGCAAAATGAATTGGAACTGGCTGATCTGAAACGCCAGCAAATCGATGCCTACGTGTCGCTGTACCGGAGTCTGGGAGGCGGTGTAAACTAAGACAGATGCTTGCCGGTTGCGCTGGCACTGCCGTATTTATGAGAAGGCCTTGATACGTGTGGCTTCCCGCCTACTAGCCAAAGAGATAACCCATCTTCCTTGCTCCCCACCCCGCAATCAATGCCCTGAGAAATTTGTTCATAATCGTAGTAGCGTTTCGGACTAAAACAACGATATGGCTATAAAGTTTTGACATGGTATCTCCGACTGCCGCACTAAATTCGACCAACAAAAAGCTAGCTGGAAAGGTGGCGCTGGTAGCCGACGCCACCTGCGGTGCGGGCAGGGGCATCGCCCTGGAATTGGGCATGGCCGGAGCCACCGTATACGTCACCGGCCGCACCACCGCACAGCGGCTTTTTTAAAAAAGTTAAAAAATAATTTGCATAGTGTACAAAATACACTATCTTTGTGGTGTCATAATTTAGGTTTATAATTGGTTAGTAAAGGTTTCCATTCTCCCCGTTTGGAAACCTTTCGTTTTTTGCGGGCAGTGTGATGCTGTCTAGCTTCAGTCTACGTCGCAGATATGTATGGCTTGCTTAAGGGATGCCAACGGATCGGGCCGCTTCGGTATAAATTCCTGCGCAACATAACCCTTGTACCCGGTCTCCACGACGGCTTTCATGATGGCCGGGTAGTTCAGTTCCTGCGTTTCGTCGATTTCGTTCCTTCCCGGTACACCGCCCGTGTGGTAATGGGAAATGTATCGGTGATATTTCCGGATGGTGGCAATCACATCACCCTCCATGATCTGCATGTGGTAGATGTCGTAAAGCAGCTTAAACCGGTCCGACCCTACTTCATCGCATAGCGTTGCCCCCCATGCCGTGTGGTCGCATTGGTAGTCGGGATGGTCTACTTTGCTGTTGAGCAATTCCATCACCATCGTGACTCCGTATTTTTCGGCCGTATCCATCACCCGCCTCAGACCCGCGGCACAGTTGCGTATGCCCAGCTCGTCATCCAGCCCTCGGCGATTGCCCGAAAAGCAGATGATCTGGCGGTATCCTGCAGCGGCAACCTTGGGGATAAGCGCCTCGTAGCTCGCCACCAGCTCGTCATGTAGCTCAGGGTCGTTGAACCCCCGTTCGATGCCTTTACCGGCACCGTGGGGCATCGCGGCATCCAAGCCGTATCGCTGCAGCACAGGCCACTCGTCCGGCCCCACCAGGTCGATGGCGGCGATACCCATACCTTTTGCCGCCTTGCAGAGGTCTTCAAGGGGGATGGATGGATAGCACCACCGGCAGACCGAGTGGTTAATCTTGCCTTTCAGGTCGGCGGGCAAGGTAGCCTCGGCGGCCGATATGCGCTGTATCATGCTATTGCCCAAAATCGTGGTGGCGGCAGCGACCTTGAGGGCACTTCTTCGCGATAGGATGCGTGGGGATGGCTTCATGGATGGTTTCTTTTTGGGAAACAAAACTACGCAAAAAAAATTTTTTACTTTTTTCTTTGCATAGTGTATAAAATACACTACCTTTGTACCATCATAATTTAGGTTTATAATTGGTTAGTAAAGGTTTCCATTCTCCCCGTTTGGAAACCTTTCATTTTTTATACCCCGGGAATCCGCTCCGCCCAAACCAAGGGATGCGCGGCATTCGGGGAATTGCGATATTATCATTAACTTAACCGCGTTGAAAACAGCCCATCGATTCAATACAGGAGATTTTCCGAAGGTGCTTGTTACATCCGTCTACCATGAATACTGACCCCATGCACAGATTTTCCCTTTTCCTGCCGACACTCATATTACCAGTCTTATTGCTCGGCACGGCCGAAAGCTACGGCCTACAAAAAAAGCCGAATGTGGTGTTCATCTGCATCGATGACATGCGTCCCGATCTGGGCTGTTATGGGGATTCGGTAGCCCACTCGCCCAATTTGGATGCCCTTGCCTCCTCGGCGACGGTGTTCAGCAACCACTTTGCCGTAGTGCCTACCTGCGGCGCATCAAGGGCAAGCCTGCTTACAGGCAAACTGCCGAAAACCGTGCAGGACCTCAGCAACGAGGCTTGCGTCACGAACAAACGGACCGACGACCAATATCCGGAAACATTCATCGCTCACCTCAAAAACAACGGGTACTATACCGTGGGCATCGGCAAAATAAGCCATTACACGGATGGTTACGTCTATCCGTACGACAGCATGCGGAGCGACCGATTGGAGCTGCCCAACAGCTGGAATGAAATGCTGTTTGACCCCGGCAAATGGGGAACAGGGTGGAATGCGTTTTTCGGCTATGCCGATGGTTCCAACCGCCAATCGGAGAAAGGAAATGTCCCGCCCTATGAAAAGGCCGACGTAGCGGACAATGGATACCCCGATGGGTTGACCGCTGACCTTGCCGTCCGCAAAATCGGCGAACTGGCCAAAGGTGATAACCCGTTTTTCCTCTCGGTAGGTTTCTTCAAGCCCCACTTGCCCTTTACGGCTCCTGCCAAATACTGGGACCTGATCGATTCGGCTAAAATCCAGCTCACGCCCTCGCCAGCCATCCCCGAACACGTAAACCGAACAAGCCTGCACAACAGCGGGGAATTTAACCAATACCTGAAAGGCGATGAGAAAGCGACATTGGACAGTCCCCTGACCGATGCGTATGCCCGAAAGCTCAGGCATGCTTACTATGCTTGCATCGCCTATACCGATGCGCAAATCGGCCGTATAATGCAGGCACTGGACCGGCATGGCCTGACGGAAAACACCGTTGTGGTCGTCTGGAGCGACCATGGCTGGCACCTGGGTGATCACCGTGTCTGGGGCAAGCACACGCTTTTCGAGCGATCCCTGAAAAATGTATTGATTATCAAGGAACCTGGAGCGAAGGGACAGGTATGCAATCAAGTGGTAAGCTCCGTAGACATCTATCCAACCGTAGTTGCGCTGTGCAAGGTGGCACCGGTACGGAATATAGACGGACAAAGCCTTGTGCCCTTACTGAGAAACCCACAATTGCCTTCGTGGCGCAATACCGCTTATTCCTATTTCAACCGCGGCATTTCACTGTTCACCCCGGATGACCACCTCATCCGGTATTTCAGGGAAGATGCTCCGGCCATGGAACTATATAGCAGGCAGGAGGACCGTTTCGAGAACATCAATATCGCTGGCCATCGACCCGAAATCCTTCAAAAACTCCTCACTCACCTGGAAAACGACCATCAAGCGCGCCGCATCTGGTAGCTGGCTGTTATTTCCTTCTCCGCTTGAGCAGGACGGCCGCCCCCATCAGGAAAATCAAGCCGGGCACCACGGCAAAAAAGAGCACCTTCTGCTGGTTGATCGCCGCGCGGCTCACCGTAATGGTACGGTCGGTGGCGCGCTCGGCATTGGGGCTGTAGGGATACGCCCCGTGCGAAAACCACCGGAATACGCGGCCGATGACGAAACTCGCGTTCTGCACACCGAACCGCTGCGCGATTTCGCGGTTGCTCATGAAGTCGGCATCGCCGGAAACGACGATGCGTTGCTCCCGATCGCCCACCTGCCGGTACAGCGCGGCCATGAGCAGCTGCGGCGCCCGCTGGTCGCGGGCGGAATCGAATGCCACCTGTTCGTTGGCCAAGTCAAACGCGCCCAGCTTCCGCCACGATGCGGGATGGCTGGCCAGTAGGGGCACCACGGCAAAACGCGAGGTGTCCACGATTTCCAGCGGCGCCACCCCCGGCATGCTCACCGTGGCCCCGTCGAAGAAGCCGAAACCGAGGCTGTCCGCCTGTGGGGTAAACCGGGCTTCCACCATATCCAGTTCGTTGTATGCGCTCTCCTGCAATACGGCCCCGTCCGCCAACCGCACGCCGAGCAGTTCGGCGATGGGTTCGACCAGCGCCTGTTTGCCGGGCTCGCCAGCCAGCAGCAGGTTACCGCCCCGCTCGATATAACCGCCGATTTTGCGGAGAGCATCCCCATCATAGGCCGTAAGGGGATCGGGAATAAGGAGTGCAGTGATATCCGTAGGAATGGTGTCTACCGCCCCGAGGTCGATGGCCAACGGATCAAACCCCTGATTAATCAGGGAGGCACGAACGGCACGGCCCTTGGCCACCAATTGATAAGCCCCGTCAGTGGGCCTGTCCATGCTACGCTCCCCGTTGGCCGCAAGCACCCATACCGTGGCTGGGCCGTCCAGCAGCCTTTTGACCGCGGCCATTACCTCCGCCTCGCCGGGGTATTGGAACAGGTCGTCGTACATTCTCAGCGGCGTGCGCTTCCCGGCGTACTCCAGCATGCGCACAAACCCGCGGCCTTCCTCGGAAAGGTCTATCCGCTGCCGGATTTGGTGCGGGGCCAACACCTTGCCGAAATCGAAACCCCGGGCCTTGGCGACATCCCGGGCCTGCGCTTCCAGCGTGCGGGTGGTGTCCAGTCCATACCGCACCGAATCGTAGTAAGCAACGTATTCAAACTCAAGGTCGGGAAGGAAACGCTGATACCGTTCGAAACGGCGTTGATCTGCAATCCGGTTTTTGGGCTCGCCGAATACGACCTTATGGTCCAGCAGGTTGGTATACGCGACGAGCTTCAACGGCTGCTCCAAACGGGCAATCAGCCGCTGCGACCCGGCGGAGAGCGTTTGGTCCTGGATACGCGTGGTATCCCAATAGGCGATAAACCCCGGACGCGAACTGATGTAGGTGATGCCCACCAGTGCCAATGCCAGCGATAGGTATACGGCGAACCGCACATACCAGGCGCGTAGCCTCCGGCGGGCGTCGAGCCGATATAAGGCAATGGCTAGGAAAAAGGCCGTGAATGCCAAAAAATAAATGACCTCCCGGCTGGTAAACAGCCCATTGATAAGCCCTTCGACCTTACCGGACAGCGATAGCCAATAGGTGATGTCGCGCAGCACGTCTACCCCCTGTCCAACCTCGCCCACATAGTTGAAGGCGGCAAGCACAGCCAGCGTGCCGACAGCGGCTACCAACGGGTAGCCCGTAAGGCTGGACAGCAGCAATCCAATCGCGGAATACACCAAAAGCAAAAGGTATAGCGCCACGATACCCCCTACCACGAAGCCTACGTCCAAGGATTCGACCGACAGGCAGGCGGCCAGCAAGCACAGCCCCAACAGGCCGCACAGCAGCAGGCCGTATGCGACCATGGCGGCAAACTTGCCTAACACGACCTGGGCTGCCGTGACGGGCGACGACTGCAACAGCTTGATGGTGCCGCTCGACAGCTCCCGGCTCATGAGGCCCATGGTGAGCAACGGCAGGTAAAGGTAGAGCGCCCCAGCCACCTTGGTAAGCACACCCGTTTCACCAGCGAACAGCACCCGTGTAAGCACGTTCAACGGCCTCCCCAACTGCTGCGCCGTTTCCTGTGCGTACAGCATGTCTGTATAGGCAACGCCGCACTGCACGGCGAAGATGATCAGCAATAGCCAGGCAATGGGCGAAAAAAACAGCACCTCCAGTTCCAACCGTGCTATCCTGTAGATCTGCCTCATCTCACGCTCCTTGGTTGGCCTGTTTCGATAATTGATAGAATACCCCATCGAGCGAGGTCTTTTCGAGGTAAATCTCCTTCAACCCCCAACCGGCCTCGACCGCTCGGGCAACGAAGGCCGTAGTGATGTCCTGCCCGGCCGGAAACCGGCAACGGTATGCCCCTTGGCCGATGTTTTCGACGCCCGTAATCCCGGGGATACACAATGCATCTGCCTGTACCGGCGGATGTGCCAGCACGGCCACGAAACTGTCTGGGGCGATATAGTTATTGAAAGCGTGCAGCGTATCGGCGAAAACAACCCGGCCACGCTCAATCATGACGATGCGGTCACAGGTGGCCTGCACTTCCGACAGGATATGCGTAGACAGGATGACGGCGCGTGTTTCGGCAATCTGCCGGATGAGTTTGCGCACCTCCTGAATTTGGTTGGGGTCGAGTCCATTGGTCGGTTCATCCAGTACAACCAGCCGGGGCTGGTGGATAATGGCTTGGGCGATGCCCACCCGCTGCTGATAGCCCCCGGATAGGTTGGCGAGCAGCCGGTGGCTGTAGCCATCGATACCGCACTGCGCCTTGGCGGCTTCCACGGCATCCCCGATTGCGCGGCGTGGCACATTACGTAGGTGTGCGCAGTGGCGCAGGTACTCGTCGACCGTGAGTTCGGGATAGAGCGGTGCCCGCTGCGGCAGGAAACCGATTCGTCGCTTGGCCTCGACGGGATGGACGCCCATGGCGATGCCGTCGATATGGACGTCGCCTTCGGTAGGATGGATGACACCGCAGAGGATGTTCATCGTTGTCGATTTGCCGGCACCGTTGGAGCCAAGCAGGCCAAGTACCCCTTTTGCCGGGATATCGAAGCTGACATCGCGGATGGCCCATTCGCGGGCATAGCGATGCGACAAGTGCGCCACCGTAGCTACGGGTATATCGGTGTATGGCTCCTTTTCAATCATTTTCTTTTCCTTCTGATGATGGTGAATGCGCCCACCCCTGCCAGCAAGGCGGGCAATGCCAATACGATGACGGCGCGGGTGGCTGCAATCTGCGGCTTGCTGATCCGGATACGGTTGTCTATCGGGCGGGGTCTGTTGGTATCGGGCGGATATTCGCCGTAACTGAACCAGCGAAGCAATTGGATGCCCAAATCGGCATTGCCCGCTTGGATATTGTAACGCGCCAGCTCGCCTTTGCTGAGGAAATCTGCGTCGCCTGCAACGAAGATGCGCTGTTGCCTATGAGGCAGTCGCCGCGAGACGGCCAGCGCCACGGCAGCCCGCTCCTTGCGCTGCCTTGCCGAGTCATAACGGACCTCCCCGACTTTCAGATTGAATGGCCTTGTTTCATTCCACGTATGCCGCTCATCCGTATGGAGAACGGGCCTTGCGGTGAAGCCAGCCGTGTCACGGAAGACAAGGCCTACCGCGCCGGGCATGGTCACCACCGTATCCCGGGGCCTGCGGAATCCGGTGCTGCCGCTGTCGGCGGCAAACTGCGCCACAATCAAATCGGGCTCGTATTCCGTACCGTCCTGTAGCAACGTACCGGTGGAAAACGAGACACCGAACGCCTGGCCGATGGGGTTGAGTGCTTCCTGGCGGTGGGGTTCGGCGGCCAGCAGCAGGTTGCCCCCGGCATCGATATAGCGGCGGATGGCCGCCAACTGCTGTGGGGTATAGGGTACCAACGGGTCTGCGATGATAAGCAAGCCTAGGCTATCGGCATGAAGCCTCGGACTGTCGGCGTCCAGCGATAGGACATCCGCTCCTTGGTTGATCCAAGCGGTGCGGGCATTCCGTGCTGTCATCAGCGTATGGTAGTCCTTGTCGCCCTCCCGATGCGAACTGCGCTCTCCATGGCCGGTGAGCACCCCTACCACGAACGGTCCATGCAGCAGCCGCTTGAGCGCCGCGATGACCTCCGACTCGCCGGGGTACGCCTCGATATCGTGATACATCCGCAGCGGGGTGACACGGCCGTCGTACGCCAGCATCCGCACAAACTGGTTGCGTTCGGGCGAGAGGTCAATACGTCGGCGGATGGCCTCAGGGGGCAACACGTCGGCAAAGTCGAAGCCATGGGCTGTGGCACGGCGAAGTGCCTGCTCCCGGAGCGGCATATTAGGGTCCAACTGGGTGTCGGTGGTATCGTAGAAATACACGTAGTCCAGCTGCAGCCGCGGGAGGTAGCGCCTTATCTGTTCCAGGTTTGAGCGGTCGAAGTTGCGGAACCGCGGCGAGCCAATATGGGCAAGGTGGCCCAGCAAGTTGACGTAGGTGGTGAGCCGTACCGGACCCGTCACCTGCGCAATGACTGCCTCGCTTCGCTCGGTATACGACTGCGTGCCATACCGGGTGACGTCTGCATAGCGTACCAAACCGGGTCGGGAACTCCCGAAGCCGACGGCAACTACGGCCACCAACAACAAAACATAGCGGGCTGTGCGGCCTACTGCCGACAGCCTCGAACGGCCCGATTGGAGCTGCATAATGGCCAGGGCAACAAACAATGTAATCACGAGCAGAAAATAACAGATTTCTTTCGTGCTGAGCAGCCCTTTGAGAAAGTAGCCCGTGCGGCCACGGATGGAAAACCAATGGGTGATATCGCGTACCACCTCGATGCCCCGGCCGACCTCGCCCACATAGTTGAGACCGGCCAATACCGCGAGGGTACCGATGGCAGCGATCACCTGGTAGGGCGTAAGGCTGGAAACATACAGCCCAATAGCGGCGTAAGCGGCTACCAGCAGATACACCCCTAGCAACGCCCCGGCCGCGTAACCTATGTCGACATGCGGGATGGCCCAGACGGCAATTGCCACGAAAAGCGATAGGATGGCGATCAGCAGCAACCCGAAAACAAGCATGGACAGGTATTTGCCGAAAACGACCTGCCGCATCGTGACGGGTGAGGAAGCCAGCAGCTTAATGGAACCGCTGCCCGTCTCGCGGCTTAGCAACCCCATCGTCAGCAGCGGGATATACAAGTAGAGGTGCCGTTGCATGGTGGCGAAAAAACCGCTTCCCCCGCCAAAGATATCCTGGGTGAAGGATGGTTGCTCGGCACCCAATTGCTGGACGGCGATACGCGCACCGAGCAAATCGGTAAAGACCAACCCGGCTTGCACCATAAACACGACCAGCAGCAGCCACGCGACGGGCGAATTAAAAAAGATGCTCAACTCCAACCGCGCTATCCGCCAGATCTTACCCATGCGTCACGACAGCCAAGTTATTCAGCGGCCTTGCCCAATAGCAACCGGCCCTGCGAGGCCCAGCCGCCCACGAATGCATCGGCTATACCGTCACCATCGAGGTCGCCGATGGTGATGTTCCAATTGCGGCCGAAAACGGAGGGGGGCAATACTTCCTCAGTGACATCGGTGAAGAACCCTTTTCCATCATTGCGGAAAGCCCGCAGACGTTCTTCGCCGAATCCGGGTACGGCCACTGCACTTAGCAGCAAATCGATATGGCCATCGTGGTCGAAATCGACTTCCCTCGCTGAATAGGTGGAGAATTTATACGTGGGCATCCGCTGTTCGGTCTCGTCGGTGAAACGGGCCTGCCCATCGTTGATGAGCACACGGGCACGCGGATCTTTGTCCCATACACCGGCGTTGCTGGTGATATTGGCAAACACGATATCCAGGTCGCCATCGCCGTCGACATCAAACACTAGCGCCTCCCGTGTCTCCAAGGGCTCGGGCAGTTCCAGGTTGCCGGCATGCTCCGTGAACACGCCCTTGCCGTCGTTGAGCAACAGCCGATTGGGCGGCACCTCATTGCCCACCACCATGTCGAGGTGGCCATCGCCGTTGAGGTCGGCCAACTTGATGCTCTGTGTGGCGTCATTGACCTGCGGCAGGTTTTCGCGGGTACGGTCAATAAAGAATCCTGGTCGGGCCGGATCGTTCAGCCACAGGAAATCCTGTCCCTGCTCACCGGAGTTGCCTACGACGATATCCGGCAATCCGTCGCCATCCACATCGCCTACATCCAAACCGTTGCCCTCGCTCATGCCAAGTAAACGGTCGCTTGCATCGCGGAATGTGCCATCGCCGTTGCCCAAGTAATACTCATGTGTCTGGTCATCCTCGGCTACAAACACCACGTCGATGTGGCCGTCGCCGTCAAAATCAACCGCGCGCACGTGCTCGGTATCGTGCTTGGCGGTTTTAAACACACCCTGTTGCCAGATCAGCTTGCCACTGCCATCATTGATATACAGCCGGTTTTCGTCGGCTTCCAGCGCGGCGATGACATCCAGGTCGCCATCTCCGTCGACATCAGCGAAGGCCACCTCAAGGATATGTGCCTCGGGGTCCCGGGGTACATGCGTGGCCGTAACATCCCGGAAATACCGGGTTTCCGTGGCCGGCGGCGGCGAGCAGGACAATGCCGCGAAGGATACCAGTACTACCGTAGCGCATGCTACGGCCGGTTGGTAAAGAAAGGCGGTTTTTTCATGAATAAGTGCCATCTGTATAGGGTTTTTGTACAACTGTTTCTTTGTTCTTTCAAAGCCGTCCCGGCTCCCGCAGGTTTTTGCCCGCGGTTTGCGTCAATGCGTCGCCCATGTCCTCCCGGGCCCGTTGCGCCAGCCGCAGCATCTTTGCGACCACTTCCGGATGGCTGTCGGCCACGTCGGTCGTCTCGCCGAGGTCGCGGCCAAGGTCATACAGCTCGGGCGCAACGATCTTGGTCATCTCGTATTTGATTGGGATGCCGTCATCGCGGTATCCCTGTCCGGGCCTGATGGTCCGATAGGCATGGGGTAGGTAGAGCTTCCAGTCGCCCATCAGTACGGCCTGCAGTTCGTTCCGGTTGTAATAGATGAAATAAGCTTCGTGCGGGGAAACCGCCTGCTCCGCCACCCGCATGAGCGGCCAGATATCCAGCCCGTCAATGGGCCGGTCAGGCAATTTACCCCCGGTAAGCCGGGCGATGGTGGGCAGCAGGTCGATGGTCATGGCAGGCTGTGCCTGGACCTTGCCCGCCGGCAGCTTGCCAGGCCAGTGCATAATGCAAGGCACGCGGATGCCGCCCTCCCATGAGGTGCCTTTGCCCTCCCGCAACGGCAGGGCCTCTCCGGAATGGCCACTGTACGAAAGCCATGGGCCGTTGTCCGAGGCAAAAATGACCAATGTATGTTCGTCCAGCCCATGTTTATTGAGCGCTTCCAGTACCTGGCCCACGGACCAATCGATTTCCATGATGACATCCCCGTAAAGGCCCCTGTCGGATTTACCCTTGAACCTGTCCGAAACGTACAGCGGCACATGCGGCATGCTGTGGGCAAGGTAGAGGAAGAACGGCGCGTCTTTGCTGCGTTCGATGAAGTCGACCGCCCTTTCGGTATACCAAGTGGTCAGCAGTTGCTGGTCTTCGACGGTGTCGATGACGGTTTCATTTTCGTACAGCGGTAAGGGTGGGTAATAGTTTTTGCTTTCGGGGTGATGGGGCCACATATCATTGGAATAGGGCAAGCCGAAAAATTCGTCAAACCCCTGACGGGTGGGGAGGAATGCCGGGTGGTGGCCGAGGTGCCACTTGCCGATGGCGGCCGTGCGGTAACCGAGCGGCTTGACAACCTCGGCAATGGTCACTTCCTCGGGATGGAGGCCGTGTTTGGCGGTATGGTCCAAGGCACCGTGGATACCCACCCGATTGGGATAACATCCGGTGAGCAGGGCAGCCCGAGACGCGGAACAAACCGCTTGCGCAACATGGAAACTGCTGAACCGGACGCCTTCTGCGGCCATCCGGTCCAAATGGGGAGTGCGGATGTCCGGTGAGCCGAACACACCGACATCCTGATAGCCCTGGTCATCGGTAAAGATGATGACGATGTTGGGCGGTCGTACCTTCGAACTTGGCGCGGCAACAGCGGCGATAGCGACATTGCATACCGCCAGCAGGATATAAAACAGCGGGTGACTCATTGGATAACGATATCCGCTAAATTAGGGAATATTTCCCAATCAGCATACCCCGAAGTCATGCGAAGTGGCTAAGTAGTTGGCCAGGTCGCTGTTGGTGATGCGCGCTTTCAAGCTGGGATGCTGCACCAGAAATTGTTTTTTGCGCTGGTCGCGCGGCATACGCATGAGGCTCACCCGATCTGGCAGCAATTGCAGCCATGCGGACAGCAGGCACTCGTAGTGGCTGCGCAAGCCCGGGGGACGAAGGCTCAATAGCAGCGCCGCCTGCCAAGTAAGCTCCAACAGCTCACAATCCTCCAACGCTTTGTAAAACCTGCCGAAAATAGCCTTCGGGGCAAACATCACGGTACCCTCCGATACCAACCGAAGAATGGTAATCTCACCCTCTCCCTGCCAATCCACACATTCCTTGATCAGTCCCTTGCCGACGAAATAGATTCCTCCCGGCTTCAGGTGTAGCGTTTGGTTTTTTCTTCCCGAAAACAGGCGGAGCTGACTGTGCAAAGCTTGCCAGGCCTCTTGCGCAATAGGTCCGTATTGGGCAAGGTGGTGTTTCAATGAGGTTTTCAAGGTTTCCATTTTTCTTCTTCAATGGTGAATGGTTATCGTTCGTTACCTCCTTTTCTAAACATGTTTTACATAGGTGTATCCATTGTTATTCATCTTCATCTGTGGAAATAAGCCCCATGCGGAAGGCGTGAGCCACCAGCGCATGGCGCGTGCGGACCCCGAAATGCACGTAAAGTTCCTCGGCATAGCGTTTTACGGCGGCATGCGACACGTCCATCTGCTGGGCAATCTGCTCATAGCTGAGATCCGTGCAACACAGCTCCAGAAATTCCTGCTTACGCTGATTGAGCACATCGGTACTTTTCTTGGCCACACCCCCTGTAGCGGCATGCAGCTTGCGCCCGGACACATGGCTGTTGACATAGTGCCCTGTCTTGGCCACTTCCACGATGGCCCGGTACAGCTCCGCATGCCCGGCTGCCTTGGTGATGTAACCGCGGGCACCGCAGCGCAGCATCTCTTCCACGGCATCCTCGTCTTCAAAGGCTGTGACAGCCAAGACCATCACCCCCGGGTGGTGCAAGGTCAGCCATTGCGTCGCACGGTATCCATTCATCACGCCCATCTTGATGTCCATCAGCACGACGTCGGGCGCACCGTACCGATTGATCTGGTGCTGCATGTCTTGCCCGTTTGCCGCGGTGAAAAGCACCTCGATGTCTTCCTGTGTCTCGAGCATCCGCTGCAGGCCCTCCATAAACAGGGCATGGTTGTCCACGAGTGCGACCTTGATGTCAGTTTGTTCCATGGTGAGGTATATTGATACTGATCGATGTGCCCGCTCCTACCAGCGAATGGATGTTGCACCGGCCTCCAAGTAAGCGGGTCCGCTGCCGGATATTGTGCAGGCCCGACCCATCCTGTGCCATGGCACGCTCGAGGTCGAACCCGCAACCGTTGTCTACGATACGCAGCACCGTACCAGCGCCTTCCGGCCGTAGCGTCACCGCAACCCATGTGGCCTTGGCGTGTTTCAGGATATTGCTCGTCGCTTCCTGAAAAATACGGAACAGCAGGATGCCCCGGTCAGGCCCCAAAGGCGGTTCATAGCCCTCGGGCATATCCAAGGAAATGGAGAAATACCCCAGTTCCTCCAAGTAATTCACCTCGGTTTGGATGGCCATGGCCAACCCATGGAGCAACGGTTCGTGCTCCTTGATGGCTTTGGCTATCTGCCGAAGCTCGGTCAATCCCCGTTCGCCCAACTCGGTGATACGCGGTAGCCCCTGAAGAATAGCTTTGTTCGATCCACCAGCCATATTGCGCAATTCGATAACAATCAAGCTCAGCACTTGCCCTAGGCTGTCATGCAAGTCCGCCGCGATGTGTTCACGGGCGGCCTTGGACGCCTCCAGTTCGGCGAGAATACGCTCCCGCTCAAAGTTGGCCGCAAGTTCCTCTTTCTCCCGCCGATGCCTCAGCTTGGCCCGATACGCCGTATAGATATATACGGTCAGAAACATCGGTACCAGCAGAAACAGCAGTGTCAGCTTCACGATGATGCTGGAGAGGTCTTCCTGCTCCTGTACCGCACTAAGTAGGCATATATCCATGTGCTGTAATATATAACGATCAAAAGCGTATTGAGTAGATAGAATAACGGCATGCCCCATACATAGGCCCTCCCCAGCGCAGGCATAAACAAGTAGAGCACCGTGGTCGAAAAATAAAAGTACATGACTCCATTGACCCACCAAAAATCGGCAAACGTGCTTAGTCGCCTATAGGTCGCCGAACGTTGCAGCAAATAGTAGTAGTATAAGCAGCCGATGACGAGCACAACGTTCATGAACTGCATCGTGTTGTTGTTAAGGGCATGCGCCTTTTCCGCAAACGTATCAGTGAAATAAACGACAAGAAAGCATGCATACCACGTGTATAGCCACCAGATCGAAAGCGGTTTAAACTTGCGGATGCAACGGAACAGAAACCAACTGACAAACGCACATTCCACCAAGAGGAACAGGTTGTACCACCAATGCGTTGACACATGAAAGTGGTTGACCATGATGACGGCTACGATTTCAACGAAAACGACCGTCGCCAGATACCAGCGTTGAAGCCGCCAAGCGCTACTGCCATCGCCATACAAACAATAAAGTGCAGTCACTAAGCACATTATTTCGATGGAAAGAAAGACAATTTCAGTAGGTCCCATAACAGTTGTACAAATGCGTTGCTGCTACTTCCTTTCCAACAATAATGCCCCCTCGGCATAGCAATCAACGGGAGGCGGGCATATTTTGCCCTTGTTTTCCGGAGTGGCCGCAACGATAAGCCCGGGGCCGTTGCTACCCGCTTCCGAGTAATAATCGCGGTGGTAGGTCTGCCCATTGGCCGTGCTATCCTTGGTAGATACCATGATCAGCGTATTGTACCCCCAATAGGCGCGCTGGGGCACGTGCGGCCCCTGCGCATCCTTCGGGTAGCTGTCATCATAGGTAGCTAAGTAGAATCGAATGCCATCTCCCCCTTCTTTGCGTATCTGCCGGACAAGGGCCTCTAGCCGCTCCAGTTCAAACCAGATGGCGCGCGTATCGGGCAGCGAGTCGACGCCGCGTTTTACCGTTCCGGCATGCGGGGCGTAGTTGGCCACCAGGTGCCGCGCTTCCGCCACGGGTACTTTTACCGAATCAGGTATTTTTCCAATGATGTCAGTTGATGCGGAAGGCATTCCGCAACTGGCTCCTAGGATGGCCGCGACGACAAATACAACATAGCATAAAGGTCTGAAAACAATCATAATTCGTTATTCATTAGATGACGGCGTAAAGGTAGCGCATACAATCGGAGCATGAAATGGCTAATTAGCCAGTTTTTAAAAAAGTTTGATCAGATTTTTTTCGTTATCTTTGGGGAAAGGAGGTCCGTTATGCGATACAGCAGATTCACAGGCAGCGTTGGCATCGGGGTTGTCGTGCTCTTTTCCGCGTTGGGCCTCATCGCGCAGGAGCGCGATTTCGAAAAGAAAGTGGAAGTGGACAAACTCCCAGTACCCAACGAAAATAAGCAGCTTTTTTACCTGCAGCGCGATCCCGATGAAAACACCGTGGTATACCAGCTCAACATGGCGGACAGCATCATCGATGCCGAACAGCCTGTAAACGTCTACTGGATCCGTTATGCGGAAGGCGGTGTCCGCAAAGACCTCAATTTCGTACAGCGTACCATGGCTTACGGCATCAGCCACAAAGCGCTTGGCAACGGCGATTTCGAACTGCGCCTAGCGGCATACAAACGCCTCCCCTTGAAACTCTCGTATTGCGACAAACACAAGAAATACCTGGTGTTTGCCGCCATCAATAACCGCGAGGCCATACTCGACCGCATCTTCGTGCGCATCGAAGGGGGTAGCATGTTCAGCCCGGATATCGCCTACTTCGAACTCAGTGGTAGGGACGTGGCCACCCACGCACGAGTGACCGAACGAATCAAGCCATGAACCCAATCGTGCTCATCGGATTGATTATCGGCTTAACAGCCCATCGGTGTGCGGCCCAAGACGAACACTCCCTGCGCAACGACATGGTGGACCAACAGCTCGTAGCCCGCGGCATCAACCACCGTGCCACGCTCGACGCGATGCGAAAGGTGCAACGGCACCTGTTCGTGCCGACAGGGTACCAAGCCCAGGCCTATGCCGATTCACCGCTGCCCATCGGACACGGACAGACCATCTCGCAACCCTATATCGTGGCTTACATGACCCAATTGCTCGACCCAAAGCCGGGCCAACGCGTCCTTGAGGTCGGTACGGGGTCGGGTTACCAAGCTGCCGTGCTGGCTGAAATCGTCAGCGAGGTGTATACCATTGAAATCGTTGAGCAACTGGGCCTACAGGCGGAAAGATTGCTGGATAGCTTGGGGTACGACAACGTGACCGTCGTCATCGGCGACGGCTACAAAGGGCTCGAAACCCAAGCGCCCTTTGACGCCATCGTCGTCACCGCGGCACCCGATGAAGTACCGCCACCGCTAATCGAACAACTGAAAGAGGGCGGAAAGATGGTCATCCCCGTGGGTCCGCCCGCAGCGGTGCAGACATTGGTACTGATGGAAAAACGGAAAGGGAAAGTCGTCGAAACCAAGCTCATCCCCGTGCGGTTCGTACCCTTTACCCGGAGTCAGTAAATAATCGTAAACTTAAAGTCCAGTGGATTGAAGTGCTGCAGCAGTTCACCGATGAGCCCGTCGCCGTACTTGACGTAGAGCAGCCCGAAGTTTTCGGAACGTTCCTGCAGTACCCCTCCGGGAAAAAGCTTTTCCTTGATACGGTCTATCTGGATAAGGGCATCTTCATGGTTACGCTTATCTGCCTTGAGCAATTTCTTTTCCAACTTATTGATGGCTTTCCGCAGCCTGGCCTTTACGGCATCCGTGCTCGGGCCCAAACTGGGGTCTATTTTATGGGCCCGCAACCGGAGTTTGCTGAAAATCGCATTGAACTCCATCCATTCGTCGTGGAGGTTGAGCCGGTGCTTGGTATGCCGCCGTACGTACTCCTTTTTCAGGCTATCCGTATCCTTGAAGATGCTCTTGAACGTCAGGTCGAGCCGAAGTACTTTCACGGCCATGCTGTCGTCGGTCACCATCGCCGAATTACGGGGTACCAGAATGGGAAAATCCACCCCATAATGCTCGAAACATGCTTTCAGCTGTAGCCAGTAGACAATCTCTGCCCCTCCTCCGATATAGGCGAGGTTCGGCAGGATCAGTTCCTGGTACAGCGGGCGCATCACCACATTGGGGCTGAACCGCTCAGGTTGGCGGTGTATTTCGGCCCGCAACTCGGCTTCGGTGAAAAAAATCCCCCGGTGGAGCACTTCGTACCGCCCATCGGCAAGCTTCACGATGCGCTCACGGAAGCTATCAATAAGGTAAAAGAAATTGATTTCACGGGCATGCACCTGTGTGGAGAAACCAGCCTCCTTCAGCGCCGCAGAGGTGCGCTCAATGGCCCGATAGCTGTGTTCGCCGAGGATATCCTGCTCGATGAACGAGGCAAAGTGCTTTTTGAGCGAGGCGTCATCGGCATCCATGATCACCAGCCCGTAAGCCTCGAACAATGCATTGACCAGGTACCTGGTGGCTGCCGACAGCGTGTCATGCCGTAGGTATGCCTCTTCTACCAACTTGGCCAGCTTGGCGGAATTTTCCGAAAGACCGAGGAAACTTTGGTACTGCCGCACGGCGTCTGCCATCCCGGCGGTTCGCATCCGTCCGGTAGCGCCCTGGGCCATGGCTTCCCAAGTAATCTTCCGGCCATGTAGGCGGGTATGGTTGATCTCGGCGAAGTCGTGATCTTCGGTAGCCATCCAATACACCGGTACGAAGCGATAATCCGGGAAGGCTTCCTGAAGGTCCTGGGCAAGCCGGATGGCGGTTACAATCTTGAAGATAAAATAAAGGGGGCCAGTGAAGATATTCAACTGGTGGCCTGTGGTAATGGTGAACGTGTGCTCGTCGGCCAAGGCCTCGATATTGGCGGCTACCGCCGGGTGGTGCTGGAGCAGCGCGCCGTACTGGCGCTCCAAGCTTTGCACCAGCGCCTGCCGATCGGTTTTGCCCGCCTTGGCTTTGATCTGCCGCGCAAAGCCTTCCATATCCGGCCGATTGCCCGTGAAAGGTGCCAAGGCCGGTTCGTTGTCCAGATACGCCAACAACGTCTTCGAAAAGCTGTTCGTGTCCCTGTAGTCTATGTAGGTCGCTTTCATTGGTAAGCAAAAATAGCAGTTGCCCGTAAAAGCGACGATTGATAACGATTATTTGACGATCGTTCCATACAAGTCGAAATCTTCCGCACGGTCGATACGGACCTGTGCGAAGCGGCCGAGCGTAAGGTAATTGTCCGCCGCGGGAATGAGTACTTCATTGTCTACTTCAGGCGAGTCGTACTCGGTACGGCCCACGAAATACTCCCCTTCTACCTTGTCCACCAGTACCTTGTAGGTATTGCCAATCTTCGCTTGGTTGATTTCGTAGGAAATGCCCTGTTGGATTTCCATGAGCCGTTCCACACGGGCAGCCTTTTCCTCCTCGGGCACGTCGTCCTCCAATTGGTAGGCATGGGTCTTCTCTTCGTGGGAATACGTGAAGCAGCCCAAGCGATCAAACCGGGTATCGGTCACCCACTGCTGCAGTTCGTCGAAATCCGCCGCGGTTTCGCCGGGGTAACCGCAGATGAGCGTGGTTCGGAGCGCAATGCCGGGTACCCGGTCGCGGATGGCGCTGACCAGGTCGATGGTCTTTTGCTTGGTGATGCCCCGGCGCATGGATTGGAGCATCCGATCGCTGATGTGTTGGAGCGGCATGTCGAGGTAGTTGCAGACGTTGCTACGTTCGTTCATCACATCGAGGACATCCAAGGGGAATCCCGAAGGGTAGGCATACTGCAGCCGTATCCACTCGATGCCCTCCACATCCGAAAGGCGCCGCAGTAAATCGGCGAGGTTGCGCTTCCCGTATAAATCGAGGCCATAATAAGTGAGGTCCTGGGCGATGAGGATGAGTTCTTTGGTGCCGTTTTTGGCCAGGTGCCGGGTTTCGGTGACCAAGCTCTCCATCGGCTTGGACACGTGTTTGCCCCGCATGAGCGGGATAGCACAGAAGGAGCACGGCCTGTTGCAGCCTTCGGCAATCTTGAAATACGCGTAATGCGACGGCGTGGTGAGCATACGCTCTCCCAGCAGCTCGTGCTTATAGTCGGCACCGATGGTGCCGAGCAGATCTTGCAGGTCATTGGTGCCGAAATAGGCGTCCACATTGGGGATTTCGGTCTGCAGCTCGGGTTTGTACCGTTCGGAGAGGCATCCGGTCACAATGACCTTCCCGACTTGGCCCTGCTCCTTGAGTGCGCTGTATTGCAGGATGGTATCGATAGACTCCTGCTTGGCATTGTCGATGAAGCCGCAGGTATTGATGACCACGATGTCGTCGGCCTGCACGTTAGTCGCCTCGTGCACCACGGGGATGTGGTTGCCGCGCAGCTGCCCCATCAGCACCTCACTGTCGTGGATGTTCTTGGAGCAACCCAACGTGACCACGTTTACACGGGTCTTGCTGGCAGCAGGGGACGAGGTCTTTACGTGTTTCGTTTTCATGCTATGCACCCATCACTTAAACAGCGACTCTACGAATTCCTTTTTATTGAACAACTGAAGATCATTCATTTTCTCTCCAACACCGATGTATTTCACGGGAATCTTGAATTGATCCGAGATGCCGATGACCACGCCGCCCTTGGCCGTACCGTCGAGCTTGGTGAGCGCCAAGGCATTCACATCCGTGGCTTGGGTAAATTGCTTGCATTGTTCGATGGCGTTCTGTCCGGTGGAGGCGTCGAGTACCAGCAGGATTTCGTGCGGGGCGCCAGGCACCACTTTCTGCATCACCTGCTTGATTTTGGTAAGTTCATTCATCAAGGCCACTTTGTTGTGCAGCCTTCCTGCGGTATCGATAATGGCTACATCATCGCCACCGGCTACGGCGGACTTGACGGTGTCGAAGGCTACCGATGCTGGATCGGAACCCATGGCCTGGGCTACCACGCGCACGCCAACCCGCTCGCCCCAAAGCTTGAGCTGGTCCACGGCAGCGGCCCGGAACGTATCGGCGGCACCCAGCACTACCTTGTTGCCCGCTTCCTTGAGCTGATAGGCCAGCTTGCCGATGGTGGTGGTCTTACCCACACCATTGACCCCTACAACCATAATGACATAGGGCTTATGTTCGCCGTATTCGAAGTGCTCGAAATCAGCGCTGTTGTTTTCGGCAAGCAGTGCCTGGATTTCCTCCCGCAGGATGCCGTTGAGCTCGGAAGTACTCACATATTTATCACGGGCTACACGGGCTTGGATGCGTTCGATAATCTTGAGCGTGGTGCTGACACCCACGTCAGAAGTGACCAGCACTTCCTCCAACTCGTCGAGTACTTCGTCGTCAACCGTGGATTTGCCCACCACAGCTTTGGTTATCTTAGAAAAAAACCCTTCTTTGGTTTTCTCCAGCCCCTTGTCCAAGGCTTCCTGTGCTTCCGGTGTTTCTTGCTTCTTCTTGAAAAAATCAAATAGTCCCATCGCTACTACGGCTAAAAAAAATCATAACAAAAAAGCCCTTCCGGTGACCCCCGAAACGGCTTTTTATCCTACCATATCCTTAAAAGACTAGTGCGATGCCGCCTCGGTGACGGTTTCGCGGGCCACTTCAATGGCTTCTTTTACGTGGTCGTTGTGCGCAATCAGTTCCTTAAAGGTATACGCGCCGGTCTTCGGAGACCTGACCGCAGTGATTACTTTGGTGTAATCCTTACCTTTGCCTGTTTTGAGTGACGCTACTGCTTTCTTTGCCATGTCTTTCTATTGATTATGCAAATTGCTCCGGAAAGCAATTGCGGATTACTTAATCTCTTTATGAACGGTCACACGCCGCAATATGGGATTGAATTTCTTCAACTCCAACCGTTCGGTCGTGTTCTTTTTGTTTTTCGTGGTGATGTAACGCGACATCCCAGGAAGACCGCTTTCCTTATGTTCGGTACACTCCAAAATCACCTGTACCCGATTTCCTTTTTTTGCCATTGTTTTACTGTATTATCATCCGCCGCCTAAGCGGGAATCACATGCCTAATTAAACGTACCCTTTTTTGATAAATTTGTTGATGACGGCGGTGATGCCGTTTTTATTGATCGTCTTTATCGCCGAGGTGGATACTTTCAGGGTAATCCAACGGTTTTCTTCGGGAATGAAGAACCGCTTGGTCTGCAAGTTGGGGTAAAACTTACGCTTCGTCTTCTTGTTCGAATTGGAAACGCTGTAGCCATTCATCGCCGCTTTTCCTGTTAAATCACAAACTCTTGACATGATGGTATGCTGTTTTGTATATCGTTAAAAGCCTTTTCGCAAAGAGTTTGCAAATATCAGCATTTGTTTTCTATTATACAATTTTTTTTTGAATTGGTAGGCGGCAAGTTATCTGGCAGGGAAGGGGCTAATACCACCACCCATTGACCTATGGCCATAGCCTTCGATAAAATTTATTACCTTTGTACTCAATATTCGGTCACTTCTTTTAATCATAAAAGCACCTATAGCATGAGCACAGAAAGTAAAAGGCAGCAGCGGTTTGCCGGCGTCATACAGCAGGATTTAGGTGAACTCTTCCAACGCGAAGGCAATGCGTGGGCTCCGGGAGCCTTTATCACGGTCACACGCGTACGGGTAACCCCCGATTTGGCCATAGCACGCATATACCTCAGCTTCCTCAACACCAAGCAGGCCAAGGAAGACATGGCCAATGTCAAATCACACGCCAACGAAATCCGCTATAAATTGGGTGCTCGCATCAAAAACCAAGCGCGGATTGTGCCGCAACTGGAGTTTTTCCTCGACGATACCAATGAATATGTGGAGCACATGGATAAGCTCTTCGACGAAATCAGCAAAGAATCCCGGCAACCGGAATAGACCGGATGATTTTCCAACTGGATAAGCACGACATCCGTTTCCCCGACCCGGCTTTGGCCGAGCCCGACGGCCTGCTGGCTATCGGTGGCGACCTGCGCCCCGAGCGGCTCATGGAGGCGTATGGACAAGGGATATTTCCTTGGTACAGCGACGAAACCCCCATCTTGTGGTATTCGCCGCACGAACGGTTCGTGCTCTTCCCCGAGGAACTGAACATCAGCAAAAGCCTACGGCAGGTGCTCCGGTCGGGACGCTTCGGCGTGACCTACGACCAGGCTTTCGCCGACGTAATCGCGACCTGCGCCGTTCAGCCGCGCCGCGGACAGCAAGGGACATGGATAACCGCCGATATGCAGGAGGCGTACATCGGCCTGCATAACCTGGGCAAGGCGCATTCCGTGGAGACCTGGTACGACGGCCAACTGGCGGGAGGACTTTATGGTGTATCGGTAGGGCAGGTCTTCTGCGGGGAAAGCATGTTCAGCCGAAAAGCCAACGCCTCCAAAGTGGCGTTGGCTTCGCTCTGCCAATCCAATGCCTATGCACTAATCGATTGCCAAGTGTATACGGCCCACCTCGCTTCCTTGGGCGCCCGGATGATCCCCCGCGAGGTGTACCGCCGCTATATCGCTAGAAGTTGACGTTAAACGCCCCTCCGGTGATTTCGCGCATGGAATTGTCCTTATTGTTTTTGGCGGAGAACTGGAACGTGCCCTTGATGACCTTGTCGGTCAACTCGGATATCTTGATCTCACCCGCCACGGAGGAGTCAAAAGGGGCCTGCCAAACTTGGGTAGCGGTAGGGTTGGAGATATTGACTTCGGTATAGCTCGCACTGATGGCGATATTTGCCCCGCCGCCAATTTGGTAGGTTCCGGTGCCATCGACCCCGTTCATGACCAATACGATGGCCTTGCCCGAAGTTTCATTGCCCTGGACCGTTATCATGGACGTTCCGCCGACATTCACCCGATTGGCCATGGTGGTCATCTTGAGGGATGTGAAGGAAGCACTGCCAATCTTGGCCTTAATCGTGCCGGAGGCGGCACCCCCATCAGGGCCCCCATCGTCATTTTTCTTGCATGACGTTGCTGCTACCGCACAGGCCAGCATCAGCAACACAAAGTAGCTGTTTTTCATTGCGTTCATTGTTCTCGTTGTTTTGATTTTCATTGTATGTAATTATTGGTTTTCTGTCTGTTTTTCTATGCCCCAACGATTGCTTCGCGTGTTGTTCTTTATTGGCAATCGCATCCGCGGGTTTCACTTCATATGCGGCACCACCGTTCCTGACCCGGTGAGGCGTGCCGCACCGAAGCGCGGCACACGCAAACCAGGCACCATGAAAATGTGTGCCGCCTTACAGCTTGAAAGCTGAAATTTCATTCGATTTGGATTTGTAGTAAAGCATCCCCCCCAATTCGTCGACTTGGTATTCGGGTTTTTTATCGCGAAGCACGATTTCCTTTTCTATTTCACCCGTGTCCTTGCTTACCCTGACCAAGCCTACGCCACCTTCAAGGTCGGTGAGGATAAATTGCGCGTTTTCCGTAGCCGCTGTCGCCCGGAAGCGCTTGTTCATCTCGGCAAATGAGGCCGAAGCGATGTTGGCAAAGCCTTCCTGGTAAGCCTTCATCTCCTCACCATAGCTATTCAGCATGTTGCTGCCGGCATAATGGCCGTACCGCCCGCCCTGATAAGCTGCAGCTGCGGACATTGCCATCGAAGCTACTGCCAACACGCCGGTCGCGGCCTTGATGAAGCCGCTTTGGCCGGGCGACTTGTGGTAGGCGTGGAACCGCTCCTTCCCTTCGAAATCGAGCATCATCAGGTTCTGGCTGGAGGTAAGCAGGATACCCCCGTCGCGCATCGCCAACGCACCAGGCGCTTCTTTTTCCTTAAATGCGACCGCCGCAAACGTACTGATGTCACCTGTACGCTCGTCGATGGCCACGACCTCCTCCCCGGTACTGATCAGGTATCGCTGGTGGCTCTTGTCGTATCCGCTTGCCACAGCCTTGGCCTTCTTGTATTTGATGGGTTTGCTCCAAATGGACTCGCCCGTGGAGAGGTTGATGATATCGGCGTCCGTATCGGTGATGTAAATCAGCCCCTGCGGCGTGAGCGCCATCGTGTGGATGTTTTCCCCGGTCTTAAGCGGCTTCTTGAACAGGGCGTTTCCTTCAAACGAAATCTTGTTGATACCGCCTTCGTAAATGCCGAACAGGATACCGTCTTCCATGATGTAAAAATGTTGTACGAAGCCTTTTGTCTTGGGAGCTTTTTCCCACAAGTCCTCCCCGGTGGCCGCACTGAGGAATCCAATCTTCGACTCGGAAGCGCCGGCCAGCTTGCCAGCAATACCTTTCTTGTCCGAGTTGTCGACATCGCTCACCACGGCCAATCCCTGCGGCAGAATCTCGAACCGGGTGACTTTGCCCTTGATTTTGCGCTCCTGTTTCCACAGCTGCTGGCCTGCACTGCTTACCTTGTGGATGCGCGTATCGCCATTGGGGCGCTCCTCAAACCCGTAAATCTCATTCCCGGAATTATCCGCCACCAACCAGGTAATCTTGTCCAAGTCGGCCTCCCAAAGGATCTGCCCATTCTTGAAATCGGCACATACCAGGTTTTTGCTGGTAGGCACCAGCACCTTGTCGCCGGTAAGGTATGGGTCGCCCGAACTGACCGGAACGCTGTTGCCCATGCGCACCTTGCCAGCCTTCGAATCAAGCGATGAAAAACCTTCCTGCTTGCCCGTGGCCAAATCATAGATACCCACCGCCAGCATGTCGTTTTCTTTCCGCGTGCGGTTGCCCACGACCACCAGCTTGTTTTGTGGGAGAAACACCCTAGCCTTGGCGACCAGTTTCCATCCATTTTCTTCCGTGGCAAACAGTACCTTGCCCGATACCACGTCGATGACGGTCTTTTTGGAACCGAGCATCCCACCTTGATTGACGATGACGTAGGGCGAGAGCGGAACGAACTCGAGTTCTTCTTGTTTGACCTTCCCGTATTCCTGAAATATGAAATGGGGGGTAGCCTCCCCTGGTTTGATGCCGGCCAAGCCGCCCCCGCCAGCAACGATCAATACGCCGGCATCGGTGAGGTTCATGAACTCAATCTTGCCTCCTAGGTCGTAAGTGAGGTCCGGTTGATCTTTCTTTTGTGCATAGGCGGCGATAAACAATGCCACCAATGGTGTTACGAGTACTTTTTTCATGGTCTATAAAACGTTGATTGAATACAGCGGTAAAGGTAGAACAGCGTGAAATGCCCTCCTATTCGGGTGATTGCGTATTTCTCCTACGGGTTTATACGTAGCCCGAATCGGTAGTATTCCGTATTGGCTCCTGCTTCCCCCACCGGTACCTTTGCTTCGCTGAGGTTAACGCTGAACAGGGTGACCAAGGCATAACCGAAACAATTAACTAATTCAAGTATCAATCAATTTAATCATTAATCCGTTAATCCAAAAACAATGAAAAAGAAAGCTAAACTCGTATCATTCATGGTTTTATTTGTCCTCTTTGGGGCGTCGCGCTCCTTCGGCCAGGCGTTTGAGCAAGGAGATAAACTGCTCAACATCGGTGTGGGACTCGGCAGCCAGTTCATGGCGTCGGGCGCGAAAGGCACACCCCCGGTGGGGCTGAGCCTGGAGTTCGGCGTGAGCGACAAAATCAGCGTAGGCGCCTACGCGGGCTATGCCGGCGCCAAGGTGGAGACCGGCTTCGGTGACTGGAAGTACAACTACATCATCGTGGGTGGCCGGGGTTCCTATCACTTCGACTTCGGCGTGGAAAACCTCGATCCGTATGCCGGGGCGCTATTGGGCTATAACATCGCATCGGTAAGCACCGATTCCAACCTACCGACCGCATCGGCAGGCGGGTTTATCTGGGGTGCACATGCTGGCGCACGATACTTCTTTAGCCCCAAATTCGGCGCGTTTGCCGAAGTAGGTTACGGTATCGCTTGGCTCAATGTAGGTGTGGCGTTGAAGTTTTAGCATATACTGGTTTGGGAAGCCGCGGCGCAGGCAAGCCCCGCAGCTTCCTAAACCAAGTTATGGGCAAATGCATATTTGATAAGCCCCACCGTATTGGTACATTTGATTTTGCGCATCAGGTTTTTGCGGTGTACTTCGACGGTTCGGTCGCTGATGAATAACCGGGCAGCGATTTCCTTATTGGTAAGTTCTTTGATAATCAAGCGAAGCACCTCGACTTCGCGGTCGGTCAGCGGTTCGTCAGGTTCTTGTTGCTTTGCCAACTGGAATAATTTCTGCCCCGCCTCAGCACTCAGGTAAGGTTTGCCTTTCAATACCGACTGCATCGCCAGGGACAGCTCATCCATGGCACTCTTTTTCAACACATAGCCGTCGGCGCCCGCAGCGATAGCCTCCTTGATGACGGCCGCCTCGTCATGCATCGTGAGCATGATGATTTTTAGGCTGGGATGGACTATCTTAGCTTGCTTGATCAATTCGACCCCATTGATGTCGGGCATGGAGTAATCGGCGACCATCAAGTCAACCGGCTTGGTCCTAAGAAACGCCAGCGCGTAAGTAGCCGATTGGGTAGCCGCAACAATATCGAATTGGGCATCATCCCTGAAGACCATTTTCAGCCCGTCCGTAAGAATCGGATGGTCATCAACCAATAAGACACTGTATTTCATCGTAGGCTGATAAGAAATAATTTAGCTTGAGTACAAAGTTAACTAATTTTACGATTTTTACTGCATGCATTCAAACTAAATAAACGGATACAACCAAATCCTAACTAACATGAAAATCTTGTACATGTTGCTGATAGCGCTGTTCGGTGCAAACCTCCAACAAATCGCACCTGAACCTGAAGAAAGGCAACGGCTCAAGCAATGGCTGGATGACTCGTACGAATACCGTTTCAGCAATCCCGACTCTTCCCTATACTACGGCCTCAAGGTGCTCAAGGCGGCAAAGGCAGCAGCCCTCCGGGATGTGGAAGCCGATGCCCTGCGGAGCTTGAGCACAACCTACCAAGCGCAGGGCGACTACACGCAGGCGCTGGAATATGGGTTCGAAGCCCTCCGCGTGAGCCGGGAACTGGACGACCGGCTCAAAACCGCCCATACACTAAACATCATCGGCATCATCTATGACCAGCAAGGCAATTTCCCCGGCGCCCTCAACCACTACCGCGAGGCTTATGACATCTATAAAGCGCTTGGCAATGATGAATGGCTTGCCATGATGGCTGTCAATTTGGGTATATTATTCAAGGGTCAGGGAGAATATGAAAAGGTTATCCCTTACTACCGCGATGCATACGCCATCTACCGCAGGCTCGAGCGACCGGCAGAAGCTGCATTTTGCGAAACCAACCTGGGTTCGGTATTTTATTACACACAGCAATACGATAGCTGCGTCTATTATTCACTGAAAGCCGAAAAGGCATTGGCCGAGCATGGTTACCTGCAAATCCTTCCCTCGGCCCAAAGCAACGCTGGATTAGGCTATTTCGGCCTAGGCAAATTCGGGGAAGCCAAGGACTACTTTGAAAAGGCATTGGTCGCGCACCGGAAGTACGCGAACAAAAAAGAAATCGCCTTTGTGCTCATCCAACTGGCCAAGGTATACCAAGAGCTTGCACAGCCCGACAAATCCCATGCATTACTTGCGGACGCCAAGCAGCTCGCGGAGGAAATCGGCTCAGCCAATGAGGCGATGGACGCATCAAAACTACTGGCCGCGCACTACGTGGATCGGAATGATTACCGGAGGGCATACCTGGAATACGTCAATTACAGCACCGTAAAGGACACGTTGTTCGAGGCAGAAAAGGCCCGTGCGCTCACCAACTACCAAGTCCAATACGAAACCGAGAAAAAAGAACAGCAAATCGAGCTCCTGAACCGGGAAACAGCCATCCAAAAGCTGCAGTTGAGGCAACGCGGCCTGCTCCTGCTGGTCACCCTCGCCGTACTCCTGGCTGGGGCTACCACGGTTTACCTGGTGTTCAAACAGCGTAAGCTGAAGGCTGAGGCGCGCCTGCAGCAGGAAATCAACCACCAGCAGGAAAAGGCAACGCGCGACGTGCTGGACGCCGAAGAACGCGAACGGCGGCGCATCGCAGGCGACCTGCACGATGGGGTCGGGCAAACGCTGTCTGCCGCCCTGCTCAACCTAAACTACCTGCATAAAAGCATCGGCGAGGGCGGTGCACCCGACATCAATGCCATGGACAGTGCACTCAGCCTGGTGAGGGACTGCTACCAGGAAGTACGTAGCATTTCGCACCAGATGATGCCCAACGCGCTGTTGAAGGCGGGATTGGCGTCTTCAATCAAGGAATTTTTGGATGCCATCGACGGCAAAAGCATCAAGGTACACCTCAGCGTATCCGGATTGGACCAGCGCTTGGACCAACGGCTTGAAACCGTACTCTACCGAGCCGTGCAGGAAGCCGTAAACAACGTTGTCAAGCATGCACAAGCTTCACGGCTAACCATCCAAATCATGAAAGACGAGGAGAGCATAGCGGTGACCATCGAAGACAACGGCCGGGGATTCGACACCTCGGACTCCGCCTACACCGAGGGAATCGGGCTAAAAAATATCCGCTCGCGCGTAGCTATGCTGCAAGGGACGGTGGATGTAGACTCCGCGCCGGGCAGGGGAACCGTAATCGTCATCTATATCCCGATGTAACGGCAGACCGGCTTAATTCTTTCGCTCCGTTACCCAAAAATTGTTGAAGCCCAACCCGTTTTGCAGTTCCAGTAGTTGCTGCTGGAGCATCTCCAGGATGGCCAGGAAATTATAGACGAATTGCACTTTGTTTTCGGAGTTTTTGACAATCGTGCTGAAATCCAGTTTTTTATTGATGGCAACCAACGATGCAATGGCTTTCTTCTGCTGTTCGATGGTATAGGGGTATTTCACTACCGTGTGCCGCACTTCCTTGCTGCGGGACGTATAGCCGTACATCAGCTTTTCGTATACCACCATAAGTTTGTACAGGTCAAATGTGGTCAATTCCTCCCCCTGGCCAGCATGGTCTCCCATCAATTGCAGGTCCGTACCGATGTTGCCTCGCTTGGCCTGCCTCAAGCGCTGCTCTTCCAATAGGCGCAACTCCTCGGAAACATCCTTGAATTGTTTGTACAACACCAGTTTCTGCACGAGGTCTTGCTTGGGATCTATTTCATTGCCTTCCTCATCCAACTCGGGCCGGGGCAACAGCATCTTGGCCTTGATGCGCATCAAGGTGGCAGCCACGAAAATAAATTCACTGGCCAGCTCCATGTTGAGCGCCTGCATGTGCAGGATGTAATCAAGGAAATCGTTGGTAATCTTGGCGATGGGAATGTCGTGGATATCCAGTTCATCCCGTTCGATGAAGAACAGCAGCAAATCAAACGGCCCTTCAAACTGCGGCAGCTTTATTTCGTAACCTTCGGCCTGCATCTGGCAAAGGTAAGCATTTGGGGGAGTTGCTAAACAAACCAGCGGATACATTTGTTCACTACTTAACTTTTTGTCGATTATTATTGTTTACTTTGTACCAATTTTTCCAAACCGGACACTATGGAGATTGAAGCCGGAGAACTGCTCAAGAGCATACAAACGCCCGCAGACCTGAAAAAACTTGGCCAAGCGGATTTGGTGAAGCTGTGCGGCGAACTCCGCCAATACATCATCGATGCCGTATCGGTACACGGGGGGCATTTCGCCGCTAGCCTCGGGGTGGTGGAACTGACCGTTGCGTTGCATTATGTGCTCAACACGCCTTATGACCAATTGGTATGGGACGTGGGCCATCAGGCCTATGGACACAAAATCCTCACCGGCAGGCGCGATGCATTCCACACCAACCGCGTGTTGGGAGGCATCAGCGGATTCCCCAAGCGCAGCGAGAGTGAATATGACGCCTTTGGGGTGGGGCATTCTTCTACCTCAATCTCCGCTGCATTGGGCATGGCAGTGGCTTCGCGTTACAAAGGCGAAACGGATCGGCAGCACGTCGCTGTCATCGGCGATGGCGCCATGACCGCGGGGATGGCTTTCGAAGCGCTTAACCATGCCGGCATCGAAAAGTCCAACCTGCTCGTCATCCTCAATGACAACTGCATGTCCATAGACCCCAATGTGGGGGCATTGAAAGAATACCTGACCAGCATCACGACGTCGCGGTCGTGGAACCGATTCCGGGACGACATTGCCCATGTGCTGGCCAAAATATCCGAAATAGGCCCCGATGCCCTGGGCATCGCCAAAAAAATCGAGAAAAGCATCAAGGGCACGCTGCTCAAGAACAGCAATTTATTCGAATCGCTCAATTTCCGGTATTTCGGCCCGGTAGATGGGCATGACGTGAAGCGGCTTGTACATACGTTGGACGATCTCCGGAAAATCCCAGGGCCCAAGCTACTGCACTGCATCACGGTGAAAGGCAAAGGCTATGCGCTGGCCGAAAAAGACCAGACCACTTGGCATGCCCCGGGGCTGTTCGACAAAATCACCGGCGAAATCAAGAAATCGAAAAGTGAAAAACCTGTCGCGCCAAAATACCAAGACGTCTTCGGGCACACACTGGTGGAACTGGCGGAAAGGAATGATAAAATCATGGGCATCACTCCGGCCATGCCGTCAGGCTCATCCATGAACATCATGATGAAGGCCATGCCCGACCGTGCATTCGATGTGGGCATTGCCGAACAGCACGCCGTGACGTTTTCTGCCGGATTGGCAACCCAGGGCATGGTGCCATTCTGCAACATTTACTCCAGCTTCATGCAACGCGCATATGACCAGGTAATCCATGATGTCGCCATCCAGAACCTCCATGTGGTGTTCTGCCTGGACCGAGCGGGGATAGCCGGTGCGGATGGTCCTACGCACCACGGTGCGTATGACCTTGCCTATATGCGGTGCATCCCCAACCTGACCGTCGCCGCGCCGATGAATGAGGAGGAACTCCGCAACCTGATGTACACCGCGCAGCAAGAGGGTATGGGCCCCTTTGCCATCCGGTATCCGCGCGGGCAGGGGGTCATGCCGGATTGGCGGCGCCCACTCCAAGCCGTGGAAGTAGGCAAAGGCCGCAAAATCTCCGACGGCGAGGAATTGGCGCTGCTCACTGTCGGCCATATCGGCAACGAGGCGGTCAAAGCCTGCATCACGCTCAACCAAGAAGGCATCTTTCCCGCGCACTACGACCTGCGCTTCGTAAAGCCGCTGGACGAAAGCCTGCTGCACGAGGTTTTTGGCAAATTCAAGAAAATCGTCACCATCGAAGATGGCTGTATCCAAGGGGGTATGGGAAGCGCGGTACTGGAATTTATGGCAGACCATGGCTATCAAGCAACCGTGTTGCGGTTGGGCATTCCCGATACGGTGGTCGAGCACGGCGAACAGCAGGAGCTATGGGCGCTATGCGGATATGATGCATCCGCCATCGTTGATGCGGTACGCAAAATGGCTGTCGCCCGTAAAACGAAGACGTTGGTGAGTTAATCAAGATGACGAGGCTTCAAGAATACCTGAAACCGTTAACCGTTGCCATCGCTTGGGCCATGGCGTGTTCATCTCCCGGGCTGGCACAGCAGGCACCGGCCATCCACGCGCTTTCAATCAAGCCGACTTATGGTGTGGATATGGCCAAGGGCGGGGGAGCCGGCAACTACCTCTACGGACTTCATGCCAGCTACGACCGTGATTTATCGGCAAGTACCCAACCTTGGATTCAGCTCCTGAACGCCAAAACCTTGTCGTTCGGCGTACTATGGCACCACATGGGCCATATGAAGGAAATCGTCGATGGCCAAGCCTACACACATGGCATGGCGGTTGGCCTACTCAGCGAACTTGATTTCCAATTGCTGCAAGCAGGCCCGGTGAAAATCCTGCTCACCCCCGGCGCAGGCATGACGTACATCACGGAAACCATCGACACCCAACCGGCCACCACCACAGTAGGCAGCCATTTAAACCTGATACTCACGGCTGAACTGGGTTTGGAAGTCCCAATCAGCGACCGCGTAAGCTTAACAGCAGCTGGCAATATACTCCATTATTCCAACGGCGGATTGAAAATCCCGAACGGCGGCATCAACACGATCAACGGTTCCGTCGGCGTCAAGACTGCATTGGGCCTTACCAGACCTGCACCCATAGCCACCTCAAAGGCTGCCTTCGCCTTGCCGGAGGGCAGCAGCGGCGAACTAATCGTCGGCGTGGGCCGCCGGGGCAAGTACCGCACCGACGATGGTTTTTGGCGCACGGGTATCTACGGTGGATACAATTACTACCTCAACCCCGCAGTCGGGTTCAAAGCCGGCTTGGACATGATTTACTACCACACCGTATTCGATATCAATCGCTTCGACGAAACGTTCCAATACTACGGGTCGTCGTATGATCGCGTTCGCTTGGGGGTCAGCGCCGGTGCAGAAGTTGCTTTGGGCCGATTCGCCGTCAATTGGATGTTTGGTCGGTACCTGCATTACAACAGTTTCCACGGATTCAAGTGGTATTGGTCATCGGCCTTGCGGTATTATGTCACGCGGAACATCGGGTTGCAAAGCACGCTTTACATGCACCGCATGCAGGCCGACTACCTCAATTGGGGCGTGGTTTTCCGGATCTAACGTCGTGCAACACCGATGTTACATCCTCCTTTTCATTTCGGAATAGGAATTACTAACTTAGCCAACCTATACTGACGCTCATGAAATCGATGAAATTACGTTTAGCCATATTGGCACTGAGTCTCTTTGCCCTGCATGTAGATGCCCAGCAATCCGTTCCCCGGCCAAAATTGGTCGTTGGACTGATGGTTGACCAAATGCGTTGGGACTACCTGTACCGGTTCTACGATCGCTATGGGGAAGGCGGTTTCAAGCGTTTGCTGAATGAAGGGTTTTCCTGCGAAAACACCTATATCCCTTATGTACCCACCTATACGGCCATCGGCCATAGCACGGTCTATACGGGCAGCGTCCCGGCTATCCATGGCATCGCAGGTAATGATTTCATCATCCAGCAGACCGGACAACGGATGTACTGTACCCAAGACGACAACGTCAGCGGCACGGGCACCGATGAAAGCGAAGGCAAACAATCGCCCCGCAACCTCCTCGTCTCTACCATTACCGACCAGCTCAAACTGGCGACGAACTTCCGCTCCAAGGTTATTGGCATCGCCATCAAAGACCGTGGGGGTATCCTCCCTGCCGGGCATTTTGCGGATGCTGCCTATTGGTTCGAGGGGAAATCCGGCAACTGGATTTCCAGCACGTTCTATATGCAGGAATTGCCCCAATGGGTCAAGCAATTCAACGCACAGAAACTTGCCTACAACTACCTCCAGCAAGATTGGAATACGCTTTATCCCATCGAGACCTATACGCAGAGTATCGCTGACGACAACGCCTATGAGGCGACCTACCGCGGGGAAGAGGCCCCCGTGTTTCCGAAGAAACTCGCCGTACTGGCCAAGGATAATGGCCTAGGGCTAATCCGCACCACACCTTTCGGCAACACGCTCACCCTGGATTTGGCCAAAGCAGCAATCAGCAACGAGCAGCTGGGGCATAATCCAGGTGGGTTCACCGATTTCCTGTGCGTAAGCTTATCTTCTACCGACTATGTGGGCCACCAATTTTCCGTCAATGCCATCGAAATCGAGGACACCTACCTGCGGCTGGACAAGGAATTGGAGGCCTTCTTCGCATACCTGGATGAACAGGTGGGCAACGGCGAATACACGCTGTTCATCACGGCCGACCACGGGGCCTCCCATAATCCCTTGTTTTTCATGGATAAGCGCGGCAATGCCGGTTACTTTGATGAACGCAACGCCCTGTCGGGCCTCAACGCGCTGCTTGCCGAGCGATTCGGACAGGAGAAAATCGTACGGAGCTTGATGAATTACCAAGTGCATCTCGACTACGAAGTAATCCAAGCTAACGGGCTGGATGAGGAAGCTATCAAGGAAACGGCTATCAAGTTCTTGCGTAAACTGGAAGGCGTAGCCTTCGTAACCGATATGGAAAAGGCCGGTGCCTCAAGTATCCCCACACGTATCCGGGAACGTATCGCCAATGGGTACAACCCCAAACGCAGCGGCTGCATCCAGCTGATCCTCGAACCGCAATGGTATAGCGGCTCACCCCGTTCGCGCGGCACCACACACGGTACCTGGGCGTCCTACGATGCGCACATCCCGCTGGTATGGATGGGGTGGGGCATCAGGCATGGTGCCACCAACCGCGAGACGCACATGACGGACATCGCCCCGACCATCGCTGCACTCCTCCACATCGAGGAACCAAACGGAAACATCGGGCAACCGGTACTCGAGCTATTGGGTAAGTAATCGGCCCCTGTGATGCGAAGGCTACACAGGGGCGTTGAGGGTGTACGACAAAACCACGCAGTAGCTGCGAAGCAAACCCCGCAGGGCTCACCGCAGGTAATCCGTTGTTGCTCGCGAGCGAGCCTTTGCGGCTTGAAATAGTTTCTCGCCAAGACGCTAAGGCGCAAAGAAAGTCACTTCGCGACTCTGCGCCTTTGCGTGAGAAAATGAAAAAGGGAAAACTGTCGTGCACCCGGGTGTTGATACTAAAAAAATTATCCGTACTTTTGTGTTCCTTCGTGGCTCCCCGTCGGGTTTGTTCATCACCACTAAAGGTTAGCGTGTCGATGAAAATGCAGGTTCCATGAAGTCTTGAAATGCAATTATGCTCGAATGAATACAGCAATAGCGACGCTCGATCCCAAAACCCATATCGTCATCAAAGGTGCACGTGTGCACAACCTAAAGAACATTGATGTGGCCATCCCCAAGAACAAGCTGGTGGTCATCACGGGCATGTCGGGCTCCGGAAAATCCTCGTTAGCTTTCGATACGCTCTATGCAGAGGGCCAACGCCGCTATGTGGAAAGCCTGTCGTCCTATGCCCGCCAGTTCATGGGTCGGATGAGCAAACCGGAGGTCGACTACATCAAGGGCATCGCACCCGCCATCGCCATCGAACAGCGGGTAATTACCAGCAACCCGCGCTCTACGGTAGGTACCTCCACGGAAATCTACGACTACCTCAAATTGCTCTACGCCCGCATCGGCAAAACATTTTCCCCCGTATCCGGGGAAGAAGTCAAGAAGGATACCGTCTCCTCGGTTACCGGTTTCGTGACTGCCTTGCCGGCGGGAACCGTGGCCACCGTCAGCGCACCGCTGCACCCCAGCAACAACCGTACGCTTAAAGAAGAATTGGCTGTCCTGCTGCAGAAAGGATTTGTGCGGGTAACCTTTGGAGGAACGGTACAGAAAATCGAGTCGTTGCTGGAAAACCCCGAACTGGAAAACCGGGCGGCCGAAAGCGGGGATTTGCTTGTCGTCATCGACCGCGTTTCCATTGACGGGGAAGAGGACACAGCTAACCGCATTGCCGACTCGGTACAAACCGCATTCTTCGAAGGCAAGGGCGACTGCTACGTGGAGGAAAACGGCGTTGTCCATACGTTCTCGGACCGTTTCGAGCTCGACGGCATGGCATTCGAGGAACCGACGCCCAATTTCTTCAGCTTCAACAACCCCTATGGCGCCTGCAAACGCTGCGAAGGGTATGGCCGTATCATCGGTATCGATCCGGATTTGGTCGTTCCCGATAAAAGCCGCTCGGTATACGACGGTGCCATCGCGCCTTGGCGGGGGGAAAAAATGGGTGAATGGCTCCAACGGCTGGTGCGGAATGCCTCCAAATTCGATTTCCCCATCCACCGGCCATACCGCGACCTTACGGAAGCGCAGAAAGAGCTGCTCTGGACAGGTAACCACTACTTCAGCGGGTTGAACAGATTTTTCAAAGAGCTGGAAGAGCAGACCTATAAAATCCAGTACCGCGTCATGCTTTCCCGCTACCGGGGAAAAACGGACTGCCCGGAATGCAAGGGAACACGTCTCCGCAAAGATGCCGCTTATGTAAAAATAAATGGAAAGTCGATTTCCGACATCGTGTTGATGCCGCTGGATATTGCGCTGGCTTTTTTCCAAAATCTCGAGCTGACGCCCAGCGAGGCGAAAATTGCACAGCGTCTCCTCACCGAAATCTGCAATAGGCTGCAATACCTTACCGATGTGGGACTCAGTTACCTTACGCTGAACCGGTTGTCAAACACACTCTCCGGAGGCGAATCCCAGCGCATCAACCTGGCCACCTCCCTTGGAAGCTCCCTCGTGGGTTCCATCTACGTGCTCGACGAACCCAGCATCGGATTGCACCCACGCGATACCCAGCGCCTCATCAAGGTACTCCAGTCACTGCGCAACGTGGGAAACACCGTGTTGGTGGTCGAGCATGAACAGGAGATGATGCAGGCGGCAGACTACTTGATCGATATCGGACCGGAAGCGGGGATAAATGGCGGCAAGCTAGTATTCAACGGCACTTACCAGGAATTGCTGCAAGACACCCAAAGCCTCACCGGTAGCTATTTAAGCGGCAAGGACCGCATCCCCATACCAACACACCGGCGTAAATGGCACGATGCCATACTGATCAAGGGAGCCCGAGAAAAAACCCTAAAAGGGGTTGACGTGCGCTTCCCGCTCAACGTATTTACCGTGGTAACCGGCGTGTCCGGTTCGGGCAAGACCTCGTTGGTGAAGCGCATCCTTTACCCTGCATTGCAGAAAGCACTCGGTAGTTATTCCGGTGAACAAACCGGACTGTATGACGGCATCGACGGTGATATCCATCGGCTTGAACAAGTAGAACTGGTCGACCAAAACCCAATCGGTCGCTCATCGCGCTCCAATCCGGTAACCTACGTGAAAGCTTGGGACGAAATCCGCTCCCTGTACAGTTCGCAACCCGCAGCCAAGGCCGCGGGATTGAAGCCGGCAGCGTTTTCCTTCAACGTGGAAGGCGGGCGCTGCGACGTGTGCCAAGGCGAAGGCGAAGTCAAAATCGAGATGCAATTTATGGCCGACATCGTGCTCCCCTGCGAAGCATGCGGCGGCAAGCGTTTCAAACAGCATGTGCTCGATATCACTTGGCACGAAAAAAATGTTTCCGACATCCTAGACCTGAGTGTCGACGAGGCGCTTGAATTTTTCGCCGATCAGCCCAAGGTATTGGCCAAACTGCAGCCGCTTGCCGATGTAGGCCTCGGCTATGTAAAGCTGGGCCAGTCGTCGAGCACACTGTCCGGAGGCGAAGCGCAGCGCATTAAACTCGCCTCGTTCCTCATCAAAGGCAACAACAGCAAAAACACCCTGTTTATCTTTGACGAACCAACGACCGGCCTGCATTTCCACGATATCAAGAAACTGTTGAAATCGTTCGATGCCCTTATTGCCCAAGGAAACAGTATCCTTGTCATCGAACATAATATGGATATGATCAAGAGTGCCGATTGGATTATCGACATCGGACCGGAGGGTGGGGAGAATGGCGGACAACTCCTATTCGAAGGAACGCCGGAAGAAATGGTCAAAACCGCCGATACGCATACTGCACGGTTTTTAAAAAGGCATCTCTGTTAATATCCTTATTTTTAAGTAAGCTATAATGCCTTCAGAAAATGAAACATCGACTGTTTTTCATGGTGCTGTGCGCTTCCTTCTTGGGCACAGCCTTCGCCCAGCCTACTCAAAAACCTCCCTTGCATGGCAAGCATTGGATGGCCATCACCGGCAAGCCCCTAGCTGCCACGGCGGGTGCGCTGGTCTTTGAATGGGGGGGCAACGCCGTTGACGCGGCCTGTGCCATGCTGGCCGCCACCTGTACGATGTGGGATGTGCTGAGTTGGGGTGGTGAGACGCAGGCGCTTATCCATAATCCGAAAACCGGAAAAGTGATTGCCATCAACGCACTGGGCGTAGCGCCCACCGGCGCCACGCCGGAATTCTTCAAGGCAAAAGGGTATCAGTTCCCCCCGGAATACGGCCCGTTGGCCGCCGTAACCCCCGGCACGCCGGGGGGCATCTGCTATATGCTGGCCGAATACGGCAAACTGAGCCTTAAAGAGGTGCTCGCCCCGGCGATGCAAATGGCCGCCGGATACCCAATAGACGCGCAGACCGCCAACAGCATCGAACGTGGAAAAGATCGCATCAAACAATGGCCTTATAGCAAAGCGGTATTCCTACCCCACTTGGGCGAAGAACGGGAAGCCCCCGAACCCGGCGAAATCTTTGTGCAGAAAGATTTGCTGGCCACCCTCCAAAAAATGGTGGATGCCGAACAGGATGCACTCAAGCAAGGCAAATCACGGAAAGACGCCATCATGGCCGCTTACGACCGGTTTTATAAAGGCGATATCGCCGAGGAAATCGTGCGGGGAGCGCGCGAACAGGGCGGGCTGTTTACGATGGAAGACCTGGCCAACTGGAAACCTATCGAAGAAGAGCCCCTGATGACGACCTATAAAGGCATCGATGTATACAAGTTGCAGGAATGGACCCAAGGGCCTTCGCTGCTGCAGGCATTGAACATCCTGGAAAATTTCGACCTGCAAGCGATGGGCTACAACTCAGCTGAATATATCCATACGATTTATCAAACGATGAATCTCGTTTTTGCCGACCGCGATTTTTATTACGGCGATCCCTATTTCAGTCCGCGTCCGCCCATAAAGGGCCTGCTAAGCAAAGCATACGCAAAGGAGAGAGTCAAGCTCATCAATCCCAGCAGCAACGACCCCAACCCCCAGCCGGGAGACCCGTACCCTCATCAAGGGGAAACCAATCCATTCAAGGCGCTGCTGGCCCAACGCCAGCAGTTGCTGGCCGACACCAGTGGCTTGGACGATCTGGAGCATTTTGTGCCCACACACGATGCAATAAGCTTCCGGTTGAACCCGCTGGAATTTGACCATGCTACGGCTGTCAACGCTGACAGCCTCTACGATGCCCGTCTGTTGCGTGGCACCACGAGCGTGGAGGCAGCCGATGCCGAAGGATGGGTGGTGTCCATTACACCGAGCGGCGGTTGGCTGCCTGCATGCATCGCCGGCCGTACCGGCATCGGCATGAGCCAACGCATGCAGAGTTTCGTGCTCGACTCCATCATCGATCCCTTCAATGTCGTCGCCCCCGGCAAGCGGCCCAGGGTGACCCTTACGCCCTCCATGGCCCTCAAGGAAGGGAAACCGTATCTTTCCTTCGCCGTACAGGGCGGCGATACCCAGGACCAAAACCTGCTGCAGTTTTTCCTCAATATGGTGGAGTTTGACATGACCGTGCAGCAAGCTACCGAAGCAGCCAATATCAACAGCAACCAACTGTGGCTATCACTCGGGGGCACGCAATTCAAAGACCGTATGCCGCGACCGGGAAGCATCCTGATCAGCAGGACCACACCGCAGGACGTGGCGGATAAACTTAAAAGCATGGGGTATTCGGTAAGGCAGGGCAACCGGACAAGTGGCCCCATCAATGCGATTTTCGTTGACCACAAGCACGGCTCGCTGTGGGGCGGGAGCAGCAACAATGGTGAAGACTATGGCATAGGATGGTGAGCTGACAAAAGTTTCTTTTTATGGTATTTTTTAGTAGGTTTGTAATTGATTAGCAATTATAGACTTACGCCGATGCCAGCTGTTGACTCTTTAACTATCCAGCGCCTGATAGCTGGCGACGAGGTTGCCTTCCGCACGGTCTATGATTGTTACAGCGGGCAGGTATACCAACTGGCCTTCCGTTTCCTGAAAGACACCAACTGGAGTGAAGAGCTGGTACAGGATGTATTCCTGAAACTCTGGCTTAATCGCGAGGGACTGGATATCCAAAGCAATATATGGCTCTTTCTTTACGTGGTGACCAAACGGCTATGCTTGAACAAACTGAGGGAAATCCGCAAATCCACCGGCCTGTTCGAACAACTGATGAATGCCCTGGAAGCCGCGGGTAACCAGACCGAAGAACAGCTGATGGCCGAAGAACTGGAACAACAGGCATCGCAGTTGATTGCCAGCCTCCCTAAACAGCAACAACTCATATTCAAGCTCAGTAGGGAAGAAGGCCTCACCCACAGCGAAATTGCCGAAAAACTAGGGCTTTCGCCCAATACGGTGAAAAACCATATGGTGCAAGCATTGAAAACACTGAAAAACTCCCTCCATCAATCTGGCTACACCCTGCTACTGGCCCTGGCCGCCTTAGCGATGGCGACAAGCTAAGCCCTGAAAAATCTTCAATCCAACTAGTCCTACAACTGCGTTTAAGTGTTCTAAGGATATAAGCCCAAAAAAAGGAGCGCTAATTATTTACGGATAGAACAATTGTGTTGGTTGTTTTGCAACGGTACGCATACCTTTGCCTCAGCAGGCTAGGCTGTTTGTAACTATTTCAAAGTCGTTTCTTAACATTGTATGCTATTTAACTAAATTGTAGATGAAGAAAATCACTAGTGCCTCTTATCTTTTGATGGTGTTTTTTGGTGTCTTTGGCATGATTGCCTGTGATTCCAATACACGAGACTGTACTCCAGCATCAACGTACCGGTATACCGGGATGACCGATTCCCTTGCCGGCAGCCTGAAATGGCCGGACGACCTGGATATCCGTGTATTCGCCGATGCAGGGTTGGTCCCCAGCCCGGCCTGCATGGCTGTTTCCGCACTGGGCGACGTCTATGTCGGCGTGGATAAGATGGGTTCATTGGGCAAGGAGATGGGCTACGGTGCCATCGTCAAGCTGGTTGACTGCAACGGCGACGGTATTTTGGATGCGCACAGTGAATTTGCCAAAGTGGACAACCCGCGTGGCATCCTGGCGGTGGGGCACCGTGTGTACGTATTGCATACCCGTTTCTCGCCGCAGACGCAGAAAGCCGAGAACATGGACCTGATCGTGTTCGAGGACACGGACGGCGACGGGGTGGCCGACGGTGCCCCCAGACCCCTCATCACCGGGCTCAGCAACCCGACGTACCTGGCCGAACGCGGCACGGACCATGCCACCAACGGCATCCAGCTGGGTATCGACGGGTGGATCTACATCGCTGTCGGGGATTTCGGTTTCCACGATGCCACCGACCGCGACGGCACCAAGCTGACC
>Ga0182792_1000391_pt1 | contig 42352 bp, 41 predicted proteins | sample Passage237B_FD_130497 | JGI IMG/M metagenome (GOLD analysis project Ga0182792, IMG submission 130497) | Cellulose adapted compost microbial communities from Newby Island Compost Facility, Milpitas, CA, USA - Passage2 37B (version 2) (version 2) ...
CAGCACGACTGCAGGCACGAGCAGAAGCAGACCCCAGGGGCGCAGCAGGTGGACGTTGTCGATGAAGGCGCTCACGTCGAGGCCCTGCGTCTCGGGCTCGGCCAGCGCATCAGCTGCAGCGCCTGCACCAGCATCGAGAACACCGCGAGCGCCAGCAGCGGCACCCAGAACAGCTCCGTGCGTGGCTGGAAGCTCACTGTGTCGACCTTGCGCGTCTCGATCTGGTCGAAGCGGCGGTAGATGTCCGCTAACTCGACACGGTCGAGGGCGCGATAGAAGCCGCCGCCGGTCACCTGGGCCACGTCCTTGAGCGCGGGCTCGTCGAGCTTGTCCTCGCCGGCCGCGGTCGGATCGCCGACCGCCACGGTGTGGATGGTGATCCTGTGATCGCGAGCCACGCGGGCCGCCTCGGCGGGTGGCACGCTCGAGCCCGTGTCGTTGCCGTCGGTCAGGGCGATCATGGTGCGGGCCGGCACGGTCGACCTGGCGAAGAGATTGACCCCGAGCCCGATCGCATCGCCCAAGGCGGTGCGCGGGCCGGCCATGCCGACCTGCATCTCGCCCACCAGGCGACGGCTGAGATCGAGATCGGTAGTGAACGGCACCAGAGTGAAGGGAGCGTTGCCGAAGACCACGACGCCGACGCGATCACCTTTGCGCCTGGCCAGGAACTCTTCGAGCACCTGCTTCACCGCTGTCAGGCGGTCGATCTTGGCGCCGGAGGGATCAGCAAAGTCCTTGGTGTCCATCGAGCCCGACAGGTCGACCAGCAGCAGCAGGTCGCGCGCGGGCTTGTCGTGGTGGATCGGCGGCTCGATCCATTGCGGGCGCATCAGCGCCGCGATCGCCAGCAGCCAGCAGACGACCAGGCTCGCGCTGCGCCAGCGGCCGCGGCGGCCAACGACGACCCCGGCACGCGGTTGCTGGCCGGTGAGCGACACCAGCAGCCCGAAGAACGGCACGCGCACACCTTGGCGGTGCTCGGCATGGGCCGGCAGCAGCCACAACACGAGCAGCGGCAGCAACACCAACCCGGCAAGCCAAGGATAGGCGAAGCTCAGCACCGGTGCCTCCTCACCCACGCCTTTGCCGCAGCACGGGCGGCGTCGGCGGAGGCGGGATCGATCGCGCCACCGAACGCCAACGTCTCGATATGACGGCCAGCCCCGTCGGTGAAAGCGGTCGTGCGCCCGGTGCGATCGAGGAACGCGAGCCAGGCCGCTCCCGTCAGCGCCGCGACCTGCTCGCGCGGCCACGCCGCGAGCGCTGTGCGCTTCAGGATCGTGGAGATGCCGGCGGGATCCACAGTGTCGAGCTGACGCAAGGCCTCGCGGCGATAGGCATTGCCTCGATACCGTGCCACCGCTGCTGTTGACAGGACCGCCGCGGCTGCAAGCCCCGCTGTCGCAACGATCCACCATCCGGGCGCCGGCGGCCACAGCGACACCTCCGGTGGCAAGGCCAGGTCACGCAGATTGGAGAGGTCGGCAGGATCAGCCATGGCGCGCGCTCAAGCCGCCGCCCGTCGTCGCGCCAAGCGCCGGCCCAAAAGCTCACGGAACTGCTCGACGACGTCGCGGTCGGTAGCGATCGGCAGCACGGGAATCGCGTGGTGCAATGAAAAGCGTGCGCCAGCCTGCCGCCGTTCGGCAAAGGCGCCGGCAAAGCGCTGCCGCAGGTCGCGGGCCGACAGGTCGACCTCGATCTGGCGATCCCCCCCGGTCAGCACCGCGCGGCCGATGTCGGGCAGCCGCTCCTCCAGCGGATCGTGCACGAACACCGACAGCACGTCATTGTGCGCGGTTATATCGGTCACCAGCCGCACCGTCTCGGCATCGGCGCCTGCCCCGTCGGAGATCAGACAGACCAGCCAGTCATGGTGCGCAAGCCGCGCTGCGCGGGTGAGCGCCTGATTGAACAGCGACGGATCGGCGGCCGGACCATCCGCCGACAGACGCCGGTTCTGGCGCACCACCTCGGCCAGGATACGCCGCACCGCCGCCTCGCGCGCTTCGGGGCGGATCTCGACGATACCCTGTTCGGAGAAGACGATGGCGCCGACGCGATCGCCCAGCGAGGCCACGCGGAAGGCGGCCAACGCTGCAGCCTCGGCGGCGGCCACCGACTTCATGGCGCGCCGGCTGCCGAAGAACATCGACATGCGCTGGTCGACCAGCAGCAGGACGCTGCGGTCGCGCTCCTCGGTGTAGACGCGAACGTGCGGGCTGCCGCGCCGAGCGGTCGCCGACCAGTCGATGGTGCGGGTGTCGTCACCCTCGAAATAGTGGCGCAGCTCCTCGAAATCGAGGCCACGGCCGCGCAGGCGCGAGGCGTGGCGGCCGGTGAGCAGCGAATGCACCGGCTGGCGCGGCAAGAAGGAGAAGCCCTTCGCCCGATGGCGCAAGTGCAGCAGCTCGTCGAGGGTGACGTGGACGCGGCTCGCGGTCCGGACGAACTCGATCATGCCGCCACCGCCACTTGCCGCACGATCTCGTCAATCACCTGGTCCTTGCCGATGCCGTCGGCAGCCGCTTCGTACGAGAGCGTCACGCGATGGCGTAGACAGTCGTGCACGACCGCCTGCGCGTCCTCGGGCAAAACATGGTCGCGGCGGCGCAGCCAGGCATGGACGCGGCTCGAGCGATCGAGCGCCAGCGAGCCGCGAGGGCTGGCGCCGATGGCGATCCAGTCTTTGAGTTTGTCACCGAACTCGCCCGGCCGTCGTGTCGCGGCGACGAGCGTCACGATATAGGCCTCGACGGAGTCGACGCTCTTCACCCGGTCGATCTCGGCACGGGCATCGAAGATCACCTGCTGCGGCACGCGGGGCGGCGACTCGGCCCTGGCACCCTGTGCCTCCTCGCCACGCACGAGCTGCAACACCTTCACCTCATCGATGTCGCTGGGATAGTCGATGCGCACATGCATCAGGAAGCGGTCCATCTGGGCCTCGGGCAGCGGATAGGTGCCCTCCTGCTCGATCGGGTTCTGCGTCGCCAGCACCATGAAGAGCCTGGGCAGCCTGTAGCGCTTACCAGATACAGTGACCTGCCGCTCTTCCATGGCCTCGAGCAGCGCCGACTGCACCTTGGCCGGCGCACGGTTGATCTCGTCGGCCAGCACCAGGTTGCCAAAGATCGGTCCTTGCCTGAACTGGAAGGTGCCCGCGCCGGAGCCCTGGCTGAGATAGATCTCGCCGCCGGTGACGTCCGACGGCAGCAGGTCGGGCGTGAACTGGATGCGGCTGAACTCCGATTCCAGCGCCGCCGACAGGCTCTTGATCGCGCGCGTCTTGGCCAGCCCCGGCAGGCCCTCGACCAGCACGTTGCCGTCGGCCAGCAGGGCGATGATCAGGCGCTCGACCACGCGCTCCTGACCGATAACCGACGCGTTGACCCGGTGCTGGACCTCCTGGATCTGCTCGCGCGGTGTCGTCATCGGCTGCACGTCCCGGCGTAGTAGGCGGCGGCTTTGCATGTCTTGCCGTCCAGCGGCGAACAGACTCCCTGCTCGCCCGAGGCGGTTTTCGGGACTACCGCGTGGTGTCCGCCGGTGATGGCGCAGTAGCGACCAGCGGGCATGACATAGCCCGTCACGCGCAGGCCGTTCTTCGGACGCCCACCGCGGAACAGCGCCCACTCCTCGCACTGGTGGTTGTCGGTGAACACGCGGACGCCGCGCACTGGCCGCCGTCGGGACGCGTCGCCCGGCAGTAGACTTCGGCGGCGGGCATCGATCTTGGAGTCTGGCATGGTCACCACCCTCAGAACGGATTGACGTAGTTCAGGATCGCGGTCTGGCGCATCAGCACCTTGCGGATCACGTGCGCGATCTTGACCCGATCCGTGAAGATCGCGGCGTCACCGACACTGCCCGCCGGAAGGCTCCGCGCCAGAACCGGGTCGTCGAGCACGACCCGCACGACGAAAGGTGACGCCTTGACCTGCATCGCCGTCGTTGCCGCACCCGAGGCCTGGGTCTGGCCGGCCGCCAGCGCCTGCAGCACGGCGGTCACCTTGCCGGTAACGATACGGCCGGGTAGGAACTTGAACGCGAGTTCGACCGGTTGGCCTGGCTGGATGAACCGACTGTCGATCTGCGCCACCTCGACGCCGACGATCGTTTCCGACGTGTCGATGAAGGCCATCACTGGCGACAGCGGCAGGTTCGCCACGCGTGCGCCCTTGCGCAGGCCGAGATTGGTGACGTAGCCGTCGGCCGGTGCACGTTGCAGCGTCTTGTCGAGATTCCACTGGGCGGCTGTGATCTGCGCCTTGAGCTGCTCGACGCCCGCCTGGTGCTGCTGTACGTCGAATGCCCGCCCGGCCGGAGTGCGCTCGAGTTGAGTCATCTGGGAGAGCCGCAGTTCCTCGAGCTTGAGCTGGGCAGCAAGCGCATCGACCTGAGCCTGGTAGGGCACGGGATCGATGCGGAACAGTATATCTCCCGCCTTCAACGGCTTGTTGGCTTCGACCGGCACCTCTACAACCTCGCCCGCGACATCGGACACGATGGGCACCGAGTAGCGCATGACCATGGCAGGTCCACCGGGTGCGCCCCAACCCATCGGGATGAACAGGCCCACCAGCAGCGCCACCAGCACGATTGCAGGCGAGACCTTCCAGAACAGATTGAAGGGCACGATCCTGAGCTTCACCAGTCCGAACAGGATCACCAGGTACACATTGAAGATCGCGACGATCATCGCCAGTCGCCCCCGCGGCGCGGCGCCGGCGCGTCGACATAGGCCCAGATGAGGGCCAGCGGCCACAGCGCGAAGCCGAAGAAGAGCGTGATCCAGCCCGCCATCCGTACCGCCTCCGCCCAGGGATGGCCGCGGGTCCGCGCGATGTGGCCTGGCAACGATCCGGCAATGAAGACCATCGCCACAGCGCTCACGACCAGAATGGCGAGAACGATCCAAGCAAAAAGGTCAAGGATGGACATCGCAATCCCCTCCTAGAACTTGCCGCGAACGCCGAGCAGCGGGCCGTGCTGCAACTGGTTCAGTTCGAAGAACGAGGACCCCGAACCCTGGGTATAGTCGACATAGAGCGCACGATAGCCGAGCACGCCCGCCCAGTTCACGCCGATCGCGTTGCCGAACTCGAGGCTGTAGGCGAGCTGCGCTTCGGCCGAGATGCGGCTGCCGATGCCGAAGCCGCCCAGATTGGCCTCAAGGGTGATGCGCTGTCCCGGTGCCAGGTGATGGCGGACGCGAAAGCCGACCAGGGGGTCGACCCAGCCCACGCTACCCGACCTGGCGAAGACCTGAGAGCGGTTGGCCGAGAGCTGGAGGTTCGGCGTGTTCACGGAGACGGTGCCGAAGAAGTTCAAGGTCATGTCGAGGCGCTGGTACCACCAGCGCCCGCCCAGCACGACGTCGAACGCGGTCTGGCCGACACCCGCCACGCCCGGCCCCTCGGCGCCGCGATGGGGCCCGACCTTCGCGAATTGGTAGGCGGCGCCGAATTGCAAGGTCAGCGTCTCGTAGTCCGCGGACGCCGAGGCCAGGGCGCTGCCGCTGATCCCGGGCAGGAAGACACCGCGCGTCGCCGACTTGCCTGCGGTCAGATTGGCGTAGACGAGATCGACGAACAGCCCGAGCCGGTCTTCGTAGCGTGCCTCGGCATAGGCCATGATCGAGATCAGCGACTGGCTCTCGGCAAACATCTCGAAGACATTGGTATTGGTCTGCAGCGTCTGGCCGGCCACGGTCTGCGTGCCGCTTATGAAAGTGAGCCAACCGTACGGGGCGAAGGTGAAGGTCCATGGACTGCCGACCACAGTCGATGGAGCGGCCGCGGTCTGCGCATTCGCGCCACAGGAGAACAAGAAGGCAGAAGCAGCAGCCGATGCAACGTATCTGATCAACGCCTGCCCTCCCTCAGAACGCCACGCTCAAAAGCAAGCCGATGGCGTTGGTGATGGTGAAGTTTCCGGCATTGTCGACCTGTCGCGCGAGGTACGGCTCGACATAGAGGTCCCGATAGACCGGCAGCGTGACGCCCACGATCAGGCGATAGCGCGACATCGTGCTGTACTGGGTGTCGTAGTAGACCTCGGCCGAAGCATAGGGCGTGAACAGGTAGCCGCCGATGGTGACGTCGCGCTGGACCTGGATGCGTTCGCGCAGTCGCAAGAAGAAGCCGTTGTTCAGCCAGCGGAAGTCCTGGCGCGTGCGGAAGGCGGCGGAAAAGCCAAAGCCCAGCGGCATGTTGAATATCTGCTCGGCCAGCAGGCGGTTCTCCTGGAAGGGCCCGCCGTCGGTCGCGTTGCCGTGGCGATAGCCGAGGCGTCCCCAGAACCAGTCGGTGAAGTGATGCTCGAAGGTCAGCCCGACCTCGGCCTGGGTGCTCGAGCCCGAATCGCGGTCCCGGTTGACCGATGTCATGAAGATGGTGCGCGACTGATGGTCGTTGAACCATTTGTGGAACTGCAGCTCGGGCCAAAATTCGTGGGTCTCGCCGGCGTGCGCCGCCGCCGCCATCAGCAGCGGCGCAACGCCGGCCAGAGCAGGCACCAGGAGGCGCAAGCGCCACCTCAGCGCGGTCGCATGCCTTCGAGGTCCTTCAGACGCTTCAGCGCTTCCTGCTGGCGCAACAGGCTGTAGTTGATGCCGGCCGCATTCAGCGAGCTGCCGGTCTGGTAGGGGAACTGCTCGAAGTCGGCGAAGAACTCCTTGATCTTCTGCTGGATCGGCACCAGCAGCCACATCTGTTGGGCGAAGAACTTCAGCGATTCGCCGCCTTCCTTGATGCCTCGCTCATAGGGATCCATCCGCAGGTTGGTGATCATCGCCCAGGACGGCACTTCCCGTAGCGCGGTCGCGATGTTGCCCTCGGACGACACCGCGAAGCTCACCTTCCAGTCATTCCATCGCACGGCATTCAGGTTGCCGCCCTGGTCGAAATAGAAGAAGGCATCGCGCGGTCCCTTCTTGGTCTCGCCCTTCAGAAGTGGCAGAAAGTTGTATCCGTCGAGATGGACCTTGAAGGTTTTGCCGCCGGCCTGGAAGCCCGTCTTCATCTTGCCGACTATGTCGGGCTCGCCGGCCGCCGCGCACAGCGTCGGAAACCAGTCCATCAGCGAGATCATGTCGTTGATCTGGGTGCCCGGCTTGATGACGCCCGGCCAGCGCACCATCATCGGGATGCGGAAGCCGCCTTCCCAGGTCGTGCCCTTCTCGCCGTGGAACATGGTCATGGCGCCGTCCGGCCACAGGGCGATCTCGGCACCGTTGTCCGTCGTGTAGAGCACGATGGTGTTGTCGGCGATCCTGAGATCGTCGAGCAGCTTCAGCAGCTCTCCGACATGGCCGTCATGCTCGGCCATGCCGTCGGCATGGATGCCCATGCCCGTCTTGCCCATGGATTCGGGCTTGAGATGGGTGAAGACGTGCATGCGCGTCGAGTTGAACCAGCAGAAGAACGGCTTGTTCGCCTTGGCCTGGCGGTCGATGAAGTCCTTGGCTCCGGCCAGGAACTCCTCGTCGACCGTCGGCATACGCTTCGTGGTGAGCGGACCAGTATCCTGGATCTTGCCGTCGGACGAGGTCTTGAGCACGCCGCGCGGGCCGAACTTCTTCCGGAAGTCCGGATCCTTGGGATAGAAGTAGCCTTCCGGCTCCTCCTCGGCGTTGAGGTGATAGAGATTGCCGAAGAACTCGTCGAAGCCGTGCGCCGTCGGCAGGTGCTTGTCCTGGTCGCCGAGATGGTTCTTGCCGAACTGCCCGGTAGCGTAGCCCTGGACCTTGAGTGCATCGGCGATGGTCGGCATCCAATCAGCGATGCCGTGCGGATCTCCTGGCATGCCGATGGTGAGCAGCCCCGTGCGGAACGGCTCCTCGCCTAGGATGAACGAGGCGCGGCCGGCCGTGCAGCTCTGCTGGCCGTAGGCATCGGTGAAGATCGCGCCCTCGGCGGCGATGCGGTCGATATTGGGCGTGCGATAGCCCATCAGACCCATGGTGTAGGCGCTGACCTGCGGGACGCCAATGTCGTCGCCGAAGATCACCAGGATGTTGGGCTTGCGTCCGGAGGCCGGAATCGGCGTCTGCTGCGCCTGGGCCTGCTGCACGGAGGATCCGGACGCCAAAGCGCCGATGGTCGCGAGCGCCGTGCCGGCGAGCAGCATGCGGCGGCGGCTGGTTGCGATATCCCTGGTTCGGCTTTCGTCACTCATGTCCGTCCTCCTCTTCTGACGACACATCTGAAACCGACGTGACTGGTCGACGTATCGACCGGCTCAGCGTGGCGCGCCGCTGGTCGATAGCGCCGGCAATAGTTGGGCGCGCAGAGGTGCGAGCCGCCTTTCAGGACCTTGCGCGGGATACGGACGGTGGGCTGGCGCGGGTCGTAGCTGCCTTCCATCGGCGCGCCGCGCGGATTCTGCGGAACGCAGCAGGCTTTCACAGCATCGGCCTCGTGGCGCTCCGACCACCAGTCTGCCGTCCACTCCCAGACATTGCCGATCATGTCGAACACGCCGTAGCCGTTGGCCGGGAAGGCGCGCACCGGCGAGGTGCGGGGAAAGCCGTCGGCGCGTGTGTTCTCGAGTGGAAAGTTGCCCTGCCAGGTGTTGGCCATGTGCGCGCCGCCAGGCGTCAGCGCCTCGCCCCAGGCGAACTCCGCGCCCTCGAGGCCGCCGCGCGCGGCGAACTCCCATTCGGCCTCGGTCGGCAGTTCCTTGCCCGCCCATTTGGCATAGGCCTCGGCGTCCCGGTAAGCGATCTGCACCACCGGATGATCGTCGAGCCCACCGATGTGGCTGCCCTTGCCATAAGGCCGCCGCCAGGTGGCGCCGAAGGTGAAGCGCCACCATTGGCTCCAGTCGGCAAGACCCTCGATGCGCTTGGGCGGCGTGAAGACCAGCCCGCCTGCCCTCAGCATCTCCGGCCGCGCGCCGGGATAGTCCCTGGGATCGGGCGGAATCTCCGCCCAGGTCACGTAGCCCGCCGCCTCGACGAACTTGCGGAACTGGCCGTTGGTGACCGGCGTGGCGTCGATCCAGTAGCCATCCACCGAGGCGGTGTGGACCGGCGCCTCTTCCGGGTAGTGGCGATCCGAGCCCATGCGGAAGGTCCCGCCGGGAATTCGGATCATCCCGTCCGTCACGGCAGCGTTGTCGGCCAGCGCATCCATCAGTGACGCTCGAAAGGATAGACGACCTTCCAGTCGGCCTTCATGTCGACCACCAACCAGCCGCGCCGCTTTGCCTCGTCCAACGCCTTGTCGAGGCGGCCCACATGGGATTGCCGGTCGTAGGCCCATTCGCGTGCGGCATCCGTGTGATGGACCAGGCCCACGAAGCGCGGGCCCGGACCGTCGGCGACGTATTCCAGCATCTGCTGGTCGCCGTCAGAGTTGCCGAACGCGAGGATCGGCCGCCGGCCGATGAAGCGGTTGATCCCGACCGGCTTGCCCGGGCCGTCGTCGATGAACTCGACCTTGGCCTCCTTGATCAGGACCGACTTGCCGTTGCGCAGCTCGAACCTGGTGACAGCCGAGGAGCCCACGACCTGCTCCGGCGGGATGCCGTAGATCCGTTCGGTCCACGGCCTCATGAACTCGACGCCGCCGCCGGAGACAATGAAGGTCCTGAACTGGTTGCCGCGCAGGAGAGCCATAAGCTCGAGCATCGGCTGGTAGACGAGGTCGGTGTAGGGCCGGCCGAAGCGCGGATGGCGCGCCCTCTGCAACCAGTCGACGACGGCCTGCGTGAAGGCCTCGGTCGTGATCCCGGCATGGGTGGCCGCCACGATCTCGAGCAGCCCCTTCTCACCGGCGGCGGCGATGCCCTTCATGTCGCCAGCGAGGACAGACCTGAAGGGTTCGCGTTCCTTCCAGTCGGGATGCTGGGACGCCAACGCCTTCACCCGATCGAAGGCGAATGCCGCCTGAAAGTAGGTCGGCTGCTCGCTCCACAACGTGCCGTCGTTGTCGAAGACGGCTAGGCGGTACGCTGCGGGAACGAAGTCCGTACCGCCGGATGTCGTGATCTTCCGAACGAAGTCCAGCAGTGCTTCCCTGGGTGCTCCGTTCCATGACGGCAGGGGATCGCCCTGGGCAAAAGCAGCCGGAGCGGCGGTTACACCGACGACGGCGACCAGCAGCGTACGACGGTGCATGACGGACCTCCCGCGAACGGTGCATCCGCCCAGCTTACCAGTCCGACGTAAGCCCGATTGATCGTTGGCATACAATTCATGACGAGTCTTGAGTCAAAGGCGGTTGGAACATCGGCCGGTGTGGCAACTACTTCATGGACTCGAGCAATTCGACGTACGGCGGTTCGCTCGCCCTCACGAAGCCGTGTCGCGGTCGGTCGAGGTCGATGGTCATCCTGAGCGATGCCGCCGAGATCGACAGCCCATGCGCGGGCGCATATCTAAAGGGTCCGAAAGTAGGGAAGACCGGCAAGCCAGGTGAACCGAATTGTCGTATTCTGAACATTCGACAGTCTGGCTATCAGCCGATGCAGTGACTGCATTGGCGACTCCGCCGACCCGGAGGTGGATATGTCGAATTTCGCGGACGAGGCCCTTCCCAATCGCCGGATCTCACGCCGGCTTCTATTGACCGCGGCGTTGTCGGTTCCGTTCGTCTCTCATGCGCAGGCTTATCCTTACCGGCCGATCCGCGTGATTGTTCCGGGAGCGCCGGGCGGCGCCGTCGATCTTGCTGCCCGCGCAATCAGCGACGGCATGCAGCGCGAACTCGGTCAACCCTGGCAGGTTGATCCGAGGCCGGGCGCCAATGGAGTCATCGCTGCCAAGGCCTTCCTCGACGCACCTGAAGATGGACATGTCCTCTACCTGACAGTGCTTAGCCATGTCCTGCTACCGTTCGTGACCAAGGTGCCATTCGATGTCATGGCGGACTTTCAACCTATCGCCATGATCGGCAGCGGGACATTCCTGCTCTGTGTGCCGGCCAGCTCACCAGCGGACACGGTGGCTGGCTTCGTGGCCTACGCCCAAGCCAATCCGGGCAATCTCGACTATCTCAATCCGGGCAACGCGACAGCACCTCACCTTCTGCCCGAAATGCTCAAGATCAGGTACGGACTCGACATCTCGTCCGTGTACTACAAGGCGGTCTCCGCGGGGATAGCCGATCTTGTTGCCGGCGATCTCGACCTCGGACTGCTGACCACAGGCCTCGCCTTGCCGTACGTTCAGCAGCGCCGCCTCAAAGCGATCGCTCAGGTCAGCCGACGCCGACTCGACGTGCTGGCCGGCGTGCCCACCTTGGCCGAACAGGGGCTCAGTGAGCTGGCGCTCGACATGTTCCTTCCGCTCTATGGCCGGTCGTCACTGCCCGCCGAAAATGTTGCCCGGATCAACCATGCAGTCGGGGTTGTGCTCGCCGCCCCCGCGACCCGGGCGCGTCTTGCGACCGCCCATATCGAACCGCTGCCCCTGCAGCCGGTGGAGGTCGGCGCCTTGCTGAAGCGCGAGCATGACCGGCTGGGCGCGATGATCCGGCAACTGGGGATCACCGCCGATGGCTCCTGAAGGACACGTCCAACCATGATCCGTCGGCTTGAAGTGGCGCTCGCGCTCGACACTCACCGCAGCTTCCAGCGCGCCGCTCGCGCTGTTGGAATGTCGCAGCCGGCGCTTACTCGCGCTTTGCAGACGCTGGAGAAAGAATTTGGGTCGCGGCTCTTCGAACGAGGAAAGACCGAGTGCCAACCGACCACATACGGAAGTGTTGTCCTGGCGCGCGCCCGTCGGATCCTCTCCGAGGTTGCCGAGACGCGGCGGGAGATCGAGCTGCTGCGGGGCCTCGAAAAGGGAGAATTCAGCATCGGCATCGGCAGCGCGGGCCCCCAGCAATGGGTCGGCGGTGCGATCGGCGAACTATGCGCCGACAATCCAAAGCTGCGTGTCCGCGTCGTCGAGCTTCCTGGCCATCAGCATGCCGGTGTGCTGATGGCGGGCCAAATCGATGTAGCCATCGGTGAACCGCCGGATCTTACCGCCTATCCCGACATCGTGGTCTCGCGTCTGCCGCGGCGTCCGATTGTCTTCTTCTGTCGAAATGATCATCCGCTAACGAAGCGCGCGACGGTCGAAATAAGGGACATCGCGGCGTTTCCCCTCGCCGGCCCCAGGGTAAGGCATCGTGCCAATCTCCCGACGAACTCCGCCATGGGATCCCTGAGCGCCGACGGTCAATACTTTGAACCCGCCATCCTCTGCGCGAACTGGATGGCAATCTGCGAGATCGTCTCCCGCTCCGATGCCGTGTCGGCGCGTGCGCGCCCCCTCCTCCATACACCCGGGACCCCGGCCGATTTCGCGATACTGCCCGTCGCGGCGCCTTGGTTCGTCACTGACATGGCCATCACGTGGCGCCGGGATCGCGTGCCTCACCCCGCACTGAAGGCCTTTCGCGACGCCGTGCGGCGCAGCGAAGCCCGGATCATGAGCGAGAAGAAAGCGATGCAGGCCGCCGCCTGAATGCGTCCTGCATACAATGATGCGTTGAGGTTATTGGACTGAGGCGATGTTCGGTTTGACGCTCCAGGTCGTTGATCGATCAGGTGAGGTCACATGTTGCGCATGTCCGGGTGTGAACGACCGTCGGCCGCGAGGCCACTCCTACCCGTCCTGGATGACCACGGGTGGCTCGCCCTCACCCCCTCCGACTTCCGCCAAGCCGTCTTGGAGCGGCTGGCGATTCGGAGGCTCGCCACCGGCGAAGCCCTCTACCGCGCCGGAGACCGCGAAGGTGGCCTTTGGGCCATCATCGAAGGCAGCGTCCAGTTCGAGATCCCGGGTCCACAACTGGCGCCGAGCCTGGCACTTGTGGCCATTCCTGGCTTCTGGTTCGGCGAGGCGCCGCTCATCAGCAGGGCCGCCCGAGAGATCAACGCCTATGCCGCCCACGCATCCGTCTTCGCGACGATCTCGCTGGCCGACTGCCGGACCATCCTCAAGGAGGACTCCGCCCGTTGGCAGTGGATTGCCCTGCTCGCCAGTATGAACTGCGACCTTGCCATGGGGCTCGCCGCCGACCTGCTGCTGCAGGAACCGCGGCAGCGGATCATTGCCGCACTCTTGCGGCTCTCCGGTTGGCGGACCGGCCCGCACCTCACACCCAGTCCTGGACCGGTCCATCTCAGCCAGCAGCAGCTCGGCCAGATCGCCAATCTGTCGCGGACGGTGGTCAGCAGCATCTTGGGCGACCTCGAACGACGTGGCCTGATCGCCGTCGGCTACCGGACATTGGAGGTGCGGAACGGCGACGGCCTCAAGGCGATGCTGGAAGGGGACTGAGCGGCTTCACGACAGCACGTTCAGGCGCCGCAGCGCACCCGGAACAAAGTTCAACCATCGCGCCTATCGCACGAAAAGTGCTTAAGCCCGAGGCTGAGCACGCAATCATGGCAGTGCCTCCAATCGTCACTGCAGCGGAGTTCCATGCTGTGCAGACGGCGCTCAAGAGCCGCAGCCCCCAGTGGATGGCACCGCGCACAGTGAGCGGCCCCACACTGCTGGCAGGATTCTGCTTTTTCGCCTCCTGCGGTTCTTGGCGTTCTCACTGCCGTCGAAAGTGGCGTCCCCAACGGGATTCGAACCCGTGTTACCAACGTGAAAGGCTGGTGTCCTAGGCCTCTAGACGATGGGGACGAGGCATTGGGCGGCTGCTGTAGCGGCTGGCAGCCGCCAAATCAAGCCGCTACCGCGCCGGCGGCCGCGGCGGCGTCGTCGATTTGGAAGCGCACGGCCTCGCGCCCGCCGTAACGGTCGATCTTGAGCGCCCCTGCGACATGAAGGACAGGCCGCACGGAATCGAGCAGCGCGGGGCCGAGCGGCGTCTGCGCGGCGCGGAAGGCGATGGCATCGACGCGGGCCGCGCCGGCGCCGGAAGCGCCGCCGACCAGCGTGCAGCGCACATGGCCTTCGCCCACCGGCTGGGCATAGCTCACGCGGACCGAGGTGAGCGCGAAGCGCGGCATCGCGTTGCCGGCGCCGAACGGTCCCGCCCGCTCGATCATCGACACCAGGTCCGCCGTCGCGGCGCCCGGCGCCAGCGCGGCATCGATGCCCAGCTCGCGCACCGGCGGCGCCGTGCCGAGCTGCGGCGCCAGCCGCTCGTCGAGGAACCGCGCCAGATCGCCGACCGCGGTCCTGGCCACCGTCAGCCCCGCCGCCATGGCGTGCCCGCCGCCATTGATCAGCAGGCCGGCCTGCCGCGCGGCGATCACCGCCGCCCCGAGATCGACGCCCTTCACCGACCGGCCGGACCCCTTGCCGACTTCGCCGTCCAGGCCGATGACGAAGGCCGGCCGGCCATAGCGCTCGACCAGACGGCTGGCGACGATGCCGATGACGCCGATATGCCAGCCGTCGCTCTCGACCACCAGCGCCGACGGCAGGCCGCGGCGGTCCGGCCCGTACAGCCCTTCGATGCGGGCGATCGCCTGGTTCAGCACCTCGCGCTCGATCGCCCGCCGCTCGGCGTTGAACTCGTCGAGCCGCAGCGCCAGCGCGCCGACCTCGTGCAGGTCGTCGCTGGCCAGCAGGCGCACGCCGAGATCGGCCTGTCCGACGCGGCCGCCGGCATTGACCCGCGGCCCGAGCAGGAACCCCAGATGGTAGGCGCCGGGCGGCTCGCGCAGCCGCGCGATGTCGGCCAGCGCCGCCAGCCCGGCATTGCGGCGCTCGGCCATGATCCTGAGGCCCTGCCGCACCAGCGCCCGGTTGACGCCGGTGAGCGGGACGACGTCGCAGACCGTGCCCAGGGCGACGAGATCGAGCCACTGCCGCAGGTCGGGCTCCGGCCGCGCCGCGCCGTACCAGCCCGACGCGCGCAAGGCGCGATTGACGGCTACGGCCAGCAGGAAGGCGACCCCTACGGCCGCGAGCTGCTTGTGCGGGCTGCCGTCGTCGATGCGATTGGGATTGATGACCGCGACAGCCTCCGGCAGCGCGGCCTCGCCCATGTGGTGGTCGACCACGATCACGTCCAGACCGGCGCGCCGGGCGGCGCCCAGCGCCTCGTGCGCAGTGACGCCGCAATCGACGGTGACGACCACGGCAGCGCCCTCCTCACGCAGCCGCAGGAGCGCCGGGGCGTTCGGCCCGTAGCCCTCCTTGCGCCGGTCCGGGATGTAGACGCCGACGTCTGCGCCGACGGCGCGGAAGAAGCGGGCCAGCAGCGCCGAGGAGGTCGCCCCGTCGACGTCGTAGTCGCCGAACACCACGATCTTCTCGCCGGCCTGCAAGGCGCCCACGAGCCGGTGGACGGCCGTGTCCATGTCCTTGAGATGCGAGGGGTCGGGCAGGAAGCGCCGCAGGGTCGGCTCGAGGAAGTCCGGCACGCCGTCCAGCTCGACCTCGCGGGCCGCCAGCAGGCGGCAGATGGCATCCGGCAGGCCATGGCGCTGCGCCATCGCCAAGGCCAGGCGGTCGTCGCCGAGACGGGTCGCCCAGCGCCGGCCGGTCAGCGAGCGCTCGATGCCGAGGAAGGCCGCCCGCGCGCCGCGGATTTCACAGGACATGGCCTACCATAGCGCGATCGCTTGTGGATGCTTCCGCGCCGATCCGTCCATTGTGCACTTCTTGGTCACAGCCCAGTCACAGCACCGATATTGAGCCCCTCTACACCACGTCCTAGCCTGATCGTGGAACGGAGGAATGCCATGGAACGCGGACTGATCGTGCCGCTGAGCCCGAACGAGGAGACCGCTCTGCGGCAGCTCGCTGTCGGCTCCACGTGCGTGCGACCGGATGCAGCCGCGCGTCTGGTACGGCTGGCGCTCGCCGAGCCGCGCGATGGCTGCATCCGCCTGACTGCGCTCGGGCGGCAGCGCAACCACGGCCTGGCCGAAACCGCTACCGCACCGGCAGCACTGACACGTTGAGGCGCCGCACGTCGGCGCCGCCGAACTGGAGGGTGAGCGGCAGGCTGCGGATCTCGATCCGCAGGCTCCTGCGCACGCCCGGACAGTCGTTGCGCGCGGTCGTCGCCTCCAGCGGCAGGCGCCTCTCGTTCTGTATCGCATCGATCCAGACATCCTCCGACAGGGTGATCTGCCAACGGCCGGCGCCGATCCAATCCAGGGTCACGACGCCGCCAAACCCGTCATCACGGCCGCGCTCCGGCACCACCACATAGGGCACCTGCGCCACCGGCCTCAGCACCAGCGAGAAGGCGCCGTCGCGCGGCAGTACCGCCTCGCTCTCGACGTCGGCGGTGAAGCCGTCGGCAAACAGCGCCCGCTCGCGCTCGACCGACCACTCGAAGCGATGGCAGCCGTCCTCCGCCGCCGCCCGGCCGGCGACGGCGAGAAGCAGGACACAGGCGGTCAGTGGTGCCCGCATCCGACGGTCATGCTCAGGCCCAGCTCGGCAGGCCGGTCTTGATCGAGAAATTGTGCTTCGCCGAGACCCAGCGCACCGTGCCCGTCTTGGAGCGCATGACGATCGAATGCGTCTCGGCACCGTTGTGGAAGCGCCGCACGCCCTTCAGCATCGAGCCCGACGTCACGCCGGTCGCCGCGAACATCACGTCGCCCTTGGCCATGTCGAGCATCGAGTACTTGCGATTGAGGTCGCTGATGCCCCACTTGCGCGCCCGCGCCTTCTCGTCGTCGTTGCGGAACAGCAGGCGGCCCTGGATCTGGCCGCCGATGGCGCGCAGCGCCGCCGCCGCCAGCACGCCCTCGGGCGCGCCGCCGGAGCCCATGTAGATGTCGATGCCCGAATCGCCGGTCGAGGTCGCGATCACGCCCGACACGTCGCCGTCCCCGATCAGCATGATGCGGGCCCCCGCCTCGCGCACCCTGGCGATCAGCTCGGCATGGCGCGGCCGGTCGAGGATGCACACGACGAGGTCAGCCACGTCGACCTTCTTGGCCTTGGCCAGGTCCTTCAGGTTCTCGGCGGGGCTCTTGTCGAGATCGACGATCCCCTCGGGCAGGCCGCCGCCGACGGCGATCTTGTCCATGTAGACGTCGGGAGCATTGAGGAAGCCGCCCTGCTCGGCCATGGCGATGACGGCCAGCGCATTGGGCAGTCCCTTGGCCGTGATGGTCGTGCCTTCCAGCGGATCGAGCGCGATGTCGATCTTCGGCATGCCGTCCTTGCCCAGCCCCACCTTCTCGCCGATGTAGAGCATCGGCGCCTCGTCGCGCTCGCCTTCGCCGATCACCACCGTGCCGTCGATCGACAGCGAGTTGAGCGTGGTCCGCATCGCGTCGACTGCCGCCTGATCGGCCTGCTTCTCGTCGCCGCGGCCCATCAGCTTGGAAGCGGCGAGCGCCGCGGCTTCGGTGACCCGCACCACTTCGAGCGCCAGGTTGCGGTCCAGCTTCACGTCGTTGGCCATCGTCTCCTCCGTAACGCCCGGCGGGCGTCTCCATACTCGATGTCTAGAACGATTCGATCCTGATCACGCAAGGCGCTTCGGCCACCGTTCCCAGCCGCGCGATTCGCGCCAGCGCGCGCTGCATGGCCGCCTCCTCGGTCTCGTGCGTCGTCAGCACGACCGGCACCGCGCCGTCGGAACGTCCGCGCTGGAGCATCGCCTCCAGCGAGATGCGCTCCTTGGCCAGCGCGCCCGAGACCGCGGCGATCACGCCGGGACGGTCCTGGACCATGAGGCGCATATAGTAGGCCCCCCGATGGCGCGCCATCGGCGAGGTCTTCCTGGCGGCCAGCCGCTCGGCCGGCACGACGAACGCCGGCATCTCGCGGCCGCGCGCCACGTCCACGAGATCGGCGACGACCGCCGAGGCGGTCGGCCCCTGCCCCGCACCCCGGCCCTGGAACATGGTCGTGCCGACGAAATCGCCCTCGACGACGACGGCGTTGAACACGCCTTCGATGTGGGCGATCGGCGCGGCCAGGGGCACCATGCAGGGATGCACGCGCTGCTCGATCCCATACCGCGTCTCGCGCGCCAGCCCGAGCAGCTTGATGCGGAAGCCCAGCTCCTCGGCGAAGCGTATGTCGAGGGCGCTGATGCGCCGGATGCCCTCGACGTGCACGCCCTCGAAATTGACCCTGGTGCCGAAGGCGGCGCCGGTCAGCACGGCGAGCTTGTGGGCGGCGTCGATGCCGTCGACGTCGAAGCTGGGATCGGCCTCGGCATAGCCCGCGGCCTGCGCCTCGGCCAGCACCGCGTCGAAGTCGCGGCCGGTCTCGCGCATGGTCGTGAGGATGTAGTTGCAGGTGCCGTTGAGGATGCCATAGAGGCGGCGCACGCGATTGCCGACCAGGCCCTCGCGCAGTGCCTTGATGATGGGGATGCCGCCGGCCACGGCTGCCTCGAAGGCCAGCATGCGTCCGTTCTTCTCCGCCAGCGCCGCGAGCTCGTCGCCATGCATGGCGAGCAGCGCCTTGTTGGCCGTCACGACATGCTTGCCCGAGCGCAGGGCGCGTTGCACCAGGCGCCGCGCCACGCCGCCGGAACCGCCGATCAGTTCGACCACGACGTCGATGTCCGGCGCGTCGGCCAGCGCCAGGGGATCGCTCTCCCAGCGGACCGACGTGAGGTCGATGTCGCGCTTCTTCGCCTTGCGGCGCGCGCTCGCGGCAACGAGCCGGAGCGGCCGGCCGCCGCGCAGCGAGAGCAGACGGCCGTGCTCGGCCAACAGCTTGACGACGCCGGCGCCCACGGTGCCGAGCCCGGCGATGCCGATCCTGAGAGGTGATGTCATGGCCGCCAGATACGACAGGATGGGTTCAGGCGCGAGCCTTCAATGGCGTGACGTTGTCGCCCACGCCGCGCAGGTAGAGATCGATGGCGCGCCCCGGATCCGCCATGACCTGGCGGATGTTCCGGATGGCCTGCCGTATGCGGTGCTTGTTCTCGACGAGCGCGATGCGCACATGGGCATCGCCGTGCTCGCCGAACCCGATGCCGGGCGACACCGCGACATTGGCCTGCGTCAGCAGCAGCTTGGAGAAGGCGAGCGAGCCCAGCTCGGCGAAGTCCTTGGGAATCGGCGCCCAGGCGAACATGCTGGCCGACGGTGTCGGAAGTCGCCAGCCCGCGGCGGTCAGGCCATCGACCAGCACGTCCCGGCGTTCCTTGTAGGTGTTGCGTGCCTCGGCGATGCAGTCCTGCGGGCCGTTCAGCGCCGCCGCCGCCGCCACCTGGATCGGCGTGAAGGCGCCGTAGTCGAGATAGGACTTGATGCGGGTCAGCGCCTGGATCAGCGTCCTGTTGCCGGCGGCGAAGCCGATGCGCCAGCCCGCCATCGAATAGGTCTTGCTCATCGAGGTGAACTCGACGGCGATATCGCGCGCGCCCGGCACCTGCAGCACCGACGGCGGCGGCACACCTTCGAAGTAGATTTCCGCATAGGCGAGGTCGGACAGGATCCAGATGTCGTGGCGCCGGCAGAAATCGACGATCGCGCCGTAGAAATCGAGATCGACGACCTGCGCGGTGGGATTCGACGGATAGTTCAGGACGAGGGCGATCGGCTTCGGCACGGTATGCCGGACGGCACGCTCCAGAGCCGGCAGGAATTCCTCGAGCGAGGTGCTGCCTGGCACCGGGATGTGGCGCACCGAGCCGCCGGCGATGATGAAGCCGTAGGGGTGGATGGGATAGCTCGGGTTGGGCACGAGCACGATGTCGCCCGGCGAGGTGATCGCCTGGGCGAGGTTCGCCAGCCCCTCCTTCGACCCGAGCGTGACGATGATCTCGCTCTCGGGATCGAGCTCCACGCCGAAGCGACGCGCATAGTAGGCCGCCTGAGCCTTGCGCAGGCCCGGGATTCCGCGCGACGCCGAATAGCCGTGGGCGCGCGGGTTCGCGGCGGCCTCCGCGAGCTTGGCCACGATGTGCGGTGCGGTCGGCAGGTCCGGATTGCCCATGCCGAGATCGATGACGTCCTGGCCGGCGGCGCGGGCCCGTGCCTTCATGGCATTCACTTCCGCGAACACATAGGGCGGCAGGCGCTTCAACCGATGGAATTCGGAATCGTCCATTGTGCTTGTTCCTTGGCCGCTAGATTTCGATGAAGATCTCGGCACGGCGGTTTGCGGCGAGGCCGCGGGGCGTGTTGGTTTCGTAGGCGGGCAGGCTGTCGGAGGCTGCTTCGGCAAGGATGTGGTCGGCCGGCACGCCCAGCCGCACGAGCTGATAGGCGATGACGAGCGCACGCCGGCGCGAGACCTCGTAGTTCGCCCGGTCGTCGGCGGCGGCAGACGTCCCGTCGGCATCGTCGGCCGCATGCGCCACGATGCGGACCGTGGCCTGGTTGCGCTTCTGGATTTCGGCCACCTTCTGGAGGATGGCGTCGTCGTTGCCGCCGAGGTCGGACGATCCGCGGTCGAACTGGATGACGGCAACGCGCAAGCCGCTGCCCATGGGCATAGGCGTGGGGATGGGCGCGACCGCGCTTGGCGCCGCCGCGGCAGCCACGGTACTGGGCGTTGCGGGAGGCGACGCGACAGCCGGTGCGGGCTGTCCCGGCGGCGTCCAGCCCGGCGGCGGCACGAACGCCTTGTTCGGATCGGGCGTCTGCGGCCGCGCGGGCGGCGGTGGTACGACAGGCGACGCGACAGGCGCAGGACTCGGCGCGGCTGCACTCGGGGCCGCTGCACTCGGGGCCGGTGGGGCGGCAGCCGCAACGGCAGGCTCGGCCCGCCCCGGCGGTGTCCAGCCCGGCGGTGGCACGAACGCCTTGTTCGGATCGGCCCGCCGCGCACGCGCGGGCGGCGGTAGCGTTACCGCAGGCGCCGCTGCGGGCTCGGGGCTCGGCACCGCTGCGGTCGGAGGCGGCGCGGCGGCGGCCGCGACCACCGGCTCGGCCTGCCCCGGCGGCGTCCAGCCCGGCGGCGGCACGAACGCCTTGTTCGGATCGGCCGGCCGCGCACGCGAGGGCGGCGGTGGCGTCACCGCAGGCGCCGCTGCGGGCTCGGGGCTCGGCGCCGTTGCGGTCGGAGGCGGCGCGGCGGCGGCCGCGACCACCGGCTCAGCCTGCCCCGGCGGCGTCCAGCCCGGCGGCGGCACGAACGCCTTGTTCGGATCGGCCGGCCGCGTACGCGCTGGCGGCGGCGCCGTCACCGCGGGCGCGGTAGCCGGCTCGGAACTCGGCGCCACGGTGAAGGACGTCCGGGGAGCCGGTGACGAGGAGGCGTTCACATCGGCCGCAGCCGCGACAGGCGTTGCCGCGGTCGACATCGTATCGGCTGTCGCAACGGCGCGCGTCGCGACCGGCACGTCATCAGCCGTCGCGACGGCCGAGGTGACCGCCGTCTCCCGCCCCGGTGGCTGCCAACCCGCCGGCGGCACGAAGGCCTTGTTGGGATCCCGAGCGCTTGCCGCGACCGGCGGCGGTGGCGGCGCGGCGACAACCGGCGGCGCCGACGCCACGGGCTGCGGCGGCTGGGCGGGTGATGCGTCGGATTGCGGCCCGTTCGCCGGAGCGGCGGCGGCAGGCGCGGCGGGTTGCGCCGGCGGCGCGTTATCGGTCGAGGGGGATGGTGCCGGAGCCCCGGCGGCCGGCGCCGGCATCACGAACTGGGTACCGTCCGGATTGCCTCGCTCGGCCGCCTGCGGACGACCCGGCATGCCCGACGTCGTCTCGGAACGAGGCGGCGGTGGCGGCTCATTCGACCGGGCTTCGCGTTCGGCGGCCTCGCGGGCATGTCTCTCCTCGCGCTCCTTGGCGTCGCGTTCGGCCGCCTCCTTCTCGATGGCTTCGCGTTGGGCCTTCTGTCCGCCGCTCGCCGCCACGATCGAGCCGATCTGCGGCACCTGCCCACGCGTCTCGTCGACCGGAGCGATGCCCTGTTCGTATTGCTGCCCCGGGCGGGCCGACGGCAATGCGCCGCTCACCGTCACCTGGCGATCGACGCCGGGACGCACTCCCTGGGCGCTCGGGCTTCCGCCACCCAGCCAATCGCAGCCTGCCAGCAGCGCAACGGCGGACACGCCAAGCAGGCCGAGCCGACGGCCTTTGCACATCCTGTCCAGTCCACTGCGCATTGCGCCGAATCCTTGCTTCAACCTCCGCCCGACGCGATGTCTAGCGGAGTCCGGGGCGAATTTTTATCCGTCAGTTGTCGCAGCCCCCTGGAAGCCCGCAGCGACGCCGAGACAAACGACACAAGGTATGGTACCGGGGCCGTGAAGGGATCGCAAGAAACGCCGCGACGGCAGTGATTCGGAAGGGGAAACGCATGTCGGACCCGTCGAAGCCAGTTGTTGTTCCTGGCCTGTCCGCCGCGGAGTCCGAACGCATGCAGGAGGCCTTCAAGGACATCGCCGCCCGCAGCCAGAAACTGCTGCAGGAGTTCGGGGAACGCTACAAGAACGAAGGCCCCAAGCCCGCCGACCCGCTCAACCTCACCCACACCTTCCTGGACTTCACCGCCAAGATGCTGGCCGACCCCAACAAGCTCCTGCAGGCGCAGATGGAGCTGTGGGGCGAATACATGAAGCTGTGGCAGGTCACGGCGCAGCGCATGATGGGCCAGAAGGTCGAGCCGCTGGCCGAACCCGCCAAGGGTGACAAGCGCTTCAACGACCCGGCCTGGAAGGACGAGGTCGTCTTCGACTATCTCAAGCAGTCCTATCTCCTCACCGCGCGCTGGCTGCAGCACACGGTGAAGGAGGTCGAGGGCGTCGACGACAAGACGGCTCAGAAGGTCGACTTCTATACGCGCCAGTTCATCGACGCGATGTCGCCGTCCAACTTCGCGCTGACCAATCCGCAGGTCGTCAAGGCCACGGTCGACAGCAAGGGCGAGAACCTGCTGAAGGGCCTGCAGAACCTGCTGACCGACATCGAGCGCGGCAAGGGCCAGCTCGCGATACGCCAGACCGACATGGAAGCCTTCAAGGTCGGCGGCAACGTCGCGACCACCCCGGGCAAGGTCGTCTACCAGAACGACATCATGCAGCTGCTGCAGTACGCGCCGGCGACCGAGGAGGTTCACGCCGTGCCGCTGCTGATCGTGCCGCCGTGGATCAACAAGTTCTACATCCTCGACCTCAAGCCCGAGAACTCGTTCATCAAGTGGGCGACCGAGCAGGGCTACACGGTGTTCGTCGTCTCGTGGGTCAACCCGGACGAGCGCCTCGCGCGATTCACCTTCGAGGACTACATGAAGCTGGGCCCGCTGGCCGCGCTCGACGCCATCGAGAAGGCGATCGGCCAGCGCGAGGTCTCGGCGATCGGCTACTGCATCGGCGGCACGCTGATGGCGGCGACCCTGGCCTACATGGCCGCGCGCAACGACCATCGCATCGTGGCCTGCACCTTCTTCACCGCCCAGGTCGACTTCAGCGAGCCGGGCGAACTCGGCGTCTTCATCGACGAGGACCAGCTCGCGGCCGTCGAGGACATGATGAGCAGGAAGGGCTATCTCGAGGGCCGCGAGATGGCGACGACCTTCAACATGCTGCGCGCCAACGACCTCATCTGGTCGTTCGTCGTGAACAACTACCTGCTGGGCAAGGACCCCTTCCCCTTCGACCTGCTGTTCTGGAACGCCGATGCCACGCGCATGCCGGCGGCGATGCACAGCTACTACCTGCGCAACATGTACCAGAAGAACCTGCTGGCGCAGCCGGGCGGCCTCACGATCGACAACGTGCCGATCGATTTGCGCAAGATCACGACGCCGATCTACCTGCAGGCCGGCAAGGAGGACCACATCGCTCCCGCGAAGTCTGTCTACAAGGCGACGCAGCTCTACAGCGGCCCCGTGCGCTTCATGCTGGCCGGCTCCGGCCACATCGCGGGCGTCGTCAATCCGCCGCGCAACAGGAAGTACCAGCACTGGCTGAACGAGACCGAGAAGAACCCGCCGACGCTCGAGGAGTGGCGCGCGGGCGCCGTCGAGCATCCCGGCTCGTGGTGGCACGACTGGGACAGATGGCTGTCGGCCAAGTCCGGGCCGAAGGTGCCGGCGCGCGTGCCCGGCGCCGGCGGCCTGCCGGCGATCGAGGATGCGCCCGGCAGCTACGTGAAGGTCCGCACGGTCGAGTGAAGCGGCTTTCGGCACGACGACGGCACTATAACGTTTGTTTTCATAAAGCACAATAGTAATCGACCGCGTGCCGTCCAGGCGCCAGCGGCCCGTCGACTTTTTGCGCTCCGGCGCCCCCTCCCGGAAAAATCGGCCACAAGGGCTTGGTCTCTTCCCCGCGATGCATCCACCAGTGCTGGAGGTTGCATGCAGTGACTGCAATCAGAGGGTCGGGTCGCCCAACTCGTAGCCCATGAGGACGCGGCCGTGCGTCGAGCCGTTGACATCCCAGTTCTGGGTGAAGTGGCGGCTGGCCACGCTCATGTCGCGGAAGATGCGCGACATCGGATTGTCGCTGTAGACGCTGCTGCTCGCACCGGCATCCCACAGCAGGTCGACGGCACGCGCCGCGAGGCGGCCGGCGAAGGCGGCGTGCGCGCGGAACTTCGCACGCTGCTCGTCGTCGGGCAGACCGGCGCGGGCCGCAATGGCCCCCGCCTCCTCGCAGATCGCCAGCAGGAGCTGGCGCGCCGCCGCGATCGATGCCGACGCCTCCGCCACCTTGACCTGCTGCATGGGATAGCCGCCCACCTTCTGACGCGATACCAGCGCGACCCGCCGCCGCGCCCCTGCGAGATAGAGCTCCAGGCCGGCCTCGGCGATTCCCAGCACGGCGGCGCTGATGTAGACGCCGAAGATGCAGTAGCTCGGCGTGCGATAGAGAACGCCGGTGTTGACGGCATTGCCGGGAGACCTGCCGCCCTTCAGGTGTCGCAACGACAGGGTGCGATGCCCGGGCACGTACACGTCCCTGACAACGACGTCGTTGCTCGCCGATCCCTTGAGCCCGATCGAATGCCAAGTGTCGACGATCTCCACTTCCGTGCGCGGCAGCGCGAAATAGCGATGGCTCTCCCCGGCCTCCTCGTCGGTGAAGGCGGCGAACAGCACCCAGTCGCTCGTGTCGACTCCGCTTACCAGCGGCCAGCGGCCGGACAGCACGTAGCCGCCATCGACCCTGCGGCCCTTGCCACAGGCGGGAATGAAGATGCCGCTGACCAACCGCATGGGATCGGCCCAGACGTCGTGCTGCCCGCGGTCGGGCCAGTGCGACAGCATGAAATTGTGCGTGACGTGCTGCACCATGCACCACGCGGTCGAGCCGCAGCCGCGCCCCACCGCCGACAGCGCCTCTACGCCGTGATGCAGCCCGGCCTCGCAGCCGCCGAACCGCGACGGCTGGAACAGCCGCGCCGTACCGGCGGCCTTCAGGTCCACGACGCTGGCCGGCACCATCGCGCGCTGCTCATCGACGGCCGCCGCCCGTTCGCGCAGCGCGGGGATCAGGGCTTCGGTGCGCGCGACGACCTCGGCGGCATCCAGGGCACAGTGGCCGGTCTGGCTGGTGGTATCCATGGCCCTCCTCGAGCGAGAAAAGCGCAGCAACGTCCGTGCCACGAAACGGCGGCGGCCATGATGCTTGCCTGCCCCGATGCGCATCGCCAAAGTCACACGAACTGCAGGGAGCAAGACCATGAATCGACTGACCCGCCGCTCGGCCCTGGCCGGTGCGACCGCCTTGGCGTTCGCCGCCGGCGCTGCATCCTCCCGTGCGCAGTCATCCTATCCCGACAAGCCGATCCGGCTGATCATCCCCTGGGCAGCCGGCGGTCCCGCCGACGGCGGCTTCCGCATCCTCGGCCAGTCGGTCAGCAAGAAGCTCGGCCAGCAGGTGGTCGTCGAGAACAAGGGCGGTGCCTCGGGCATCATGGGGGCCCTGGCGCTGCAGGAAGCCAAGCCGGACGGCTACACGATCTCCCAGATGCACATGAGCGTGCTGCGCCAGCCGATGCTGAACAAGGCGCTGACCTACCATCCGATCAACGACCTGACCTACATCCTGCAGATCACGGGTTTCGTCATGGGCGTCGTGGTGCGTCCCGACGCGCCGTGGAAGACGCTGCCGGATCTCCTGGCCTACGCCAAGGCGAACCCCGGCAAGCTGAACTGGGGAACGCTGGGCATCGGCTCGACGCAGCATCTGGCCATGGAGCGGCTCGGCATGGCGCAGGGGCTGAACTGGACGCATGCCCCCTATCGCGGCACCGCCGACACGCTGCGCGCGCTGATGGGCGGCGAGATCGACTTCGCCTCCGAATCGTCGGGCTGGGCGCCGCTGGTGAAGGCGGGCAAGCTGCGGCTGCTCGCCGTGTTCACGGCCGACCGGGCCAAGCGGTTTCCGGACGTGCCCACGGTGAAGGAACTGGGGCTCGAGGTCGTGGTCGAAAGCCCGGGTGGGCTGATCGGCCCCAAGGGCATGGATCCCGCCGTCGTCGCGACGCTCGGCCAGGCTTTCCGCGCCGCCGCGCAGGAGCCCGAGCACATGGCCTTCCTCGACAACATGGACCAGCCGCTGCTGCTGCTCGACGGACCGGCATACCGCGACGCCATGGCCCGCACCTACGAGGAGGAGCGCGAACTCCTGCGCAAGCTGAACCTGCTGCAGGCGTAGGGACCTCTTCCCAACGCCCGCACTGCCGGCATCATGGATCGTCGCATGATGCAGCTCGAGGCTGACTGCGAGTCACAACTGGCTGAGAACTGCCAACGCTGCGAGCGGCGGACCAAGTAGCGCCGCCTCGACCCGCAGGCGAAGCACATGCACATAGAGATACGAGGCCGCTGATCCGGCAATGACCGTAACAACGGCATACGCCCATCCCGCAAGCGATGCCGAAATGATCGCGAACAGCATCAGGGCAATAACGAAAATGCCTGGAAGATGCGCCCTGTACGCGGGCCCCGTCCTGGTCCATCTCCGATATACGGCGTAGAACCTATATGAAAGCAGTGCCATGCCGCAGGCAAAGACGACAACCTGCAGGGCAAGCAGAAGCAGGTCGATCATCGTCTTGCTTTCGCAGGCCGTGCCGAAAGCCCGCGGCGCTTCCTGATCCTCGCCACAAGTCGCTCCAGCGTTCTGCGTGACAAGTTTCGACAGTCGGGAACAAGGAATTCGATGCCCAGAATGGATGTCTCAGGACACTGCTCCAGAATCGGCCGTAACGCTCCTTCGAGCTGCCGCGCAGATGGGTATATCGGTCCAGGGAAATGCACCACGATGTTTCCTTCGTCATGACGGTCAAAGTCCCGACATCGCAGCATTCGAACAGCCGGAAGCCGGCGGAACGCTGGAAGCCGTCAGGGTCAGTCAGACGCGGACGACCTTCGTTGACGCAGGCCGAGTCCGGTTGCGCCAACGCTGCAATGGAGGGGCTGCCCACTGCTCCGCCGCTGCACGGGGAGGCCGCCGCCAGGAAACGCAAGGCGCATCCGATCAAACGTGGCGTGAGAAGCGATCTACCTTAGCCTGAACTTCACACAGGATGAAGTGGAAAAGCCGCCATGGACGCCGCGAGGGAGGCATGGCCTTCGATGAGAATCATCGGAACAGCAGAACCGGTATCCTGCAGGCACGGATCATCTCGGTAGTCGTCGAGCCGATGATCAGGCTGCGTACGCGCGAGTGGCCGTAGGCGCCCATGACCAGCAGATCGATGCCATCCCGTTCGACGACGGCAGCGATGGCCTTGTCGGCAGAGCCGGGCTCGATCGTCGCCGCCACGTCGAAACCGCCTCCCTCAAGCTGTGTCACCGCCTTCTCAAGGCGCTGGCGCGTCGCCGCTTCCTCCCGTCCTGCGGTGACGAGGCAGACGGTCAGGCCGGCGAACAGCGACGAGCGGGAAACGTGATCGACCGCCTTCAGGGCGCTCGTTCCGCCATCGAAGGCGATGAGCACCCGGCTGATCGGCCGGAAGGCGCGCGAGGCAATCAGGATCGGCCGATGCAGACTGCGCACCACGCGCTCGATGTTGGAGCCGAGGTGCAGTTTGGCGAAGTCCGCCGCCTCGCCCCGCTTGCCGATGACCACAAGGTCGGCCACCGCCTCACGCTCGGCCAGAGTCTCCAGAAGGTCACCATTGCGCAGGCTCACCGACACGTCGGCAACGCCTGCCTCCGCCACGCGCCGCCTGGCTTCCTCCAGCACCATGCGTCCGCGCTTCTGCAGCAGCTTCGCCCGCTCGGCATCGAGCGACGCCAGCTCGGCGAGCAGGCTCTCCTGCATGTCGGCGGTGATGGCGCCGCTGAGGTCGACGGGAGAGACCTCCCGACGGCCCAGCACCTGCAGCAGCTCGACCGAGGCTTGGAGCTGCCGGCCGGCCCAAGCCGCATGGTCGGCGACGCTCTGCGAATAGATCGAGCCGTCTATGCAGGCGACAATCGTCGTCATCGGTGCGTTCCCTCCCCTCAATGCCCTCGCAGCTTGTCGAGCGCACCAGGTTCGTCGTGGATCGCGAGCCGATCGACGATCGTCTCGCTGGCTTCGTTCAGGCCCACCAGTTTCACTTCCGCACCTTCGCGCCGGAACTTCAATACCACCCTGTCGAGCGCGGCGACGCTGGATATGTCCCAGATGTGCGCGCCGCTCAGGTCGATCACGACCTTTTCCAGCGCCTCCTTGAAGTCGAATGCCGCCGCAAAATCCTCCGCCGACGCGAAGAACAGCTGGCCTTCCACCCTGTAGGTCCGCGATGTACGGTCGTCAGAGGCGACGGAGGTGACGCGGAAGAGCTGCGCGATCTTCCAGGCGAAGAATATTCCGGACAGCAGCACGCCCACCATGACGCCGACAGCGAGATTGTGGGTGAAGACGACGCCCGCCACCGTCGCCAGCATCACGATGCTCGACGAACGCGGATGGGTCTTGAGATTCCCGATCGAAACCCAGCTGAAGGTTCCGATGGACACCATGATCATCACCGCCACGAGAGCGGGCATCGGCATCATCCTGACCCAGGGGCCCAGCACGACGATCAAGAAGAGCAGAAAGATGCCGGCGCAGAAGGTCGAGAGGCGACCGCGTCCGCCCGCCTTCACGTTGATGACGGACTGGCCGATCATGGCGCACCCCGCCATGCCGCCGATGAAGGCCGTCGCCATGTTGGCAATGCCCTGCCCGACGCATTCGCGATTCCGGTCGCTGGAGGTGTCCGTCAGATCATCCACGATCTGCGCCGTCATCAGCGATTCCAGGAGGCCAACAGCCGCCACGGCGGCCGAGTAAGGGAGGATGATGAGCAGCGTCTCGAGCGTAAGCGGCACATCCGGCAGCAGGAACACCGGGAGCGTCGACGGCAGCTCGCCCATGTCGCCGACGGTGCGGACGTCGATGCCCAAGACGACGGCCGCCGCCGTCAGCACGATGATGCAGACCAGCGGCGACGGGACCGCCCTGGTCAGCCTCGGGAAGCCATAGATGATCGCCAGCCCTGCGGCGACCATGACGTAGGTCATCCAGGTGACGCCGATCAGCTCCGGCAGCTGCGCCATGAAGATCAGGATCGCGAGCGCGTTGACGAACCCTGTCATGACCGACTTGGAAACGAACCGCATGACATAGCCCAGCCGCAGGAAGCCGGCCGCGACCTGAAGGGCACCGGCCAGCACCGTCGCCGCCAGCAGGTACTGCAGCCCATGCTCCTTCACGAGGGTCACCATCAGGACCGCGGTGGCTGCCGTTGCCGCCGATATCATGCCCGGCCGGCCACCGGCGATCGCGGTGATGACGGCAATCGAAAAGGAGGCGTACAGGCCGACCTTCGGATCGACGCCAGCGATGATCGAGAATGCGATCGCCTCGGGAATGAGAGCGAGAGCGACGACCAGCCCTGCCAGCACGTCGCCCTTGATGTTGCCGAGCCATTCGATCCGAAGGCGCGACCACGCAGGCTTGAACAAATCGAACTCCATCACCCGTCCGACCGAAATTCCGGCACGGTCCGGGCCTGCACGCATCATCACGGGAAATCAGGGCGGCGCGGCCGGTTGGCCGGCGACCGCAGCTTGACCTGCAGTGCGCATTCCAAGCGCACAACCGGTCACGCGATGGAGAGGATCAAGGCGGCAGCAGCATCACCGATGCAATGCAATATGCCTGCCCAAAAAGAAAGGGCACCATTCGCCGCGGAGGCCCCTGCGCGCGCCCCGACCATCCTTCTTCGGCTCACGCTACCGGCGCGTATCGGATCGCGTGGAGGCACTACGAGCTTCGAAGCACAACGGAGAGCGGCCACTGTCTCGTCCATCGACGGCGAAAGCGCAGGCGGCCAAGCGTTCCGGTTATCGAGGCCTCATCATTGATCACGACCGGCGGCTCGGCGAGCATACGGCCGCATGGCCGACGGCTCCGGCATCGGGGCTTGCGATCGGGTCATGGCCTTACTCCGCAGCGCGGGCCACCTGCTCCGGCCGATACGATCGGGCCAGTTCGACATAGCCCGCGGCGACCCGGCGGAACATGTCGTAGTCCTTCTCGCTCAGATCGCGCAGCTTCTGCGCCGGATTGCCAGCCCACAGCTCGCCACGACGAACGACCTTGCGCGGAGGAACGAGGGCACCCGCCGCGACCATGGCCTCCGTCTCCACCACCGCGCCATCCAGCACGGTCGAATGCATGCCGATGAACGCGCCATCCTGCACCTCGCAGGCATGAAGCAGGGCCATGTGGCCGACCGTGACGTCGCGGCCGACCACTGTCATCAGGCCGCGTGCAGCGACATGCACGACGGTGCCGTCCTGCAGATTGGAGTTCTCGCCGACGCGGATGCCAGGGCCGTCGCCACGCAGGATGACGCCAAACCAGATGCTGGCATTGGCGCCGATCTCCACGTCGCCGACCAGCGTGGCGTTCGGCGCAATGAATGCCGAGCCTGCGACCTTCGGCACGAAACCCTTGTGCGGCACGATCAGACCGGACATCGACGCCAACTGCTCAGACATGTGCACGACAATAGTCGAAAGGAATCGGGACGCCTACTCGCAAGGCTGGAGCACAATCCGCTCGGCGAGCGCAATCGCCGCACTATCCTTCGTATGATTTCGCCGACGTGATCGATGCACTTCGGCAGATGAATTTTCCAAGACAGCGGCGGCGACGGAAGCAGGCTCCCCACATTCGCGGCAGGCAAGCCGACCAACTTCCCGCGGCTTGCATTCACGTCGTACCCGGAGTCAGAAATGCACCCTCTTCCGCTTCGTCTGACGGCGCTGTCCGCCGTCGCCGCGTCCGGACTCGTCCTGGCCGCATCCGTCGTCTCGCCCGCCACCGCCCAGTCGCAATCACAGTCACAGGCGGAGGCGGCGCAGCTCAAGGCGCGCTGCAGCGAGCTCACCTCGTACTTCGACCGCTACGGCGCCAGCCGGGGCGAGAACTCGGATGGGGCACGCAACCACACGCGGATCGCGGCCGGCATCGAGTGCCAGCAAGGCCACTACGCCGAAGGCATCGCGTCGATGGAGGGACTCCTGCGGCGCAAGCACTTCGACGTGCCGCCGGCGTCCACCGGACTCGCCCAGACGCCACCGGGACCGGCGCGCGACGCCGCGCCCCGGCAGTAGGCCAAACGCAGGAAGGGCGCCTCGCGGCGCCCTTCCCGACATCGGATCGTCCCCGCGGCTCAGCGCTTGGAGAACTGGAAGCGGCGACGCGCACCGGCGCGACCGTATTTCTTGCGCTCGACCACGCGGCTGTCGCGGGTGAGAAAGCCGTTGCTCTTCATGGCGCCGCGCAGCGCGGGCTCGAACTTCGCCAGCGCCTGCGCGATGCCGTGGCGCACCGCGCCGGCCTGGCCCGACAGGCCGCCGCCCGACACGGTGGCGATCACGTCGAACTGGTCGCGACGCTGCGTGACGTCGAAGGGCTGCTGGATGACCATCTGCTGGGTGGGACGCGCGAAGTAGATCGTCTGGTCGCGGCCGTTGACCGTGATCTTGCCGGTGCCCGGCTTCACCCACACGCGGGCGACGGCATTCTTGCGCCGGCCGGTGGCATAGGCGCGGCCCTGCGCGTCGACTTCCTTCTCGCGCACCGCCGCGGCGGCCTGGGCGGCCGCAACGGGTGCCTTCTTCAGCTCGGCAAAGGACGAAAGTTCGGTAGCCATGTCAGCCGATCCTCGAGTTCTTGCGGTTCAGGGCAGCCACATCGAGCTTCTCGGGCTGCTGGGCCTCGTGCTCGTGGTGCGGTCCCTTGTAGACGCGCAGGTTCTTCATCTGCTTGCGGCCCAGCGGACCGCGCGTGATCATGCGCTCGACCGCCTTCTCGATGACGCGCTCGGGGAAGCGGCCCGACAGGCGCTTGCCGAGAGGTTCGCCCTTGATGCCGCCGGGATGGCCGGTGTGCCAGTAGAAGAACTCCTGCTCGGCCTTGCGGCCGGTCAGGCGCACCTTCTCGGCATTGATCACGACGATATTGTCGCCGCAGTCGATGTGGGGGGTGAAGGTCGGCCTGTGCTTGCCGCGCAGGCGCATGGCGATGATCGAGGCGAGCCGCCCGAGCACCAGGCCGTCGGCGTCGATCAGCACCCACTTCTTCTGCACGTCGGCAGTCTTGAGATTGAAGGTTTTCATGGGTCTTTCTTCCGTGAGGCGGCGCTTATGGAGAGCCAAGGCGCGCCTGTCAACCACCAACAAGATAATCGTTATTTTTCAATCGGTTATGATTAAGGTATTATAATACCACACACCTAACCGCTTGCAGGCAATGCTTGACTCCCGATGGCGCCGGTTTAGCTAGGAGCCGCAAAAACAGCCATCAGGGCCAAGCATCAAGGACACCGACAAATGAGCTTCTCTTCGAAGGTTTTCCCAACCCGCACCGTCAAGATGGCCGACCGGGAGGAGACCATCGTCGCCGGCGGACGCAACCTGTTCCCGCTGCTGCCCAAAGCCTTCGACGGCATCAAGCAGATCGGCGTCATCGGCTGGTCGTCGCAGGGTCCCGCCCAGGCCCAGAACCTGCGCGAATCGCTCGAGGGCACCGGCATCCGCGTCAAGGTCGGCCTGCGCGAAGGCTCCTCCTCGATGAAGGAAGCCGAGGCGGTCGGCTTCAGCAAGAAGGACGGCACGCTCGGCGAGATGTACGACGTGATCCGCGAGAGCGACATGTCGCTGCTGCTGATCTCCGACGCCGCCTTCGCGGAGAACTACAAGAAGATCTTCGCCGCCTTCCGGCCCGGCACGACGCTGGGGCTGAGCCACGGTTTCCTGCTGTCGCACCTGCAGGCCCAGGGCGAGGACTTCCCCAAGGACATCAACGTCATCGCCGTCTGCCCCAAGGGCATGGGCCCGTCGGTACGGCGGCTCTACGAGCAGGGCCGCGACGTCAACGGCGCGGGCATCAACGCCAGCTTCGCCGTCCACCAGGACGTGAACGGCAAGGCGACGGACTATGCGCTGGGCTGGTCGGTGGCGCTGGGCTCGCCCTACACCTTCGAGACGACGCTCGAATCGGAATACAAGTCCGACATCTTCGGCGAGCGCGGCATCCTGCTGGGCGCCGTGCACGGCATCGCCGAGAGCCTCTATGCGCGCTATGTCGGCCAGGGCATGGCCAAGGACGACGCCTACCTCAACACGTCGGAATCGATCACCGGCCCGATCAGCAAGACCATCTCGCGTTCGGGGCTGAAGGCCGTCTACAACGAGCTCAGCGACCAGGAGAAGGCGGCCTTCCGCAGGGCCTACAATGCCGCCTACCATCCCTGCCGCGAGATCCTCGAGGAGATCTACGACGACGTCGCGTCGGGCAACGAGGTGCGCAGCGTCATCCAGGCGACCCGCCGGCACGGCACCTACCCGATGGGCAAGATCGACAGCACCGACATGTGGGTGGTCGGCGAGAAGGTGCGCGCCAACAGCGAGCGCAACTACGCGCCGATCAATCCGGAGACGGCCGGCGTCTACATGGCCTGCATGATGGCCCAGGTCGACCTGCTGAAGGACCATGGGCACCCCTACTCGGAGATCGCCAACGAATCGATCATCGAGGCCGTCGACTCGCTCAATCCCTACATGGACTACAAGGGCGTCTCCTACATGGTCGACAACTGCTCGACCACGGCCCGCCTGGGCGCGCGCAAGTGGGCGGCGCGGTTCGACTACATCCTGAAGCAACAGGCCTTTCCGGCTGTCGACCAGAGCGCGGTCACGGACGAGACGCCGTTCGACAAGTTCATGTCGAGCAACATCCACGAAGTGCTGAAGGTGTGCGCCGAGCTGCGCCCCTCGGTCGACATCGCCGTGGTGCCGACGCGGCGCGGCTGACGTCCTTCCATCTCTTCAGGACTACGAGCGTCCCGCTCGCTCATGCTCAGGAGCGAGCCGGAGGTTCGCGGTCCGAAAGATGCCGGGCGGGCGGGATCGAATAGGTGAGCGTGGCATGGGCGACGGGCTCGTCCATGCCGTCGCTGCGGATGATGAAGTCGCCGACGGCCAGCGATCGGCCAAGCTTCAGAAGGCGTCCCTCGCCGATCAGGTCCACCGGCTCGGGCTTGCGCATGAAGTTGATGTTCAGGTTCGTCGTGACCGCCAGCGCCACCGGTCCCAGCCTGCCGAGCAGCAGCAGATAGAATCCGAGGTCGACCAGCCAGACGAGCGTCGGCCCCGAGACGGTGCCGCCGGGGCGCAGAAAGCGCTCACTCGGTGGCAGGCGCACGCGGATGACGTCGTCATCGAGGTGCTCGATGCGGATATTGAGGGGCGCGACCTGAGGGAAGTGTTCTCCTATGAACTGGTGCAGTTCGTCGATCGTCATCGCCGGCATGACGCTCCTCCCCCGATATCGTAGACTTCCATCATGAACACCGCCGCGAACGAACCGGTTCTGCTCCGCCGTGACGACGGACCGATCGCCATCCTAACGCTGAACCGGCCGAGAGCCATGAACGCCTTGTCCGGCGAGCTGATCGATGCCCTCCAGGCGGAATTCGACAGACTGGCCGGGGACCGCGCCATCCGATGCGTCGTCATCGAGGCGACGGGCCGGGCCTTCTCCACCGGCCACGACCTGCGCGAGGTCGCGTCGCATCGCGACTACGCCTTCCACCACGACCTGATGACGCGCTGCTCGGCCATGATGATGTCGATCCGGCGGCTGCCCCAGCCGGTGATCGCCAAGGTGCAGGCGATCGCGACCGCCGCCGGGTGCCAGCTGGTCGCCGCCTGCGATCTCGCCGTGGCCTCAAGCGAGGCGACCTTCGCCACATCGGGAATCAACAACGGCCTGTTCTGCGGTACGCCCTCGGTCGCCGTCGGCCGCAACGTCGGATCCAAGCGCGCGCTCGACATGCTGCTCACCGGCCAGGCGATCGATGCGGCGGCGGCGTTGCGCGACGGGCTGGTAAGCCGCGTCGCGTCGCCCGACAGGCTCGACGCCGAGACCATGGCGCTGGCCCGCCGGATCGCCGACCAGCCGCCGCAGCAGATCGCCTCGGGCAAGGCGATGTTCCACGCGCACATGCAGATGACGATCGAGCAGGCCTATGCCTATGCCGCCGACTTCATGGCCGGCGCGCTGCAACGCGAGGATGCCCAGGCCGGCATCGACGCCTTCATCAACAAGAAGCCCAGGCCCGACTGGACCGGCCGCTAAAGCAGGCGCTCATGATTAGATGACTTGCCATCTATTGGCAGTACATCTATTGACCTCTCATGTCTCCTCGCCGTTCTGTCGGCCGCGAGTCCTTCGGCTCCCTGCTCTCACGTGCCGCGCGACAATGGCGCCGCGCCGCGGACCTCGACCTCAAGCCGTTCGACCTCACCGAAGCGACGTGGCTGCCGCTGGTCCATATCGCCCGCGCACCGACGCCGCCGCGGCAGAAAGATCTCGCCGCATCCATGTCGCTCGACGGTTCGTCCGTTGTCCGCCTGCTGGACAACCTGGAGAGGGCCGGCCTCATCCAGCGCAGGGAGGGCGAACAGGACCGGCGCGCCAAGATCATCACGCTGACGCCGCGCGGCCGGGCCATTGCCGACAGGATCGAGGCGGTCGCGAAGCGCATCAGGAGTGATGCGCTCGCCGGCATCTCCGACAGGGAGATCGACGCGACGGTCCGCGTCTTGCTTCACGTTTGCCGCGTGCTCGAAACCAGGGACGAGGAAAAGACGTGACCGCTCCCCTGTGGCTGCTGACCCTCATCACCTTCAGCGGCACGCTCGCCATGCACATCTTCGTGCCGGCGCTGCCGGAAGCGGCCCAGGATCTCGGCGCCAGCATGGGCGCCATGCAGCTCACGATGAGCGTCTACATCCTTGGCCTGGCCTTCGGGCAATTGGCCTACGGGCCGCTGTCCGACCGCTTCGGCCGCCGCCCCGTGCTGATGGCCGGGCTGGCGCTCTACGCGGCTGCCGGCCTCGGCGCGGCGCTGGTGCCGGACGTCCACAGCCTCGTCATCGCGCGCTTGCTGCAGGCCCTGGGCGGCTGTGCCGGGCTGGTGATCGGACGCACCATCGTGCGCGACACCGCCTTGCCGCAGGAAGCGGCGCGCCGCCTGGCCATCATGAACCTGATGGTGGCCGTCGGCCCCGGCGCCGCACCGCTGATCGGCAGCGCCCTGGCGGCAAGCCTCGGATGGCGCTCCATCTTCTTCGCGCTTGCCGCGCTCGGCATGATCAACCTGCTGTTCAGCTGGCGCCTGCTGCCGGAAAGCAAGGCGGCGACCGCGACCTCGGCAGCCGGCGGACTGGCGCGCAACTACGGCCGGCTGCTCGTGTCGCCGGCCTTCCTCGGCTACGCCGTCGGCGGCGGCTGCGCCACCACGTCGATGTATGCCTTCATCAGCGCCTCGCCCTTCATCTTCGTCCACCAGCTCCACCGGCCGGACTACGAAGTCGGCATTTATCCCGCGATCGTGCTGGGCGGGGTCTGGCTCGGCAGCGTGGCAGCGACCCGCCTGATCCCGCGCCTGCCGATCGACCGCCTCGCGGTGTGGGCCAACCTGCTGAGCGTGCTCGCATCCTTCGCGCTGCTCGCCGGCGTCCTGGCCGGACATCTCAGCGTGCCGACGATCATGATACCGATGTTCGTCTTCGGCTTCGGTGCCGGGATCGCCTCGCCGGCCGCCCTCACCCAGGCCATCAGCGTCAATCCCAGGGTCATCGGCTCGGCATCGGGGCTCTATGGCTTCTCCCAGATGGGCGTCGGTGCGGTCTGCACCGCGCTGGTCGGCACCGGCCATGATCCCGCCCTGACGGCGGCCGCCATCCTGGTGGGTGCCGGCGTGATCGGCCAGGCGGCCTTCTGGCTGGCATTGCGTCGCCGACCGCCATCCGCCCCCGGGGTCTGACAGGCGTCAAGCCAGCCGGCCGCCATCTAGGACACAAAGGCGCTCTTGATGAACAGGATGAGATAGGAGGCGCCGGCGAACGATGTCCGGGCTTTCAGGCACCAGCCGAGGAACGGACGCCATTCGCCTTGGTGGTTCTGGAGAGCCACGATCGCCTTCTGGTGTTCCTCCTGCAGACGTTCGTCGACTGGAGCAATGGCCCTGGCGCGAACAACGAGACTGCCATATTCCGCCGCATAGAAAGCCGGGCCGGCGAGCAGGATCACGCCAATGAGACCCAGCAGATTCGCTATCGTCTCCATCCGGCTGTCCTCCTAGACAGGGCACGTTCCGTTGTCGGATCCCAGCCAAAACGTGCTTCAGCGAGTGGCTTCTTCCTCGCCAAGCTCGACATTCGCATCCCTGAGTCGCTCGAAGGGGCTGGAGCCACCGTTGCCGCCTGCTTCAAAACGAAGGGTGACGGCGTCGATGATGTGCAAGTGTCCAGAATCCGATTGCTGCCCCACGACAATGCCCGCCGTGGCTCCGCAGACCGCCGCATATCGTGCGACGGTCGTCGCATCCGGGATACTTCCGCGGGCGCTCTCGAGTCTGGAGACGAACGCCTTGTCCCAACCTGCACGCTCCGCGACCTGCTTCTGGGAAAGCGACGCGGCCTTGCGCAGGCCGATCAGCATCATGCTCATCCGTCGAGGAGGTTCCGTCTCATCCCAGAGCTTTCGCACCTGCGGAAAGCTGCCGAGCACCTCCTTTTCGACGGCATCGTAGTCGGTGAGACCTGCCCGCTTGCCGGGCTTCTTCGCCAGGAAACGCATGACAACCTCCCCAGGAGGGAACGATGTGCAGGTCCGTGAGCACTTCCCGAAGCGCCTGGGCCGCGATCGTTCCCGCGTGCCTCCTTTGCTCCTTGGAGACATCCGAGTAGCTTCCGACATCGGCGACCATGATCGACTGCGGTTCGAGCGGATCCACCACGATCACAGCGGCGCAAGCCGGCTCGGCGGACTGCACGACATAGACATCGTACCGGTTATTGAGCACTGCAATCAGCTTCTCTCCACCGATACCCGACGTGGCGGCCCCCGCCATATGGTCTCATCCTGCTACGGTTGAAACAGAAAGGAAAGGAATTGCACGTTATGCGTGTTTCTGAGGGCACCAAGAAGCGCCTGCACGGTCCGGGTTTTCCGACTCCAACCTCGCAGAGATCCCCTATGACGAATTGCCGGTGTGAATGTCGCCGGACCGGCTACTGCCGCCAGTCCGTCCCCTTGCCTTCGATCTGGCGCAACGCCGCCTTCCAGTAGGTCATGCCATACTCGGGATTGGCGCGCTGCTGGCGGGCGCGCTCGCCGTACTGGCGGATGACGTCGGGGTCGATGGGCGCCGGCTCCTCGTCGAGGCCGCGCGCGATGATCTCGACCTCGCAGGCCCGCTCCAGCATGTACATGCGCCGCAGCGCACCCGGGATCGTGGAAGCGACGGTCAGCAGCCCGTGGTTGCGCAGCACGACCGAGTTGCCGCTCTGGCAGCTCACGCCCAGCGCATCGCACTCCTCCTGGGAGGTCGGCATGCCGTACTCGTGGTAGACGAGGTCGTCGTAGACCGACAGCGCATCCTGGGTGATCGGACGCAGGCCCTTCTTCAGCACCGACACGCCGGTGCCGGCGCGGGTGTGGGTGTGCATGACGCAGTTGGCGTCGGGCCGCGCCTTGTAGACGCCGCTATGGATCGTGAAACCGGCGGCGTTGAACTTGCCGCCCTCGGAATGGACATTGCCGTCGATGTCCATCTTCACGAGGCTCGACGCGGTGATCTCATGGAAGAGGTCGCCGTAGTTGTTGATCAGAAAGCAGGTGGGCTCGCCGGGGATGCGCACGGACATGTGCGTGTCGATCGTGTCCGTCCAGCCGTACAGGTCGGTGATGCGATAGAGCGCCGCCAGATCGCAGCGCGCCTGCCATTCGGCATCGGTCATGTTGGGGCGGTCGGCTTGCAGCGGCGCGTTCATCTCCAGGCTCCGTATCCGGTGGGTTTCGGTAGCGTCGCCGGATTCTAAAGCAACTCGCACGCCAGAGCGAGCCGGCGCGAAATTCCGACCCTCGGCACAGAACTTGCGTGGCCTCCCGCACTTGCTGACATCTCCGGGAGCCTGACCGTGGCCGGCAAACCCTTTCATCTCGCGTGGTTCCTCCAGGGTTCGAGCGCGCAGGCCTGGGGCGAGCCGTGGACCGGCCACATCGGCGAGAGCTGGATGCAGCCCGAGCTGTTCCTGAACATGGCCCGTGCCCTCGAGCGTGCCTGCTTCGATTACATCCTGCTCGAAGATTCATCTTATGTCGGCGAAAGCTTCGGCGGCTCGACCGAGATCTACCTCAAGAAGGGCATCGCCGTGCCACGCCAGGATCCCTCCGTCGTGGCCGCGCTGATGACCCAGGTGACATCGCGCATCGGCATCGTGCCGACCTTCGGCACCTACGCCTATCATCCCTATCTGCTGGCGCGGCTGGTCGCCACGCTCGACCAGGTCTCGGGGGGACGCATCGGCTGGAACGCCGTCACCGGCAGTTCCGACGTCGCCGCCATGAACTTCGGCATGCAGGGCATGCCCGAGCACGACCTGCGCTACGATATGGCCGACGAATACATGGAAGTCTGCCGCGGCCTGTGGGGCTCGTGGGAACCGGGCGCGATCGTGGCTGACCGCAAGAGCGGCATCCTGGTGGACCACGCCAAGGTCCATGCCGTGAACTACAACGGCAAGTATTTCCGCACGCGCGGACCGTTGAATTCAGGACCCGCGCCGCAGGGCCAGCCGGTGATCGCGCAGGCGGGCGGCTCGCCGCGCGGCCGCAAGTTCGCGGCCGCCCATGCCGACACCATCGTCGTCCATGCCAAGGGCGTCGAGGGCATGAAGGCCTATCGCGACGACGTGCACAGGCACATGGTCGCGATCGGCCGCAAGCCGTCCGACTGCAAGGTCCTATACCTCATCAATCCGATCATCGGCGAGACGATGGAGGAGGCGCAGGACCGCCACAGGAAGCGGGCCGCCATCGCGCTGGAGAGAATCGACGAAAGGCTCGCGCATTTCGGGAAGGTCACGAACATCGACTTCGGCAGGTTCGACCTCGACAAGCCCCTGCCCGACCACGTCACCACCAACGGCCATCAGCAGAACCTCGATCAGTTCCGCAAGGTCGCCAACGGCCGGTCGATCCGCGAGACGATGGCTAGCTTCAACGCCGTCGACCTGTCGGTCGATCTGGTCGGCACGCCCGACCACATCGCCGGCCGCATGGCCGAGGTGATGGAGGAAGTCGGCGGCGACGGCTTCCTGTTCTCCATGCCCAACGTCAACCGCCGCACCCTGGCCGAGATCGAGGACGGGCTGGTGCCCGCCCTGCAGGATCGCGGGCTGGTGCGCACGGCCTACGAGCACAAGCACTTCCGCGACAATCTCCTGGCGTTCTGAACAACCGGATCGGGGCATCCCGACCAGGAAGGAGGCAGCCGTCATGCGCAAGCACCGTTCTGCGGGCAATCCATCGGACAATCCATCAGGCAGGCATCTGCGTCTGGGGCGGCGCACCGCTCTCGGGCTCGCCGGCGCGGCCCTCGCCGCGCCCTTCATCCGGCCCGGCCTGGCGCAGCAGGCCTGGCCCGAGGTCACGTCGATTCCCGATGCGCTGAAGGGCTCCGGCGAAGTCCGCATCGCCACCTTCGGGGGCACCATGCAGGCCACGCAGCAGAAGGCCTACTTCGAACCCTTCGAGAAACTCTCCGGCATCACGGTGCGTGCCTTCCCCGGCTCGAACCCGACCAAGGTCAAGGCGATGGTCGAGACCGGCAACGTCGAATGGGACATGGCGCAGCTCAGCCGCGGTTCGATCATGAACCTGCAGCGGCACGGGGACTACTTCGAGAAGATCGACTACGACCTGGTCGATGCCGGCGTCGATGCCGCCTACCGCTTCGAGTACGGGCTCGAGATGCTGGTGTGGGCGCAGGTCATGGCCCATCGCACCGACGCCTTCAAGGGCGCCGTCCCCAAGGGCTGGGCCGACTTCTGGGACGCCGCGAAATTCCCCGGCGAGCGCGCCATGATCGGGACCGGCGGCGGAAGCTGGCCGGAGATGGAGTTCGCGCTGATGGCGGCCGGGGTGCCGGCCGACAAGCTCTATCCGCTCGACATCGACAAGGCGTTCGCCAGCTACGACAGGATCAAGAAGAACGTCGTCAAGTGGTGGGACACCGGCGCCGTTCCAATCCAGCTCCTCACCGACCGCGAGGTCGTCATGACGACCGTGTGGAACGGCCGCATGGAGGCGCTGCAGAAGGCGGGCGTTTTCGCCGCGATCTCGTGGAACCAGGGACTGCTGAAGCGCGACGCCTGGGGCATCCCCAAGGGCGCGAAGAACAAGGTCAATGCGATGAAGTTCGCGGCCTACTCGACCATGGCCATCCCGCAGGCGCGCATCGCCTTCGGCATCCCCTACGGTTCGGTCAACAGCAAGTCGAACGAATACATCCCGCCGGAGCGGCTGGCCATGCTGCCCAGCGCGCCGGCGATCAAGTCGCAGCTCGTCAACTACGACTACGACTGGTGGATCGACAATCGCGATACCGTGGTCGGCCGCTTCAACAAGTGGCTGCTGAGCTGACGCGATGGCCAGCGCCCACACCAGCGCGCAGACCGGCGCCGGGCTGAGCGCGGACCGCGGCGCATCGGTGTCGCTGAGCGGCATCGAGAAGCGCTATGACCGCACCGCCGCCGTGGCCGGCGTGTCGCTCGACATCCGCTCGGGCGAGTTCCTGACGCTGCTGGGGCCCAGCGGATCCGGCAAGACGACCACGCTGATGATGATCGCCGGCTTCGAGACGCCGAGCGCGGGCGATATCGCCATCGACGGCACCTCCGTCGTCGCCATGCCGCCGTACCGGCGCAACATCGGCATGGTGTTCCAGAACTACGCCCTGTTCCCGCACCTGACGGTGGCCGACAATATCGGCTTCCCGCTCCGGCAGCGCGGCGTGCCGAAGGCGGAGCGCCGCAAGCTGGTCGGCGAGGCGCTCGAGCTGGTGCACCTGCCGGGCTACGGCGGACGCTATCCCCGGCAGCTCTCCGGTGGCCAGCAGCAGCGGGGCGCGGTGGCGCGCGCTATCGTCTTTCAACCGCGCCTGCTGCTGATGGACGAGCCCCTGGGCGGGCTGGGCA
>Ga0182792_1000392_pt1 | contig 42268 bp, 36 predicted proteins | sample Passage237B_FD_130497 | JGI IMG/M metagenome (GOLD analysis project Ga0182792, IMG submission 130497) | Cellulose adapted compost microbial communities from Newby Island Compost Facility, Milpitas, CA, USA - Passage2 37B (version 2) (version 2) ...
GAGATCCGCCTGGAGGGCCGCCGCATCGACAACCTGCCCTACGAGGAGATGCGCAGGATCCGCGGCCACCGGATCGGCGCCATCTTCCAGGACCCGCTGACCAGCCTCAACCCGCTCTACTCGGTCGGACGCCAGCTCGTCGAGACCATCCAGACCCACCTGCCGCTGTCGGCGGCGCAGGCCCGCGCCCGCGCGCTGGAGCTGCTGAGGGAGGTCGGCATTCCCGGGGCCGAGAGCCGCATCGACCACTACCCGCACCAGTTCTCCGGCGGCATGCGCCAGCGCGTGGTGATCGCGCTCGCGCTCTGCGCCAACCCGCGCCTGATCGTGGCCGACGAGCCCACGACGGCGCTGGACGTGTCGATCCAGGCCCAGATCATCGCCCTCCTGAAACGGCTGTGCCGCGAGCACCAGACGGCGGTGATGCTGGTGACCCACGACATGGGCGTGATCGCCGAGACGGCCGATCGCGTGGCGGTGATGTATGCCGGCCGCGTCGCCGAGATCGGCCCGGTGCGCGATGTGGTCAAGCACGCCAGGCACCCCTACACCAAGGGCCTGATGGGCTCGATCCCGAGCCTGGGCGTGCGCCATGAGCGGCTGACCCAGATCGACGGTTCCATGCCGCGCCTGACCGAGATCCCGCGCGGTTGCGCCTTCAATCCCCGCTGCACGGAACGCGGACAGCGCTGCCTGGTCGAGCGGCCCGAGCTGATGGCGGCGGGGGACAGCCGGGCCGCCTGCTGGCTGCACGATCGCGGCGGCGTCGGCGCGCCCCTCGCGAGGGAGCTGGCCGATGCCTGACGTTCCCCTGCAGGCCGCCGGCCAGAACCAGTTCGTGAAGATCGAGGGGCTGAAGCGCTATTTCGACGTGTCGGCGCCCTGGCTGGTGCGCACCATCGAGGGTCGGCCGCGCCAGATCGTCCAGGCGGTCGACGGCATCGACATCGAGATCGCCAAGGGGGAGACATTTTCCCTGGTGGGCGAATCGGGCTGCGGCAAGTCGACGGTCGCCCGCCTGGTGGTCGGCCTCTATCCGCCGACCGCCGGTTCGATCGAGTTTGACGGCAACGACATGTCGCGCCGGCGCAGCCAGGCGGACATGGCGGCGCTGCGCCGCCGCATGCAGATGATCTTCCAGGACCCCTATGCCAGCCTCAACCCCCGCTGGCGGGTGTTCGACATTGTCGCCGAGCCGATCCGGGCGTTCGGCCTGGCGAAGGACAAGGCGGATCTCGAGCAGCAGGTGGGGGACCTGCTGCGCCAGGTGCGCCTGACGCCGGCCGACGGCCGCAAGTACCCGCACGAGTTCTCGGGCGGCCAGCGCCAGCGCATCTCGATCGCCCGCGCGCTGGCGAGCCGGCCGGAGTTCCTGGTGTGCGACGAGCCGACCTCGGCGCTCGACGTGTCGGTGCAGGCGCAGATCCTGAACCTGATGGTCGACCTGCAGCGCCGGCTGCAGCTCACCTACCTGTTCATCAGCCACAACCTGGCGGTCGTCTATCACATCTCCACGCGCGTGGGCGTGATGTATCTCGGCCGCCTCGTCGAGGTGGCGCCGACCGACATGCTGTTCAAGCGGCCCAAGCATCCCTACACGCGGATGCTGCTGGACACGATTCCCGACCTCGACATGACCGGTCGCCAGCGCGAACCGGTGGCGGGCGAGGTGCCCAGCCCGATCAACCCGCCGACCGGCTGCACCTTCCATCCGCGCTGTCCCTTCGCCAACGAGCGCTGCAAGGCCGAGCGGCCCAAGGCGCTGCCCATCGAGGGCGGCACCGTGGCCTGCCATGCCATCGAGGAGGGACGCCTGCCGGTCGAGGAGCGGTCCTATGCGGGCGCCGTGGCATAGCAGCGCGACGGAGCGGCTGGCATGACGGGCCGCGATCCGACGATCGACTGGCTCCTGGAATCCGACCCGGCCATCCGCTGGCAGGTCATGCGTGATCTGCTGGATGCGCCGCAATCGATCTGGCGGGCCGAGCGCGCGCGGGTGGAGACCGAAGGCTGGGGCGCCCGGCTTCTCGCCTGCCAGGACCCTGACGGACAATGGGCGGGAGGGGCTTTCCTGCCGGCCGGCTTCGAGCCGCGCGAATGGCGCGAGCGCGGCCAGCCCTGGACGGCGACGACCTTCTCGCTGTCGCAACTGCGCGAGTTCGGTCTCGACCCCGGCTCTGAGCGAGCGCGGCGCACGGTCGCGCTGGTTGGCGCCAACGCGCGTTGGGACGAGGGCGGTCAGCCCTATTGGGAGGGCGAGGTCGAGGAGTGCATCAATGGCCGCACCGTGGCCGACGGCGCCTATTTCGGCGTCGACGTGTCGACCATCGTCGATCGCCTGGTGGACCAGCGTCTCGACGACGGCGGCTGGAACTGCGAAAGGGTGAACGGCTCCGTCCGCTCGTCGTTCGCCAGCACCATCAACGTGCTCGAGGGCCTGCTGGAATACGAGAGGGCTGCCGGCGGGGCGCCACGGTCCCGCGCGGCGCGCCGGTCGGGCGAAGAGTATCTCCTGCAGCGCCGCCTGTTCCGGCGCCTGTCCACCGGCCAGCCGGCGGACGAGAGCTTCCTGCTTTTCCTGCATCCCAATCGCTGGCACTACGACGTGCTGCGCGCGCTGGACTATTTTCGTGCCGCCGCGATTCTGGATGGCATTGCGGGCGATCCGCGATTGGGCGAGGCGATCTCGCACATACGGTCGCGGCGGTCGACCGACGGAACGTGGCCGCTCGATGCCACGCCGGCAGGCCGCATCTGGTTCGACATCGACGACCTGCCGGGACGGTCGTCGCGCTGGGTGACGCTGCGCGCGATGCGGATCCTGCGATGGTGGGACCGTGCGCGCGCTTCGTGAAGGGTAGGCAGCCGGCAGCGACGGGCGCCAGAAGTCGCACGGTGCCTGCTCTGCATGAGCGCATGCTCGCGGTGCTTGCACTTTGGCCGTGCTCCCTTACGATCCGCAGCCATATTTGTTGGAGAGTCGCGGAATGCCGGTCATCAATCGCATAGCCTCGTTCCACAAGGACATGACCGCTTGGCGGCATGACATCCATAGCCATCCGGAGACGGCATTCGAGGAAGTGCGCACGGCCGACATCGTCGCCGACAAGCTGAAGTCGTTCGGGATCGAGGTCCATCGCGGCCTGGCCAGGACCGGCGTCGTCGGCGTGCTTAAGTCGGGCACCTCCAATCGTGCGATCGGGCTGCGCGCCGACATGGACGCGCTGGACGTGCACGAGACCAACGAGTTCGCCCACAAGTCGACGATCCCGGGCAAGATGCACGCCTGCGGCCATGACGGCCATACGGTGATGCTGCTCGGCGCCGCCAAGTACCTGGCCGAGACGAAGAACTTCGACGGCACGGTCTACTTCATCTTCCAGCCGGCCGAGGAGAACGAGGGCGGCGGCCGCGTGATGGTGGAGGAGGGCCTGTTCGACAAGTTCCCTTGCGAGGGTGTCTACGGCATGCACAACATCCCGGGCATCCCGGTCGGCCGCTTCGCCGTCCGGCCCGGGCCGATGATGGCCGCCTACGACATCTTCGAGGTGGTGGTGAAGGGTGTCGGCGCACACGGCGCCATGCCGCATCACGGCATCGACCCGGTCGTCGTCGGCTCCCACATCGTCACGGCGCTGCAGTCGATCGTGGCGCGCAACATCGATCCCATGGACACGGCCGTGATCTCCACGACGCAGATCCATGCCGGCGACACCTGGAACGTGATCCCGCAGGAATGCGTGCTGCGCGGTACGGTCCGCACCTTCAAGAAGCCCGTGCAGGACATGATCGAGCGGCGGATCGAGCAGATCGCGCGCAACGTGGCGGCGGGCTTCGGCGCGGAAGTCACGAAGTGGCGTTACGAGCGGCGCTATCCCGCGACCGTCAACACCGAGCAGGAGACCGAGTTCGCCGCCAGGGCGGCGTCGGCGCTGGTCGGGCTGGAGAACGTCAACCGCAACCCGACGCCGGCCATGGGCAGCGAGGACTTCGCCTGGATGTTGCTGAAGAAGCCCGGCTGCTACATCTGGATCGGCAACGGCGACGGCGAGGGCAGCTGCATGGTCCACAACCCGGGCTACGACTTCAACGACGAGGTCCTGCCGCTCGGGGCCTCCTACTGGGCGACGCTGGTCGAGCAGCAGCTCGGCCGCGAGGCGCTGCCTCAGGCGGCAGAGTAGGGTCGGGCATAGCGCAACCTCTCGTGCGAGCGGCGGCGACGCCGTGCCTGCCATGACACATCCCTATGCCGGCCAGAAGATCGGCCTGGCGACGATGCATGCCAAGGAGCTCGCGGCGGGTCCACCCTTCCGCCGCGTCCTGGGCGCCGAGATCGTCGTGGCGCCGCAGCTCGACACCGACAGCCTGGGGACCTTCTCGGGCGAGGTGCCGCGGCCCGACGCCCTCGTCGAGACCTGCGCGCTCAAGGCCGAGCTCGCCTTCCGGACGATGGATGTCGACTGCGCCATCGCGAGCGAAGGCAGCTACGGTCCGATCGACACCGTGCCGCTGCGTCCCAGCGGTGTCGAGGTGATGGCCTTCATCGACCGGCGACGTGGGCTGCGGATCATCGAGACGCTGCCGACGCATCGCACGAACTGGCGACTGCTGCGCTACAAGGCCGGCGATCCGCGCATTCCGGCGGCCGTGAAGGCGATCGGCTTCCCGCATTTCGGCGTGTTCGTGCTGTGCAGCAGCGACATGGATCACCCGATCAAGAGCGGGCTGGATACGCTCGAGGACGTGGTCGCGGCGATGGACCGCGAGGCGCGGCGCTCCGAGGACGGGCTTGCGGTGTTGATCCCCGACATGCGGGCCCATCGCAATCCGGCGCGCATGCGCGTGTTGCGCGCCCTGTCGTGGAAGCTCGCCAAGCGCTTGGAGCGCCTCTGTCCCGAGTGCCATGCGCCGGGATTCGGACCGATCGGCAACCGACGCGGCTTGCCGTGCGAACACTGCGGAGAGCCCACGCACTGGGTCGATTTCGAGATCGACGGCTGCTCGGTCTGCGGCCGCGCCGAGGCACGGCCACGCAAGGATGGCCGTCGCACGGCGCCGCGGCTTTCCTGCCTGAGCTGCGGTCCCCGGGCGCGGACGTAGGCGCCGCGGCGCCGAGCCGCCCGCCTCGTCCGGTCACCAAGGGAACACTGGCGGTCACGGGGGCGTTGAGCTTTTACTTGTCGCCCCCTCCTGAAGCCGAAGACATGGTCCGATGAAGCGTGTTGTCCTGTGCCTGGCATTGGTTGCCGGCGCCGCCGGCTGCGCCCAATTCTCGTCGCAGCCCTCCGCCCTCTCCACGCCGATCGCGCCCTCCGAAGTCGACTGGTCGCGCAAGAACGGCGCGAACACGGTGAGCGGCACGGCCCAGATGAAGGACGGAAACACGACCCACACCTGCGCCGGACAGTCGGTGAACCTGATCCCCGACAGCGCCTATGCGCGCGCCCGCATGACGGCAATCTTCGGCAGCACGACCAGGGGAACGCGCGCCGCCAGCCTCGGCGCGGTGAAGTTCGAGAAGGACGATCCGCTCTACGTGTCCACCCTGCGCAGGACGCGCTGCGACGCATCGGGCAGCTTCTCGTTCCAGCGGGTCCCCGACGGTGTGTGGTACGTGACGACCAGCGTGAAGTGGGAGCAGGGCTCGCAGGTCATGGGCGGGTCGATGATGAAGCAGGTCGACGTGCGCGGCGGACGGCTGGTGAAGATGTCACTGCCCTGATCGGATCAACCAGAGAAGTCGAACGGTCGGCAGTGCCAGGCTGATGCTCGTTCAGGTGGTCGGGCCTGATAGGCGGTCCATTCCTATGTGGCCGTATGCCCATGATCGGAGCAGGCAGCAATCCTTTCAAGGATTACACTTCACGTCACGATGGCGACGCTTGTCGGTGCTACCATCCGTCGAATTCTCCCAGCTTTGTTCTAAAATAGTTTGTATCGGTGTTGGTTTCATGCGATAGCCCCTTTAGGGGGTATCTGGGGGAAATGAAATATATATTGCTCGTACTGCTGGTGGCGCTGCTGCCGGCATGTGCTGGTCGCGCGCCTGATCCAGTCGCGGTCGTCCAGCCACAGGACAGGTCCATGGACTGCGCCGCCATCAACGCGGAGGTTCAGGCGAACAACAAGAAGATCTCCGAGCTTGGCAGCGAGGAAGGCAAGAAGGTCGCGCAGAACGTGATCGTGGGTGCCGCCGGCATACTGATACCGGTTTTATGGTTCGGCATGGACTTCCAGAATGCGGCCGGCAAGGAAGTGTCAGCGCTGCAGTCGCGTCAGCAGTACCTTGCGACGCTGGCGGAGCAGCGTTGCGGGGCAGCGCCGCCCGTGGCGATTCAATCGATCCAGATGGCTGCTGCAGCGCCGGCTCCGGCACCGAATGCGACGACCGCGACCTCGCAAGCATTCCGGGGCAAGGCCACCACGGATGCCTGGTGCCAGTCACCCACCATGGTCCTGGTCGTCAATGGCAACTCCGTCGAAGGCCTGTTGTCCGAGGCTTCGAACGGCTTGCCGACGAGTACCATACGGGGTACGTCCACGAACGGTCATCTGATGCTGTCTATCTCAGGATCAGGCCCTGACTACTTTACAGGGGACGTGCCCGGGACCTTGAATGGCGATAGCATTCAGCTCGCCTTCCAGACAAAGACGACAAGAGCCTGCAACTACGTCTTTGATCTCAGGCCGGCAACAACCGCGACACCCGCGGAGCTGCTGAAATAGCTGACTTGTTGCCGACAACCTGGCCCTGGAGAGATCGCGCAGTGCAGGTCTACGGCTTGCGATACAGGATCATGCCGCCGTGATGCAGCACACCGTCGATGAACTTCCCGTCGGCGGTGAAACCGGTGTCGTCCCAGTAGAAGATTTCGTCGCCGCGCACCTCGTAGCGGCCCTGGTAGGCGCTTTCGCGCCGGCCGCGGGCCTCGTCGTAGCGGCCGTTGGGCAGGAGGTTGTGGCGGACGTGGCCGTCGGCGGTGACCCATATGCCCACGTAAGGGTGGTCGTGCGCCGCCTGCGACGCTGGATTCTGGCGGGTGCTCATCTGGGCTAATCCCTTCTCGGCAGGCAGGACAGTTCCGCCGGCCAGGAGCACGGCGGCGAGCATCGGAAGCGGGTTCATGGAGGCTCCTCAGCGCTGGCCGGAAGGCGCGGTCGACGCGGCGCGGCGTTCTGCGAAAAGCTCGGCGAGGGCCTGCGAGGCGCGAATGGCCTTGGGAAAGCCGGCGGGCACCGTCACCATGTAGATGACCGCTTTCAGCTCCTCCTCGGGCACGCCGATATTCAGGGCGTAGCCGGCATGGACCTTCATGAAGTCGGTCTCGCCGATGGCCGCGAATGCGGCGACGGCGGCGAGCTGTCGTGTGCGGTTGTCGAGGTCGGGGCGCGACCAGACATCGCCCAGCGCATAGGCTTCGGTCGCTTCGGCGAGGAAGGGGAATTCCCGCCGCATGCGTTCGAGGGTCGGCTGCGACGCGCCGTTGTTCAGGTTGCGTATGACGGCGCCGCCGCGCTGGCGCCGCTCCTCGGTGGTCTGGGCCAGAGCCTCGGTCGCCGGACCGCCGAGCAGGCACGCGGCGGCGGTGACGCCGGAGGCGAGATGACGATGGATGGCCATGGCTGTCTCCTCAGCAGGTGGCGGTCGGTCGGATGACGATCTCGTTCACGTCGACGTCGGCGGGCTGCTCGATGGCGAAGCGCACGGCGCGCGCGATCGCGTCGGGCTGCAGCGCGACGGCGCGATAGGTCTTCATGGCGGCGGCCGCGGCGGGGTCGGTGATGGACTGGGCCAGCTCGCTCTCGACCACGCCCGGATGCACGCAGGTGACGCGGATGCGGTCGTTCTCCTGCCGAAGACCCTCGGAGATCGCCCGCACGGCATGCTTGGTCGCGCAGTAGACCGCCGCGGTCGGCACGACGGAGAGGGCGCCGATCGAGGCGATATTGACGATGTGCCCGGAACCGCGCGCGGTCATCTCCGGCAGCACCGCGGCGATGCCGTGGAGGACTCCCTTGATGTTGACATCGACCATGCGATCCCACTCGTCCACCTTCAGCGAGGCCATGGGTGAGAGGGGCATCACGCCGGCATTGTTGACGACGACATCGACGTGGCCCCACGTGCGGCGCGCGTCGTCGGCGAAGGCGGCGACATCGATGCGGCTCGTGACGTCGAGGCGGCGCGTCCGCGCCGTTCCACCGCCTGTGTTGATCTTCGCCGCGAGCGCCTCCAGGCGATCCGTGCGGCGGGCGCCCAGCATCACCTTCGCGCCGGCGGCACCGAGCTCGCAGGCGATGCCGGCCCCGATGCCGCTCGAGGCACCGGTGATCAGGACGACCTTGTCGAGGGACATGCTCCACCTCCTTTGCCGGCCCGGACGGCCGTGCCGGTTGTCCGGAAGATGGATCCGGGGCATTGTCACGATAAGCCGTCCATTCGTTTCTGGGCTGGAAAGCAGAACTAACCAATGGAGCCGGATCTCAACGCACTGGCCGTCTTCGCCCGTGTGGCCGAGGAGCGGAGCTTCCGCGGCGCGGCCGACCGGCTGGGCGTCACGCGGTCGGCGGTCAGCCAGACGATCCGGCGGCTCGAGGAGGCCCTTGGCGTGGCGCTCGTCCGCCGCACAACGCGCAGCGTCAGCCTGACCGAGGCCGGGGAGCGGCTGAAGGCCGGGATCGCTCCGGCCCTCGCCGACATGCGTTCGGCGATCGAGGCCACGGGCAGCTTGCGCGGACGTCCACGAGGACAGTTGCGGCTCGCCGTCTCCTCGATCGCCGAGCGCTTCCTGTCAGGTCCGCTCCTGGCCGGCTTCGCGGAGGCCAATCCCGAGGTCCAGCTCGATGTGACCGTCACGGACGAGGAGTTCGACATCGTTGCCGAAGGCTACGACGCCGGCGTGAGGCTGGGCGAGGTGATCGAGCAGGACATGGTGGCGGTGCCGGTATCCGGCGACCAGCGGCAGATCGTCGTGTGCGCGCCGTCCTATCGCGAGCGCTTCGGTGCGCCCGACCACCCGCGCGAGCTCGCGGGCCATCGCTGCATCGGCTGGCGGCCGGCGCCGCGGGTGGCACCGTATCGCTGGGAGTTCGCGGAGAAGGGCCGGGAGTTCAGCGTCGCCGTCGAGCCGGAAATCACGACCAACGACATGGCGCTGATGATCAAGCTCGCCGTCGCGGGGGCCGGCATCACCTGCGGCATGGAGGAGAGCTTCCTTCCCTGGATACGGCATGGCGCGCTGGTGCGCGTCCTCGACGACTACTGTCCGCCCTTCGCCGGCTTCCATCTCTACTATCCGGGCCGGCGGAACGTGCCGCCGAAGCTGCGCGCGTTGATCGAACATGCGCGACGGCTCCGGTAAGCGAATCGTCCGGCCCCCGTCGTGCGGGGCGGCGGCATGGATCTTGTATGGCGCTCCGCCATAGACCCATGACCGTTTCCCCCGAAATCCTGCCTCTGGCAGGCGCTGCCTTCGGCGCCGAGATCCGGCTTGCACAGCCCTTGCCGGCGGGTTTGCCCGACGGGCTGCCCGAGGCGCTCGCCGATGCAGATGGCCTTCTGCTGGTGCGTGGCCTGACCGAGATCGCCCGCGATCCCGGCCTGCTCGTGAGTCTCAGCACGCGGTTCGGCCGAGAGGTGGAGGACTATCGCACCCTGCTGACGCGTATGAAGATGGCGCATCCGACGGTGCCCGAGATCCTGATGGTGACCAACATGGTTCCCGGCGCGCGGCCACCGCCCGACAGGCCGGAGCCGCCGCTGACCGCTGACGGCAGGTTCCCCGTGCAGTACCCGCACCGCCACGGCTGGCACACCGACCAGAGCTACCGCCGGCCGCCGCCGGACATCTCGCTGTTCTATGCCGCCAATCCCGTGACACGCGGCACGGGCCAGACGCTGTTCGCGTCCGGCGTGCTGGCCTACGAGGCGCTGCCGGCGGCCTTGAAGGCGCGGGTGGAAACGCTGCAGGGCCTGCACGCCCAGCCGGGCACAGGGCGGGGACGGGAAGAGGCCGAGGCCGGCCGCACGCCCGGTCCCAATGTCGAGCATGAGCGCTCGCAGCCGCAACCCGTCGTGCGCGTGCATCCCGTCACCGGCCGCAGGGCGCTCTATCTCTGCGAGCGCAGCCAGATGGACTGGTTCGAAGGCCCCTTCGTCGGCATGGAGCCCGGCCCCCGGGGCGAGGGCGCGCGGCTGCTCGACGAGCTGATGGCCCACTACACGCGGCCCGAGTTCGTCTATGTCCATGAATGGACGCAGGGCGACCTGCTGGTCTGGGACAATCGCTGCCTGATCCACACCGCCACCTGGTACGACGCGGTGAACGAACAGCGCATGATGTGGCGCACCACGGTGCGCGGCAATCCGGGCACGATCTATGACGGCGAGCCGCCCAGCTGGATTCCGCGCGAATCGGCGACGTCCTGATCTCTCTCGCCTTAATAAATTAAGTTATTTACAAGAACTTATGTTTCCGTCATGATGAGGCGTGCGTCCCTCGTCTGCGTTGGTCGACGAACACGGCGCCGACTGAAAACCCGTAGCGGAAATTGCGTTAATTGCGGAAATGGCCGAATTACAATCGCTGAGCGGAACCTGAGATGACTGAGGCCAGAAGGACGCCCGATACCAAGGCGAAGGGGAAGGCCGACGATGTCGTCGATCCGGCGCCGCGCTCGTATCCTCCCATGGTCAGCCTTCTGCGAAGGGGGCGCTTCGATCCCCGGCTGCCGGCATCTCAGACGTCGGCAATGGTCGCGGATTGGCTGCTGGGGGATGCCAGTGCCGAGACCGACCTGCTGGAACTGTTCCAGTCCTTCATCTGGCGCATCGTTGCTGCCGGATTGCCGGTCGATCGGGCCAGCCTGCATGCTGGTACGCTGCATCCGCAGTTGTTCGGGTATGCCTGGAACTGGAACATCGACGACGGTTTCTGCGACGAGGTCAAGGTCGACGAATCCGTGCTTGCGACCGATGCCTATCGCCGCAATCCCCTCTTTGGCGTGATCGAACAAGGCGAGAAGTTCCGCGCCCGGCTGCGCCGCGAAGCACCGGAGTCCAGCCCCCTGCTGCAGCAGCTTGCAGCCCAGGGCATCACCGACTACGCGGCCCTGCCGTTGAGCGCCGGCGGCGCCTACCACAATGCGGCGACGCTCGCGACCCGACAGGCCGGCGGCTTTTCGGACGAGCAGTTCGCGGAGATCGAGCACCTGCTGCGCCTGCTGGCTCTCCATGTCGAGCGCCACATTGCGTTGCTGATCGCCAGGAATCTCGTCACGACCTACCTCGGTGACGAGGCGGGGGATCTCGTCCTGGGCGGCAGGATCAAGCGGGGATCGGGAACCGCGATCGATTCCATCATCTGGGTGTCGGATCTGCGCGGCTTCACGAACCTGGCGGATCGCCTCGGCGACCGCGAGTTGACGGCCGTCCTGAACGTCTGCTTCGAGGGCATGGCCGGCGCCGTTCTCGACCACGGCGGCGAGATCCTGAAGTTCATCGGCGATGGATTGCTGGCCGTCTTTCCGATCGAACGTTTCGACGGCGAGGGAGCGGCCGCGGAGGCGGCGATCGACGCTGCCGGTGCCGCGCTGCATGCGATCGCCAGGCTGAATGCGGACGAATCCATCCTGGCGGAGGTCGCCGGCTGGCGGCCGTTGCGCGTCGGGATCGCATTGCATCGCGGCGAGGCCTTCTTCGGCAATGTCGGCGCGCCGCGGCGGTTGGACTTCACGGTGATCGGAAAGGCGGTCAATGCCGCCAGCCGCGTCGAAGGCCTCTGCAAGTCGACCGGCCGGTCGGTGCTGGTTACCGAACCGGTCGCTGTTCTCGCAAAGCGCGACCTCGATCGCCTGGGCGCCTTCGAACTGCGAGGTCTGAATGCACCACTGACGTTGTATGCTTTGCGCGAGGGCTGAGGCAGCCTCGCATGACGACGGTCGTCTACTTCGTGGTGTAGCCGCCATTGACGAGGATGGTCTGGCCGGTCATCCACCAGCCGTCCGATACCATGAAGCGGATGTACGGAACGATGTCCTCGATGTGGGTCAGGCCCGACGGGGTGAACTTCGACAGGGCAGCCGCGGTCTTGTGGTAGGCCACCGCATCGGCGCCTTCGGCCGGATAGAAGAAGGGCGTGTCCATGGGGCCCGGCCCGATGGCGGTGACCGAGATGCCGCGGTCGCCGAACTCCTTGGCCGCCGCCCGCGTGAAGTGCTCGACGGGGGCCTTCGTGCCGGCATAGGCGGCATAGAAGGGCGTGAACGCGCCGAGGAGCGACGTCACCACCGTGCAGACCTTGCCGTTGTCGCGGAGGTGCCGGCCGGCTTCCTTCAGGAAGAAGAAGGCCGACTTCGCGTTGATGGCGCTCATCTCGTCGTACTCGGCCTCGGAGATCCAGACGATCGGCTTCTTGAGGACCTTGCCGACTGTGTTGATCGCGATGTCCGGGCGGCCCACGGCCGCGACCACGTCGGCGAACAGCTTTTCCATGGCGGCCGCCGTCGTGAGATCGGCCTGGAAGGCGACGCCCGCCGCGCCGGCCGCCTTCACAGCGGCGACGGTCGCTTCGGCATCGCCTTGCGTTGCGGCGCTGTTGTAGTGGATGGCGACGGCTTTTGCGCCGTGCGCTGCGAAGTCGCGCGCAATGAGCCCGCCGAGGTTCTTGGCGCCGCCGGCGATGAGGACGGTTTTGCCCCTGATGCTGTGGTCGACCATGCTGCGCACCTTCCTTGCCGTGATTGCCTGGAGGAAGGGTAATCGTGCGCTTTTCCTGGATAATCATGCTCATTCTGGAAAGATATGTCAGAATCGCCGATCAAACGGTCGGGAGTGGGCTTGGATCGCATCGATCTCTTTCGCGTCTTCGTTCGCGTCGTCGACAGTGCGAGCTTCAGTCGGGCGGCCGACAAGCTCGGCCTGCCCCGGTCGTCGGTATCCGCGGCCATCGCGGAACTGGAGGGGCGGGTGGGGGCACGTCTGCTCCACCGCACCACGCGGAAGGTCGGTCCGACACAGGACGGAAGGACGTTCTACGAACGCTGCCTGAGGCTCATCGCGGAAGTGGAGGAAGCCGAGAGCCTGTTCCGCCGGGCCGGAGCCGGTCCGAGCGGAAAGCTCCGGGTCGACGTACCCGGCCGCATCGGCCGTCTGGTCATCGCGCCTGCTCTGCCCGAGTTCCTCGACCGCTACCCCGACATCCAGATCGACCTCGGCATGACGGACCGAGCCGTCCATCTCGTCGAGGAAAGCGCGGATTGCGTGCTGCGGGTGGGACAGGTCGGCGATTCCGCCCTGATCGTCCGTTCCATCGGCGAGCTGCCTCTGATCAATGTCGCGAGTTCCGGCTACCTGGAGCGCCACGGCTTGCCCGAAACGCCAGCCGATCTGGACGGACATTGGGTCGTCGACTACGCCTCGCCGACGACCGGCCGTGTCGAGCCGTGGGAATGGCGCGAGAAGGGCGCGCTGCGGAGCCGGCAGCTGCCATCCCGGGTCACCGTCAACAGCGCGGAGGCCTATATCGCCTGCTGCGTTGCCGGCCTGGGGCTGATCCAGGTCCCGGCCTATGACGTGCGACAGCATCTGATGGCGGGCGAGCTCGTCGAGGTCATGCCCCGTCACCGCGCCACGCCCATGCCGATGGCGCTGCTCTACCAGAACCGCCAGTTCGTGCCGCAACGACTCCGATTGTTCTCGGACTGGGTGGTCGAGCTTCTCAGGCGCGACGTGCTCGCCGGAAATCCCGGTGCCCGCTAGTGCCCGCTAGGCCGCGATATCCGTCGCCAGGTGGAAGAGGCAATCGCCGCGCTCGCAGCGGGCCGGGATGCGTTTGCAGAGCACCAGCCCGTCCCGTTTGAAGCGCAGCAGCTGGGGCTCGCGCCACGGCGTGTGGTGGACGTGGATGCGCGCCGCAGGCTGGCCGGCGGTGACCTCGTCGCCCAGTTCGACCAGCGGCTCGAACAGGCCGCCGTCGCTGGCATAGACGTAGTAGTCGTCGCCGCCGATCTCGGTGAGGCGGGTGGGCGTCGGCGGCGGCACGGGGCCTTGCAGCAGGCCGACATGGGCCAGCACGCGGCGCATGCCATCCTCGGCCACCTTCAGCGATGCTGGGGTGACGAGCCCGCCACCTCCCAGCTCGGTGCCCATGGCGATCACGCCCTGCCGGTAGGCCGCCGACGTGAAGGTGCGGCCGCCACCCTGCGGCGCCGCGGCGACGTAGCTGACGGGCGCGCCGAATGCCTTCAGCAGGCCCACGACCTTCTCCATGCGCGGCGGATCGTCCTGGCGCGGCGCCAGCGCGCTCGGGATGTAGGCGAGCGAACTGCCGCCCGAATGGAAATCGAAGGCATAGTCGAAGCCGGGCAGCAGCGCATGCTCGATCCAGTAGGCGATCTGCTGCGTGATGGTGCCTTCGGCGTCGCCGGGGAAGGAGCGGTTGAGGTTGCCCTCGTCGATGGGCGAGGTGCGGCGTCCCTCCATGGCGGCCGGAAAGTTGGCCGACGGCAGGATGACCAGCCGGCCGCGAATGTCCTTGGGCTGGAGGGACCGGATCAGGTTGCCGAGCGCGATCTGGCCTTCCCATTCGTCGCCGTGGTTGCCGGCCTGCATCAGCACGTTCGGCCCTTCGCCGTTGCGGATGCGTACGATTGGGATGGGAATCCAGCCGTAGGCGGAGCGGTGGACGGAATGCGGCACGCGCACGAAGCCGGTTTCCTTGCCCTCGGCGTGGAGGTCGATGTCGGCGGTGAGCCGGCTCATGGCCGAGAATTCCGTGCGCGGCATGCTGGTCCTTCCCTGGGTTCAGCCTTGGACTAGGATCATAGCCTCAGGAGGGAGTCCGATGAGTTACGCTTTCGATGCCAGCAGCCCTTTGCCCGGCGCCGCGTTCGGCGCGACCCTCCGCTTGTCGAAGCCGCTCGGGGAGGAGATCCCCCAGGGCCTGCCGTCCGCGCTGGCCGATGCCGGCGGGCTGCTGCTGATCCCCGGGCTGCAGGAGATCGCGCACGAGCCCGAGCTGCTGGTCGCGCTGAGCCGCCAGTTCGGTCCCGAGGTCGAGGACTACCGGCATACGCTGACGGCACGTACCTCCGTGCATCCGACAGTTCCCGAGATCTTCCTCGTGTCCAACATGGCGCCGGTGAACAAGGCGTCGCCCAAGCGGCCGGATCCGCCGCTGACGGCCGACGGGCGCCTGCCGGTGCAGTATCCGCATCGCATGGGCTGGCATACCGATCAGAGCTACCGGCGTCCGCCGCCCGATATTTCGCTGTTCTACGCCGTCACGCCGGCTGCGCGTGACCGGGGCCAGACCCTGTTCGCCGATGGCACGGCCGCCTATGCCGCCCTGCCGCCGCACCTGAAGGCGAAGGTGGAAGGCCTGCAGGGGCTGCACTGCCAGCCCGGCACCGGGCGTTCGCGGGCAGGCGTGCTGGCGGGGCGCACCGACGTCGAGCAGCCGCCGACGGCGCGGTCGCAGCCTCAGCCCGTCGTGCGGGTCCATCCGGTGACCGGCAAGCCAGCGCTCTATCTCTGCGAATGGGGCCAGATGGACTGGGTCGACGGGCCCTTCGTCGGGATGGAACCGGGCCCGCACGGCGAAGGCGCGGCGCTGCTCGACGCGCTGATGGCGCACTACACCCGGCCGGCGTTCGTCTATGTCCACGAATGGACCGTGGGTGACCTCGTCGTCTGGGACAATCGCTGTCTCGTGCACACCGCTACATGGTTCGACGGCGACAGGGAGCAGCGCATGATGTGGCGCACGACGGTGCGCGGCAATCCCGGCGCCCTCTACGAGGGAGAGGCGCGGAGCTGGCTGCCGCGCGAGACAGTGTCCGTGTAGTCCTTACTGGCGTCGCTCGCTGCGCGGGTCCAGAGCATCCTGCAGGCCGTCGCCCAGGAAGTTGAAGGCGATCACGGTGAGGAAGATCAGGAGGCCCGGCAGCAGGGCGAGGACGGGCGCCTGTTGCAGCAGCTCCTGCGCCCCCGTCAGCATGTTGCCCCAGCTCGCCGCCGGCGGCTGGGTGCCCAGCCCGAGGAACGACAGCGTCGATTCTAGCAGGATCAGCGTTCCGATCGATAGGGTCGTCGCGACGACCAGCGTGCCTGCGGCGTTGGGCAGGATGTGACGGAACATGATGCGCTCGGGACGCGCGCCCAGCGCCTGCGCGGCGCGCGTGAAGTCGCGGGCCTTGAGCGACAGGGTCTCGGCGCGCACCAGCCGCGCCACGGTCGTCCAGCCGGTCAAGGCCACGATGACGACGATGCGGTAGAGCGAGAAGGTCTCCGACTGCGCGATCTCGGCGGGCACGCCGATCTTCCTGGGATCGATCGCGGCGAGGACGATCAGCAGCGGCAGCAGCGGCAGGGCGATGACGCCGTCGGTCAGGCGCATCAGCAGGCTGTCGAGGCGGCCCCCGAGATAGCCCGAGACGACGCCGATCAGCGCGCCGATGACGGCCGACAGGAACGCGCCCGAGATGCCGACCAGCAAGGAGACCCGGCCGCCGTCGAGGAGGCGCTGGAACAGGTCGCGGCCGAGATCGTCGGTGCCCAGCCAGTGCTCTGCAGAGGGCGGCTCGAGGCGGCGGAACAGGTCGGTGGCCGTCGGATCGATGCCGCGCAGCTCGGCGATCAGTGGTGCGGAGAGCGACAGGACCAGCAGCACGGCGAGGAAGACCAGGGACGCCTGTGCCAGCCGGTGGCGCATCAGCCGCGCCCAGACCAGCCGCCCCGGTCGGCCTGCGCGGGTTCCGGCTGCCATATCCGTCATGTGCCGGCCGAGATCGATACGCGCGGATCGACCCAGACATAGGCGAGGTCGGCCGCGAGATTGCCCAGGATCGTGGCCAGGGTGGCGATCAGCAGGCCGACCAGCGCAAGGTTGTAGTCGTTGTCCAGGATCGCCTGGTAGATCGCCTTGCCCATCCCTGGCCAGGCGAACATGGTCTCGGTGATCAGCGCGCCCGAGAACAGGCCGCCGAAGGAGAGGGCGAGGATGGTCAGGACCGGCGCCAGGGCGTTGCCGAAGGCATGGCCCCAGCGCACCCGCGACTCGGGCACGCCCTTGGCGCGGGCGGTGCGGACATAGTCCTGGCGCAGCGACTCGATCATGGCACCGCGCATGAAGCGGGTGTAGGCGCCCAGCTGGACGAGGACGAGCGTGGTCACGGGCATGGCGAGATGGCGCAGCCGCTCGCCGAGGGCCACGTCCCACGGCGTCCCCGGGCGGAGGTCGGCCATGCCGCCCGCCGGTAGCCAGCCGAGGGTCACGGCGAACAGCGTGATCAGCAGCAGCGCCAGCCAGAAAGGCGGGGTCGAGATGCCGGCAAAGCAGAGCAGGTTGATCAGATAGTCGGTGCGGCTGCGCGGCCGGGCGGCTGCCCAGACGCCGAGCGGCAGGGAGATGGCGGTGGCGATCACGAAGGCGCAGCCGGCCAGCACCAGCGTATTGAGCAGGCGCGGCCACAGCACCGTCATGACCGGCTGGTTGAAGGAGCGCGAATAGCCGAAATTGCCCTGCAGCGCCTGGGTCGCCCAGGCGAGGTAGCGCTCGACCAGCGGCCGGTCGAGACCGTAGACGGCGCGCAGGCGGGCGGCATCCTCGCTGGTCATCTTGGGATCGCCCGCGATCATCATGTCGATCGGATCGCCCGGCATGAGCCCGATCAGCAGGTAGACGACGAAGCTCATCAGCGCGAGGGTGAGGGCGGTCTGGACGGCCCGGCTGGCGAGATAGCGCGTCATGGCCCGAAGCGCGCCACGCCTAGTCCTGCCAGCGCCACTGCTCGACCCACAGGGTCGAGCTGTTGAGATGCCCGGTCGGCACGACGCCCTTGAGCGGCTTGGGGATGACGAAGGGATCGACGCGGAAGAACAGCGGCAGGACGGGCAGGTCCTCGGCATGGATGCGCTGGATGTCGGCGAAGATGGCCTTGCGCTTCGTCTCGTCGAGCTCGCGCTCGGCCGCGTCCAGGGCCGCATCCATCGCGGGATTGCGGTAGCCGGGGTAGTTCTGGCCCGTCCAGGCGTTGGCAGCGGTCGGGATCTCCGTCGAATAGAGCAGCGAGCGCGGCACGCCCTGCGGCTGCTGCACCCAGGCATACATGGCAAGCCCGGTGAACTGGCGGCGGTTGATCGCCTCGGAGAAGACGCGCGGCGGCTCGGCCTTGATGCGCACCTCGACGCCGACCTGCCGCAGCTGGCTCTGGATCACCTGCGCCACCAGCTCGCGCACCCGGTTGCCGGCGGTGGTCGTGATCTCGAGCGACAGCCGGTCGCCGCCGGCATTGTGGCGGACGCCGCCGCGCAGCGTGGAGAAGCCCGCCTCGTCGAGAAGCTTGCGCGCCTGGGCGGGATCGTAGGCGTAGTGCCGCGCCGCCGGATCGTACATCGGATCGAGCGGGCTCACGGGTCCGTTCGCCACCGGCTGCTTGCCCTCGAACAGCTTCTCCGAGATCGCCTTGCGGTCGATCGCCATGAGCAGTGCCTGGCGGACGCGGCGGTCCTCCAGCAGCTTGTTGTCGAGCATCGTGTCGATGTGCTCGTAGATCAGCGCCGGCTTGTAGATGAAGTCGTACTTGTCCTTGTGGCGCTTCTCGAAGGCCAGCACCTGGTCGAGCGACAGGCCGAGCTCGCCCAGCACGTAGTCGACGTTGCCCGACAGCAGGTTGGCCTCGAGGGCGGCGGTGTTCTCGATGATCTTGACCACGATGCGCTTGAAGTGCGGCTTCTCGCCGGTCCAGGTCGGGTTCTGCTCCAGGGCGATGCGGCTGCCGGGCACGATCTCGACGATGCGGTAGGGGCCGAAGAACAGGCCGGGATTGGTCGAGTTCGTGTCGTAGGCCGTCTTGTTGCGGTACTCGGCGGGGTTGGCGTCGAAGATCGGCTTTTCGATATGCGCCGGCAGCAGATTGAGGCCGATGCTGTTGTAGTCGAAGGTGACACGGTCGATCGTCATCGTGAAATGGCGGTCGTCCTTCGCATCGAACTTCAGGATGCGCTTGTAGCCCTCCGCCGACGCGACGCCGGACAGGGGATGCTGGCCGACCTCGATGGTGAAGGCGACGTCCCGGGCGGTGACCGGCGTGCCGTCGCCCCAGCGCATGTCGCGCATCTCGACGTCGATCTCCATGCCCTTCTTGCCGTTCGGAAGGTCGACGACCCGGGCCTTGCCGTTCTCGACCGTCGGCAGCTCGGTGCAGACCAGGCAGACCAGGCGGGAGTTCGCGTCATAGGCCGTGATCGGGCGGGCGGTCATGTTGCTGATCAGCGACTTGGCCAGCATCGAGCTGATCAGCGGGTTCCACGTCCCGGGAGTCTGGGTCATGCCGACGACCAGCTCGTCCTTGGCCTGGACGGGGACGGCGAGGCAGCAGAAGGCGAGGGCGGCGGAAAGGAGGCGGCGCATCATCGGCGCCAAGGTCGCACGCCCGTGGCTGCGATGTCACCCCGACCGTGCTTGCGGAAAGGCGGCGGTCCGCTCAGCGTCCCAGCGGCAGGCGCGCCGGCGGTCGGCCGCCATGCTTGGCCGACCACTGCTCGGGCGCCTCGAGGAACGCCCGCGTTTCGGTGAGGCCGCGCTCGTCGAAGTACTTGTGCTTCTCGGCCGCCTCCAGGGCGTCCCACCAGGTGGCCAGCGCATGCAGGCGCACATCGGCGGCCGCCAGCATCTCCACGCTCTGCGGGAAGATGCCGTAGTGGAAGATCACGAAGCAGTCGGTGACCTTCGCCTCGGCCTTCTTCAGCGCCTCGATGAAGACCAGCTTGCTGCCGCCGTCGGTCGCGAGATCCTCGACCAGCAGGACGCGCTTGCCGGGCTTGAGGTCGCCCTCGATCTGGGCCATGCGCCCGAAGCCCTTGGGCTGCTTGCGGACGTAGATCATGGGCTTCTTGGCCAGCGCCGCCAGGAAGGCCGCGAACGGGATGCCGGCGGTCTCGCCGCCGGCCACGACGTCGACCTTGTTCCAGCCGATGTCGCGTTCGATCATCTTGTGCGCGTAGCCCATGATCTTGGACCGGGCCTCGGGAAAGGAGATCAGCTTTCGGCAGTCGATATAGACGGGGCTCGCCCGCCCCGACGTGAAGATGTAGGGGTTCTCCGGGCGGCAATGGATGGCCTCGATATCGAGCAGCAGGCGCGCCGTCTCCCGGGCCTCGGTCGCGGCCGGTGTTCGGCCGGATTTATCCTTGCCGTTCAGTGTTTTAGCCGGCTTCTTTGAAGATCCAGTCGCCGGCGATTTGGCCTTCTTCTTCGTCGCCATGCGCCTGTTCCCCCATGCGTCTTGCGACAAAATGACGGGCGAGTGTTTAGCCTTCCTCCCAATCAGCGGCAAGGGTGCTCCATCGTCGGGCCTCGCTCCTCGGCAGACTGGAGGCCGGAGGGGCGATAGTGTCAAAGTGGTCCCGTTGGAGTTCGAATGACGACGCGCAGCCGTTTCCAGGACGCCGCGGCCCTCGTCCTGTCCCTGGCGCTCTGCCTCGGCGTGGGCGCCATTGGCGCCGCCGTCACGCAGACCAGCGTCAACGACTGGTATGCGCGGCTCGCCAAGCCTTCCTTCAATCCGCCGAACGAGGTGTTCGCGCCCGTCTGGACGACCCTCTACGTCATGATGGCGATCGCCGCCTGGCGGGTCTGGCGGACCGCCGACAGCGCCACGAGAGGCGGCCCGCTCACGCTGTTCCTGCTGCAGCTCGCGCTCAATCTGGGCTGGTCCATGGTGTTCTTCGGCCTGCAGAAGATCGGCGCGGCCGTCGCGACGATCTTCGTGCTGGATGTCGGCGTCATCGTGACGATGCTCGCCTTCCGGTCGGTCGATCGCATCGCCGGGCTGCTGATGGTGCCGTACCTTGCCTGGGTGGCCTTTGCGACCGTGCTCAACATCGCGCTGTGGCGGCTCAACCCCACGGCCTGATCGTCAGTGCTCCGCCGCGGATCCCTGGTGGCTGCCGTCGTGCCCGCTCATGTCCTCGCCGTCGTCCGACCTGAGCTCCATGAAGACCGCCGAAGACAGCACGGTAGCGGCGCCCAGCACCAGGAAGGCCCGCTGCACCCCTTCGGTGACGGCGCCGGCATGCGAATGGAGGTCCGTCGGAATGAAGAGTGCGGCCACCAGCGCGGCACCGGCGACGCCGAAGCTGATGGCGAGCTGCTGGCCGGCCGCGGCGATCGTGCTGGCGCCGCTCGTGCGTGAGGCCGGCACGTCGGCATAGACCAGCGTGTTCATGCTGCTGTACTGCATGGACGTGAAGAAGCCGAGCACGAAGGCCTGCAGCACGAGGCGCCAGATCGGCGTGTCGGGGCCGACCGTCGCGAACGACATGATCATCAGCCCCACCAGGATCGTGTTGCCGACCAGCACCGTGCGATAGCCCAGCCTCGCGAGGATCGTCGGCACGAAGGTCTTGAGGCCGATGGAGGCGATGGCCTGGGGCAGGACGAGCAGGCCGGACTGCACCGGCGAGAAGCCAAGCCCCACCTGGTAGAGCAGCGGGAAGAGGAACGGGATGCCGCCCAGCCCCAGGCGCGTGAAGAAGCCGCCGCTCACCGCCGCGCGGAAGGTGCGCACCTTGAAGAGGCCAAGGTCGAGCAGCGGGAACTTCGTCGTCACGGCACGGAGGCCGTATCCCGCGAGAAGCGTGGCGGATATGGCGAGCAGCCCCAGGACCGCCATGTCGGACAGCCGGTGGTCGCCGAACACCTCCAGCACGTAGGAGAGCAGGGCGATCCCGCCACCGAACAGCAGCAGCCCCAGCACGTCGAGCGGATGCGTCTGGGACTGCCGGTAGTCCGGCAGGTAGCGGTACACGAAAACCAGCCCGACCAGGCCGACGGGGATATTGACGAAGAAGACGACGCTCCAGTGCAGATATGCAACGATGAGGCCGCCGGACACCGGCCCGACCATCGGTCCGATCAGGGCGGGAATCGCGACGAAGCTCATGGCGCGCAGCAGGTTGGGCTTGTCGTAGGTCCGCGCCAGCGTCATGCGGCCCACCGGCACCATCATCGCGCCGCCGGCGCCCTGCAGCACGCGGCAGGCCACCAGCATCTCCAGGCTGGTCGAGAGGCCGCACAGCACCGAGCCGAGCGTGAAGAGGGCGATGGCGGCCGCGAAGACGCGGCGCGTGCCGAAGCGGTCCGCAAGCCAGCCGCTCACCGGGATGAAGACGGCGAGGCTCAGTGTGTAGCTTGCCAGCACCGACTTCACGTCGAGAGGGGTCACGTCCATCGCCCGCGCGATTGCCGGTACCGCGGTGTTCAGGATGGTCGTATCCAGCGACTGCATGAAGAAGGCGACGGCGACAAGCCACGGGAGCAGGCGCTTGATCGTGTCGTTCGGCGGACCGGCGGTGGTGGCGGCGGCGCTCATCGTCAGGGGGCGGGCTCGAAGGGATCCTGGCCGGCAGCCGCGAAGGCAGCCGCCAGGAAATCGGGAATCAGCTGCCGGGCACCGGCGCCGTTCGTCATCAAGGCGACGCCGAAGCTCGCGTCGGCGGCGAATACCAGGACGGAGCGGAAGCCTGCGTTGACGCCGTAGTGATAGAGGTATGGCGGGTGCCCGCGGCGCTCCTGGACGAAGGGTCCGAGGCCCGTGGGACCATCGCCCACGCGCGTCGCCATGGCGCGCGCCGTCGCGCGCTGCAGCAGGCCGCCATCCCGCCAGCTGGCGGCGATCGCCAGCGCCAGCCGCGCGAGGTCGTCGGCCGTGCTCCACAGGCCGGCAGCGGCATGCTCGGGATAGACGTGGAAGCGCCCTGGCAGAAGACGACCGTCGCGATCGTGGGCCGACGCCGCGTCGCGTTCGGTCCCCGGCAGCGGCTGGAAGAAGCCGCTGCGCAGCATGGCGGCAGGTTGCAGCACGAGTGCGTCGGCCAGTCGGTCGAATCCCGCACCGGCCGCATCCACGGCCAGCCTCTGCAGGACCATGGTGCCGCCGCCCGAATATTGGAATCGCTGTCCGGGTGGCCGGGCCACGCGCACCGCCGCATTGTTGGCCGGCGGCACGCCTTCGAGGGTCTGCTCCAGGCTGGGCAGCGGCTCGCCGGGTCGGTACCCGGCGAAGCCCGGGACAGTGGTGCCTCCCCGATGGCTGAGCAGAAGCCGCGGGGTGACGGCGTCGGCGCCGGCTCCCGGCAGGAGCCATGAGCGCAGCATCCGGTTGACGGGGGTATCGAGGCCGATGCGGCCTTGTTCCACCAGCCGCAGCGTGACGATGGCGGCAACGATCTTGCTGATCGACGCGGCCTGGAACAGCGTATCGGGGTCCGCACCACGGGCGAAGCGCTCTGCAATCCGTCCATTGTCGATGAGTGCGACGCTGGCGCCGGGCACGCGATGGCGTGCCATGAGATCCACCAGCTGCGCGTCGAGCGGAGCCGGGGTCCGGCCGCGAACGGCACGCGGGACGAGGATGGCCGACGCGGCGAGGAAAGCGGCACGGCGCGAGAGCATTCGCCCATACTGTGCCCGCGCATCTTGCCGCGGCGCAATCCTATTCGAAGCAATGCCGCTTCCTGCTACCGTGGCCACATGGCACGCGAGGCACGACGGATCGAGTTTCCGACATGAAGCGGTTGTCCCTGCTTACCGCCTTGGCGGCCCTCATGACCGTCGGTGCCGCCTGGGCACAGCCGCCTGCAGGCCCTCAGCTCGGCAACCCTGCGTCTTTGCGCTGCATCGAGAGCGGCGGCATGGTCCGGATCGAGACCAGGCCGGACGGCGGCCAGTATGGCATCTGCGTCTTCGCCGACAACCGGCAGTGCGAGGAATGGGCGATGTTCCGCGGCCAGTGCCCGGCGGGTGGTCTGCGCATCACGGGGTATGTCACGCGGCCGGCACGCTACTGCGCCATCACCGGGGGCCGCTATGCCGTGGTGGCGAACAGCGGCACCGAACACGAGCAGGGCGCCTGCACGCTGCCGAGCGGTACCGTCTGCGATGCCGGGGCCTACTTTGCAGGGCGGTGCGGCCCCTGACGAAGCGGCAGCCGGCTGGCGGGCCGCGATCCGGCGGTCAGGCCGTCGCCGCCTTCGTGCGGTTCGCCTCGAGGCGGCGATCGACGAGGGCGACGCCGCGGTCGATCTCGGGATGGCTCATGCCCTTCTCGCGGGCGATGAGCTGTACCAGCTTGTCGGCCCGTTCAATGTAAGGCGCGCCATTGCTGAGAGCGCGCGCCGCCGACGCCGGCCGGGTCAGGCTCTGGGCGGCCGCCGCGTACTTTTCGAACGGCACCAGGTCCCTCGGATCGGCGCCCAGCTTGACGCAGAGATCGACGACGAAATCGTAGACGGACCGCGAGGTCTCGATGTCGCTGTGCACAGCCTCCTGGGCCGTGCGCATGCCGTCTTCGGTGATGCAGCGGTAGTTGCCGGCCAGCAGCATCGCCCATTTCGCCAGAGGCACGAAGATGGACTCGTGGACCTTGAGCTTCACCGGCAGCTCGATCCTGCCCTCCGGCGTATCGAAGCGCACCGCGTCGATGTCGGCCTCCAGGCGGCGCAGGATGGCGGTCGCCTCGTCGTCCTTGAAGCGCGCGACCTTGAAGTTGGTCGGCAGCGTGACGTGCAGGAAGTTGACCTTTTCCTCGGGCGGCCGGATGGCCTGCGGATCGGGGCTGTTCAGCGTGATCCGCTCCGGATCGAAGCTGTCCCATACCGAGGCGTCCGTGTAGGCCGGTCTGAGCTTTTCGCAGTCCAGCCCCGGAATGCGGCGGAGGTAGGCGAGAGGCGGCATGTTCATGATCGACATGCAGGGCACCCGTGATCTGCCGACCGCGTCGAGCAGCTCGCGGACGCCCGGCGAGCGGTACTGCGGTTCCTGCATGGCGAGACCGACCAGGTCGTAGCCTGAGGGGTCGATACCGGCGGTGCCGCCGGCCGTCACCTTGCCCGGCAGTTCGCGCGAATCGATCAGGACGGGGTCCTTGTGGCCTCGCACCGGCAGGCGCACGCGGAATCCCTCCTGATTGATCAGGTCGGCTTCGGCGGGCAGGCAGACGAGGTGGACAGAATGGCCGCCAAAGAGGATTTTGGATGCGAGCAGCGAACCATACGATGCACCCAGCATGAGGATCTTGTAAGCCATTGCCGTCTCCCTCGATGTTTTCCTTGGGCGTCCACCCGGCCGGCGACACTATAGCCGCATGATGGGGGGATTTGCCCACTATCTGCGGTGCCCCGGTGGACGACGGCGTTGCACTGCACAACCAATCGATGCCGTACGCGTTGCAGCACCATGAGCATCCTTCGAACCGACCACACCGTCTGGCGGATGGCGCGCGCCGACCGCGCGGCCGTTCTGGTGGATGCAGCGGCCTTCTTCTCCGCGATACGCAGTGCCTTCCTCAAGGCTCGCCGCAAGATCCTCATCGTCGGTTGGGATATCGACAGCCGAACGCAGCTCATCGGAACCGATCCCTGTCCCGGCGACGGCTATCCGACGGGCTTCGCCGATTTCCTCACCGCCCTGGTGCGCGATCGACCGGAACTGCAGATCCATCTGCTGCTGTGGGACTATTCGCTGCTCTATTCCGGCGAGCGCGAGCTCCTGCCGCGCCTGTCGCTCGGCTGGCAGACGCCGGATCGCGTCACCCTCTGCATCGACGACACCGTTCCCTTCGGAAGCTCGCAGCATCAGAAGATCGTGGTGATCGACGATGCCGTCGCCACCTCGGGCGGGCTCGACCTGACCGTCCGACGATGGGACACGAACGAGCATACGGCCGCCAATCCGTTGCGGGTCGACCCTTCGGGGCAGCCCTATCGGCCCTTTCACGACGTGCAGATGATGGTGGATGGCGACGCAGCCCGCGCGCTCGCGCTGCTGGCGCATCAGCGCTGGTGTCATGCCAACGGGGGTGAACCGTCGATCCAGCCTCATGGCGATCCCTGGCCGGACGGGTGCCGGCCGGATTTCTCCGACGTGGAAGTCGGTATCGCCCGGACGCAGCCGAGCTACAATGGTGAGAGGCCGATCCGCGAGGTCGAGGCGCTGTTCGTCGAATCGATCGCGCGGGCGGAGCACACGATCTACATCGAGAACCAGTTCCTGAGCTCGGCTCTGATCGCCGACCGTCTTGCCGAGCGCCTGCGCCGCCGTCCCGGCCTCGAGGTCGTGATGGTGGCGCCGCGCTCCCACGATTCCTGGATCGAACGGCGCACTATGCGCAACGGGCGCATCCGTTTCTGGCGGAAGGTGCGCGCCGCCGGCGGCGAGAGGGTCGCGCTGCTCTATCCCGCCGTCGAGCAGGACGGCAAGAGCACCGACACGATGATCCATTCCAAGGTCATGGTGGTCGACGACCGGCTTCTGCGCATCGGCTCGGCAAACCTGAACAACCGCTCGATGGGAGCGGACACCGAATGCGATCTGGCCATCGAAGCGCGCACCGAAGCGGAACGGGCGGCCATCCTCGAGATCCGCAATCGGCTGCTGGGAGAGCATTGCGGCGTCGATGCCGGGACGGTCGCATCGGCCCTCGAGAAGGATGGGTCTCTGGTGCGCGCTGCGCGCGAGCTTGCCGCCGGAGGCCATCGCCTCCGTCCGATCGCCGATGGCGCCCTGGAGGGAGGCCTGTTCGCCAGAATGGCGGAACGGATCGCCGACCCGCCACGCGCCCTGCGGCCGCTCCGATTTGCTCGCCATCTGCTGGGGCGGGTGATGCCGGGCAAGCTGGCACTCGTTGCGCTGGCGATCGCCGCCGCCGTTGTCTGCATCGGGCTGGCCTGGAAATACACGGCTCTTTCCGAAGTCGCCGACCCCGCCCGCATCGCGGCCATGATGCGACACGTGCGGGGCGAGTTCTGGGCGGCGGGCGTGGTGCTTGCGATCTTCGTCCTTGCGGGCGTCCTGGTCTTCCCCCTCAACATACTGGTTCTCGCAACGGCGGCCACCTTCGGGCCTTGGCTCGGCGTGCTCTATTCGACCATCGGCGCGGCGGCGAGTGGGCTGCTGGTCTTCTTCATCGGCGCCCGATTGGGCAAGGAGACGCTGGTGCGCGTGCTCGGAGAGCGAGGCAAGCGGGCGCTCGACGGCGTACGCAATCGCGGCCTCTTCGCCGTCGTCGCCTTCCGCGTCGTGCCCGTCGCGCCGTTCACCCTCGTCAATTTGGCCGCCGGCGCCGGGGGCATCAAACTATCGGACTTCCTGCTGGGGTCGCTGATCGGGATGGCGCCCGGCATGCTGCTTTTGTCCTTCGTCGGGGACCGGATCGTGCGGACCCTTGCCGATCCGAGTTTCACGGAGGTCGCGGTGCTGATCCTCGGCATCCTGGCATACGTCGCTCTGGCGTTGGGCGCGCAGGGGCTGCTGACGCGATGGCGCAGCCGCGGCGCGTGATGGACGGCCTCGATTCCGTCCCAGCTCTGCCGACTGTGCGCGTCATGACTTGGAACATCCATGGCGCGGTCGGGCGAAACCCGCGCTTCGACCTCGAGCGCGTGGTGGCACTTGTAGGGCGCCACCGGCCCGACATCGTTGCCCTGCAGGAAGTCGATTCGCGCCGCGCGCGGGCCGTGCATGCCGGCAATCCCTTCGACGTCCTGCGGCATGCCCTGGGCGGCCATGCGGTCGACGCCCGGACGGTCACGACCGCCGACGGCGACTACGGACAGGCGCTGATCAGTCGCTGGCCCATCGAGAACCTCGAAGTCCACGACCTGTCCTTCCGCCGGCGCGAGCCTCGGCGCGCGATATGCTGCGATGTCGCCACACCCGGCGGGCCGCTGCGGGTGATCGCGACCCATCTCGGGCTGAGCGTGCGCGAGCGCCGAAGCCAGGTGGTGGCATTGCTCCGCATGCTTGGACCGCGCACCGGGACGACCGTCGCGCTGGGAGATTTCAACGACTGGTTCTGGGCGGGTTCGGTGCGCCGCCGCCTGCAGCGCGAGCTGCCCGGCTTCACGCGGCATTCGACCTTTCCCGCCCGGTGGCCGATCTTTCATCTCGATCGCATCTATGTCGGGCCGGGAGACGCCATGGTGCGCAGCCATACCGACATGGAGGCGCGCGCCGTGTCGGACCACCTCCCCGTCATCGCCGACGTCCGCGTACTGCCTTCCCGGGAGAGTGGAGATGGCGCAGCGGACCGGTAGCGCCAACCTTCCTCTCCATGGTGGCCGGGTGCCGGGCTGGCTCGCGGACCGCATGACACGCCTTGGCGCCGTGATTTCCCAGGCGATCGTGCATCACTACGGTCGCGACGAGCTCCTGCGGCGGCTCGCGCACCCGTTCTGGTTCCAGTCGTTCGGTGCGGTCATGGGGATGGACTGGCACTCCTCCGGCATCACCACGAGCGTGCTGGGGGCGCTCAAGCGTGGCCTGACGCCGTTGTCGGACGAGCTTGGCCTGCATGTCTGCGGCGGTCGCGGCCGTCATTCGCGATTGACGCCCGCCGAACTGGTGGCGATCGGGGAGCGCGTCGGGATCGACGGCGCGGCGCTTGCCCGGACCAGCCGGCTGATCGCCAAGGTCGACAGCGCGGCCGTTCAGGATGGCTACGATCTCTACCTGCACGGCTTCTTCGTGGCCGATGACGGCAAGTGGGCCGTCGTTCAGCAGGGCATGAACGGCATGGTCCGGCAGGCGAGGCGATACCATTGGTTGTCCGAGGGCCTGACGAGCTTCGTCGACCGGCCGCATGCGGCGATCGAGGGCCGGGGCCAGGGCACGATCGTGAACCTGACGGACGCTCGCGCGGCGGCCTCACGCCGCGGCCAGCTCGACCTGCTGGCCACGGCCGGACCGGACGGCATCGTGCGCGAACTGGCCCGGCTCAATGCCGAGGAAAATCCGCCGCCGCGGGCAGACGCTCAGCTCGCGCTGCCCCATCTCGACATGCCCGGCCATCACGAGGTGCGCCCGACGGACGTGAACCTCAGGCGCCTGCACGGGAATCTGGCTGCGGCGGCGAACCACGGGCCCGTCGATTTCGCTGACCTGCTGCTGGTGCCGGGCGTCGGTGCGCGAACGGTTCGCGCATTGGCCCTCGTATCGGAGGTGGTCCATGGCGCTCCCTATCGGTTCTCCGATCCTGCCCGCTTCTCGCTGGCCCATGGCGGCAAGGATCGGCACCCCTTCCCGGTGCCGCTCCGCGTCTACGACGAAACCATTCGCGTGCTGAAGTCCGCCGTCCAGCAGGCGCAGCTGGAGCGAGACGAATCGCTCGACGCGATCCGCCGGCTGGATGAGCAGGCCCGCCGTCTCGAACGCCATGCACGCGGTCCCAATCTCGAGGAGCTGATTGCCACCGAACGCCGCATGTCGCCATCGCTCGGCGGCCGCAGCGTCTTCGGCGAGGAGCAGGACGCCGACGAAAACTCCTGAGCGACGCACCGGAACTGCCGATCCGCCGAACCGTTTCGGTATCTATCGAGTTCCGCCGCTGCAAGGAGAGAACATGCCCGCAAGCCGGTCCACCAACGGAAAGACCGCTGGTGCAACGAAGGCCCGACCCTCCAAGCGCGCACTGCCTCCCGACCAGATGGGGTTTCCGGACGCAGCGGCCGTGCCCCCGATGCCACCACGGACGTCAGGACAGGTGGCGCCGCACGACAAGCTCGGTATCGACAGCCAGGAGAACGACAAGACCTTCGACCTGCGTTACGACGTGCTGGCGCCCGGCGCGGCGTTGACGACCAACCAGGGCGTCGCAGTGAGTGACGACCAGAACTCGCTGCGTTCGCATGTCCGAGGTCCGACCCTGCTCGAGGACATCCTCATGCGGGAGAAGATCACCCACTTCGATCACGAGCGGATTCCCGAACGTGTCGTGCACGCACGCGGCGCCGGCGCACACGGGTTCTTCCAAGCGTACGAAAGCCTGGCCGACCTGACCATGGCGGCGCCGCTGCAGGATCCCACGATCAAGACACCGGTTTTCGTGCGCTTCTCGACGGTGGCAGGTTCGCGCGGCTCGACTGACACGCCACGCGATGTGCGTGGTTTCGCCGTCAAGTTCTACACCCGGGATGGGATCTGGGACCTGGTCGGCAACAACATGCCGGTCTTCTTCATCCAGGATGCCGTGAAGTTCCCGGACCTGATCCACGCGGTGAAGCCCGAGCCCCACAACGAGATCCCGCAGGCGCAATCGGCGCACGACACGTTCTGGGACTTCGTTTCGCTGACGCCGGAAAGCGCTCATATGCTGATGTGGCTCATGAGCGATCGTGCGCTGCCGCGCAGCTACGCCAACATGGAAGGCTTTGGCGTCCATACGTTCCGGTTGGTGAATGCCGAAGGAAAGTCACGATTCGTGAAGTTCCACTGGAAGCCGCTCAAGGGTGTCTGCTCGCTCGTCTGGGAGGAGGCGACCCTGATCTCCGGCAAGGATCCCGACCTCAACCGCCGCGACTTGTACGAGTCCATCGAGCGGGGCGACTATCCCGAATGGGAACTCGGGCTTCAGGTCGTCGAGGAGGAGGATGAGCACAAGTTCGGCTTCGATCTTCTGGATCCGACAAAGATCATCCCCGAAGAGATCGTGCCCGTGCGCAGGGTCGGCAAGATGACCTTGAATCGCAACCCGGACAACTTCTTTGCCGAGACCGAGCAGGTGGCCTTCCATACCGGCCACGTCATCCCCGGCATCGACTTCAGCAACGATCCCCTGCTGCAGGGACGTCTGTTCTCGTACATCGACACGCAGCTCCGCCGCGTGGGGCCGAACTTCCACGAGCTGCCGATCAACCGCTCACTGAAGCCCGTCGACAACAACCAGCGCGACGGCTTCGCGCGCATGACCATCAACAAGGGCAGGGTGTCGTACTTCCCGAACAGCCTGGGTGGCGGTTGCCCCATGCATTCCCCGGGCGCGGCCGCCGCGTTTCGCTCGGTCGCGGTGAAGGAAACCGGGGCCAAGGTGCGCGAGCGCAGCCCGAGCTTCGCCGATCATTTCAGCCAGGCGACGCAGTTCTGGAACAGCATGAGCGACTGGGAAAAAGACCACATCGCGGCGGCGTTCTCCTTCGAACTGAACCAGGTCGTCGACGAGGGGGTACGTGACCGCACGATGAACGAGATCCTGGTCAATATTCACGAGGATCTCGCCAAGCTGGTTTCAGGGGCGACGGGCATCGCGATCAAGCCGGCCGGCACGCCAGACGCTCCGACGCCTTCAGCGCCGACGCCGGCAGGTCCGCTCGACAGAAACGCGGCCAAGCTGAAGAGCCCGGCCCTCAGCATGGACAGACCTGCGCCCACCATACAGGGACGCAAGGTGGCCGTGCTTCTCGCCGAGAGTGTGGACGCTGCCGAGGTAGAGAGCATTCTGGAGGCGCTGACCGCCAGGGAACTGGTCCCGGAGACCATCGGACCGCATGCCGGAGCCATCGCGACGCGAGGCGGTGCGTTGACGGTGAATCGCGCGGCTCCGAACGCTCCTTCGGTGATCTACGATGCGGTCCTGGTGCCCTCGGGTGCGGCCGGGGCGTTGGCGGCCATGCCGATCGCTCGGCGGTTCCTGAACGAAGCATATCGTCACGGGAAGCCGATCGGGATCGCCGAGGACGGAGGCTCCCTCCTGCAGGTCTCCGACGTCCCTTCCGAAGCGGAGGGTCTCGTGATCGGTTCAAGAGCAGGTCTGGTGGAGGGACTGGCCACAGCGCTCGGCCATCATCGCTTTCCGCGGCGGGTCTCGCTGCTGGCACCGGTCTGACGTTCTTGATGTCGATCGGGCGGCGCTTCATGGTGCCTCGATAGGGAGGCATCATGGAGCGCGTGGCGACGGGATACGGCCTGATCGAAGGGCCGGTATGGGACGAAGAGAAGGGCCTCTACTTCAGTGACGTGCTGAACGGCGGGGTCCATCTTCTGGATCGCAACGGCGCCGTGTCGGTCGCCTTTCCGCGACGGCGGGGCATCGGCGGGATGGCGCTTCATGCCGCAGGCGGCTTGGTCGTCGGCGGACGCGACATCGCGCATGTCTCGCCGTCCGGCGGCGAGAGCCGGACGTTGCTGTCGCTCGATGCCATTCCTGGCGCCACCGGCTTCAACGACCTCACGACCGACCACTCTGGGCGTGTCTATGTCGGGTCGCTGGCGTTCCGTGTTTTCGGTGGCGAGACACCCAAGCCGGGGCACCTCCATGTCATCGACCTCGACGGCAGCATGCGCACCCTGTCCGATGGCGTCATGCTGACCAATGGGCTCGGGTTCTCGCCCGACGGCCGCCTCCTGTACCACAGCGACGCGCGGGCGCCGCTGGTGCGTGTGTATGATGTGAACCGGGACGGTTCGGTCGGGCCTTGGCGCACCTTCGCCTTCCTGGGGGAGAGCGGCGTGCCTGACGGGCTGAAAGTCGCAAGCGACGGCTCCGTGTGGGTCGCTGACGCGCATGGCGGGCGGGTCGCGGTCTTCGAGCCCGACGGTCGGCACCGCCGCGACATCGCGGTGCCGCTGCCCATGGTGACCAGCCTCTGCTTCGGCGGCGCGGGATTGCGCGACCTCTTCATCGTCACGGGCTCGCGCGGCGGGCCGCACGATAATTGCGGCAGCATCTTCCGCGTGCGCGTGGATGTGCCCGGGCTCGCGCTTCCGCTCGCGCGCGTCGGTGCCTGATCGGGGGAGAAGCCTTCGCGAAAAAGCCCGGCCGAACAGGTCGGCCGGGCTCTCTCCCTGGGCGCGTTGTTTCGCTGCGCGTCAGCTCAGCTGTATCCAGGTGGTCTTGACCTGCGTGAACTTGTCGAAGGCATGCAGGGACTTGTCGCGGCCGATGCCCGACTGCTTGTAGCCGCCGAACGGCGTGGTGATGTCGCCGCCGTCGTAGGTGTTCACCCACACCGAGCCGGCCCGCAAGCCCTTGGAGAACTTGAACGCCTTGTTGATGTCGGATGTGAAGATCGCCGAGGCCAGGCCGTAGATCGTGTCGTTGGCGACGGTCAGCGCCTGCTCTGCATCCTTAACCGGGATGACCGACAGCACCGGGCCGAAGATCTCCTCCTGGGCGATCTTCATCTTGTTGTCGACGTTGTCGAACACCGTCGGCTCGATGAAGCAGCCTGCATTCTCGACATGGACCTGCTTGCCGCCCATCTTGAGCTGCGCGCCTTCCTTCTGGCCGGCATCGATGTAGCCCATGACGCGCCTGGTCTGCGTCTCGTCGACCATGGCGCCCATCTGCGTCTTCGGATCAAGCGGGTCGCCCGGCTGCATCTTCTGGCCGATCGCCATGACCTTCTCGAGGAACTGGTCCTTGATCTTGTCCTCGACGATCAGCCGGCTGCCGGCCGTGCAGACCTCTCCCTGGTTGAACCAGATTCCGAAGGCGGTGCGGCGGGCCGCGATGTCGAGGTTCGGGGCGTCGCCCAGCACGATGTTCGGCGACTTGCCGCCGCACTCCAGCCAGACCTGCTTCATGTTGGACTCGCCAGAGTACTTCAGGAAGTACTTGCCGACCTCGGTCGAACCGGTGAAGGCCAGTACGTCGACATCCATGTGGCGGCCGAGCGCCTGGCCGGCGGTCTCACCAAAGCCCGGCAGCACGTTGAACACGCCTTCGGGAATGCCGGCCTCCGCAGCAAGTTCGGCGAGACGGATCGCGGTGAGGGGCGACTGCTCCGCGGGCTTCAGGATGACCGAGTTGCCGGCCGCCAATGCCGGCGAGATCTTCCAGCACGCCATCAGCAGCGGGAAGTTCCATGGCACGACGCAGGCCACCACGCCTGCGGCCTCGCGCGTGATCATCGCCACGACATTGCCGGGGGTAGGGGCGACCTCGTCATAGATCTTGTCGATGGCTTCTCCGAACCACTGCACCGTGCCGGCTGAGCCGGGGATGTCGACGGTCGTCGAGAAGGCGATGGGCTTGCCCATGTCGAGCGTCTCGAGCAGCGCCAGCTCTTCGCGGTTCTTCATCATGAGGTCGGCCAGCTTCAGCATGATGCGCTTTCGCTGGGCCGGGGGCATGTTGGCCCAGGTACCCTTCTCGAAGGCGGCGCGCGCGGCCTTGACCGCCGCGTCGACATCGGCCTGCTCGCAGGCCGCGACCTTCGTCAGAACCTGGCCCGTCGCCGGATTGACGCAGTCGAAGGTCTTGCCGGTGACGGAGGGCATGAACTTGCCGCCGATGAACGCCTGGTTCCGGTAGCTCAGGCCGCCCGCACGGCCTTTCCAATCGTCGCGTGAAAGCTGCGCGCTCATCTTCTTCCTCCTCGTGCGTTGGGGCGCGACATTAGAGCGGTTTCCACTATGATGGAACCGCAAGCGGTTCCATCATAGTGGAAACGCGCGCACGGACGATCGACGTTTCACAAGGCATGTTCCGTTCGGCTGATTCCAGCCGAACGGAACATGCTTCAGCCCACGAAAAAGCCGCCCGGAAGGGCGGCTCGCGATACCCCCTGCATGTCGCAGGGGCGACAAACCCGTCAGGGCGTCACTTGATCTTGGACTCCTTGAACACGACGTGCTTGCGCGCGACCGGATCGTACTTCTTGAGCTCGAGCTTCTCCGTCTTGGTGCGCGGGTTCTTCTTCGTCACATAGAAGTAGCCGGTGTCCGCGCTGGACACCATCTTGATCAGGATCGAGGTCGGCTTGGCCATGGTCTTGTCCCTATGCCCTGGAGGGCGAAATTCCGGAAGGGCCGCAAAGTAGTCGGCCGCGCTGCGGTGTCAAGCGCGGTGAAGAATGGGATTCTACCGCCGGGCGGCCTGAAGGGTCGCTGCCTGCACGGCATGCGCATAGAGGGTGTGGTCCCTCAGGAGCCGCGTCGCGACCTCGACGTCGCGCTCCGGGCTGCTCTCGCCCGGGGGGCAGATCTTGCGCAGGTCCGTCACCTCCTGTGCCGTCGGATTGCGCAATGCATGCCAGCGCATCAGCGATCCCTGGTTCGAATCGACGGCGGATGCAGTGAGATGGCTGATGTCCAGCACCTTGGATGTGCAGACATTGGGCAGGACGCCGAGCTCGTTCCAAGTGTAGCCGGAGGGTGCCTGCAGGCGCGACCAGGTCAGGATGAGCTCGCCCTCGTTGGCCAGCCGAACGACGGTCTGCACCGTGCCCTTGCCGTAGCTGGTGCTGCCCACGACGACGGCCCGCCCGCGATCCTGCAGAGCTGCCGCGACGATCTCCGCGGCCGAGGCCGAGCCGCCGTTCATCAGCACGACGATCGGCATGTCCGCCGTCTTGTGCCCGTTGTTGCTCTTGTAGGTGCGCCGGCTGTCGGGATGGCGGCCACGGGTGGAGAAGATCGTACCGTTGCTGATGAAAAGCTCGGACACGGTCTGCGCCTGGTCGAGCAGCCCGCCGCGGTTCGAGCGCATGTCGATGATCAGCCCGGCCATGTCCTTGCCGAGCTCGCCGCGCGCCCGTTCGATGGCGGCCTTGAGGTTGTCGGTCGTGGCACTGTTGAAGCCGGTGAGATGGATGATGGCGACATCCCCCCGCCGCTCGTAGGATACGGTCGTCGGAATGATGCGCGCACGCTTCATGGGAAGCGATAGCGACGGGCCGTCGAGGCCCCTCTGGACGGTGAGCAGGACCGGCGCGCCGACCGAGCCCCGCAGATGGGCGACGACGTCGCCAAGCGACCGGTCGAGCATGGATTGGCCGTCGATCGCCAGGATCTGGTCGTCAACCTGCACCCCGGCTTTAGCCGCAGGAGATTCCGCCTGGACCGCGCGAATCATGATGCGCTTGTCCTCGGTACGCTCGACCGTGATGCCGATGCCACCGCCGCCGTCCCGCTGGAAGCGGTTGTCGCGCGCTTCTTCCGGATCGGCGTATCGGCTGTTGCGGTCGAGGTGCTTGGTCGTGGCGGCCATCGCCTCCCGGATCAGCGTCTGCCGATTCGTCTGTTGAAGTGCCGGCGAGGCATCCAGCGAGCCGGCCATCAGCTCGGCCAGCATGCCACCCCAGGCGCGCCCGTCGGCCGGATCGCCGGGCACCGGTCGCGTCAGGACCTCGCGTCCCTCGCGCTTCACCGTGAAGCTGCTGCCCGAAGTCTCGAGCACGAGGGTAGGGTCAGCGCTCGCAAAGCCTCGGTAGGTATCGGCGGAGAGGGACCGAAAATCAGGCTCGAAGAGATGGCGGTCGCCGATGGCGCGGTAGGCCTGCAGGATCACCCGCTCGACGTTGACGTCGGCAGCCGCAGCCGGGTTTCGCCCGGCCGCCTGCGGCGCGTCGGTCGAGGTCGCGCAGGAAACAACGAGGGAGGCGGCGAAGAGGGCAGCTGCCGCACGCAGCAGCACCGTGTGAATTGAGGCGGTCAGCGGCACTTCCATTACCCGACAGACGATAACAATAGCACAGGCCGCTAGCGGGCGGCCATGTCCTAGGCAGAGGGGTCGAGACTTTCAGTCGAGGGCTTCGGCGCAGCAATCCGATGGGCCCACAAGAGCGCGATCACACTTCCCTTTATGCGAGGCAGCAGCACCAAGGCAAGAGCCACCGACAGCGGCAGCCAGAGAATCGCATGGAACCACAGTGGCGGCTCATCGCCGTAGCGTTCCAGGGCCAGGACCAGCGGCACCACGAGATGGCCGACCACGAAAATTGTGAAATAGGCTGGCGCATCGTCGGCGCGATAGGGCTCGAGCGCCAAGTCGCAAGAAGGGCAGTGGCTGCGCATCTTCAGATAGCTGCCGAACAGGCTGCCCTCGCCGCAGCGCGGGCACCGCCCGCGCCAACCGCGCAACAGACAGGTCCAGAAATCGACCGGAGGAGGAGCCTCTTCTCCCATGACGAGAAGATGAGCCCTTCCTCTAATGGCGTCGTCGCGACCGTTTGTCCCGAGCACCGGTACGGTGCGCGACCGGTCGCCGCGGACCCCGTGGCGAACTGCGGCCGCCGGCGCGCGGCAGGGCGTGCCGTTCGACGCGCTCGATCACGTCGACGACCTCGAACAGGAGGCCGCCGGTGGCGACGTCCGCGTCGACCAATTTCAGGCGCAGCCGGTCGCCCAAGCCGTAGGTTTCGCCCGTGCGTTCGCCGACCAGCACCTGGCGGCCTTCGTCGTGACGGAAGAACTCCGCGCCGAGGGAGCGAACCGGAATGAGGCCGTCGGCGCCCGTCGCGTCCAGCTCGGCGAACAGGCCGAAACGCGTGACGCTGGTGATGCGGCCGGGGAAGGTGGCGCCGACATGGGCGGCCATGAAGGCGGCGACATAGCGGTCCATCGCTGCCCGTTCGGCCGCCACGGCTCGGCGTTCGCACATGGAGAGGTGCTCCCCGAACTCGGCGAAGCGATCACGGTCGGCATCCGGCAGGCCGCCTTCGCCGAGGCCGTAGGCAGAGATGAGAGCACGGTGGACGATCAGGTCCGGAAAGCGGCGGATCGGGGACGTGAAGTGGGCGTAGCGCGCCAGCGCAAGCCCGAAATGTCCGAGATTTTCGGGGCTGTACACGGCCTGGCTCTGGCTGCGCAGCATCGTCTCATTGACCAGTCTGGAGATCGGACGGCCGTCGACCTGCTGCAGCACGCGGTTGAGGTCGGCGGGACGCAGGCGGGGCCCTGGCGGCAGCGCGATGCCCAGCGTGCCGAGGAATTCGCGCAGGCCCTCGAGCTTGGCGAGGTCAGGCTGGTCGTGGACCCGGTAGAGGCAAGGCGAATGGCGCTGCTCCAAGGCCTGGGCGGCGGCCACATTGGCGAGGACCATGAACTCTTCGATGAGCCTGTGGCTGTCGAGCCGCTCGCGCACGCCGATCTCGGCGATCGAGCCGTCCTGGCCGAGCGTGACCTGGCGTTCAGGCAGGTCGATGTCGAGCGCGCCACGCTTCTCCCGAGCGGCCAGCAGCACTCCGAATGCGCCGTAGAGGGGCCGGATCACCCCTTCCATCAGCGGAGCGATCTCGGCGTCGGGCCGGCCGTCCTGGGCGCGCTGGACCCGCGTGTAGGTCAGGCGCGCCGCCGAGCGCATCATGGCGCGGTGGAAGCGATATCTCTTGAGGTGGCCGGCCGCGTCGATCCACATCTCCGCCGCCAGCACCGGTCGGTCCTGTCCGGGCACCAGAGAGCACCAGTGGTTGCTGAGTGCCTCGGGAAGCATGGGCACCACGCGATCGGGAAAGTAGACCGAGGTGCCTCGCCGGTAGGCGGCGCGATCGAGCGGCTTGTCGTGGCGGACGTACCAGGCGACGTCGGCGATCGCGACCAGGATCCGCCAGCCGCCAGGCATTTCGGCGTCGGGTTCGGCGAACACGGCGTCGTCGAAGTCGCGCGCGTCCTCGCCGTCGATGGTCACCAGCGGAGTATCGCGCAGGTCGAGCCGATGGCCGAGCGGTGCCGCCCGCGCCTTCGCGGCTTCCTCCAGGGCGGCCGGTGGGAATTCGACGGGGATGTCGTTGGCGGCGATGGCGATCAGGCTGACCGTGCGCGGGTCGCTCATCGGACCGATGCGTTCGAGGACGCGGGCACGCCGCGCCAGGGTGCCGCCCGTCGCCTCGACCCAGACGATATCTCCGGGCCTGGCCTCGCCACGGTCGGCCGGGCGCACGTCGAAGCTCTGGCGCAACTTGCGGTCGGTCGGCGTCACCAGCCCCATCCCGCTGCCGCCCGGCGGTTCCTCGTAGAGGCCGAGGATGCGGCGCGGCCCGCTGCCCAGGCGCCGGATGACACGCGCCTCATACCGAGACTTGCCTCGGCGCTTGAGATTGGCGAGTACCCGGTCCCCCACCGCGGGGGCGGGGCCTCCGCGCACAGGCTGTGGGACGATCTCTATGTGGGGCGGTGAACCGCCGCCTTCCTCGGCGCGGCGGTGCGGCACCGCGATCAGGTGACCATCGTCGTCGACGCGGACGATTTCCAGCACGGCCACGTCGCTCAGGGCTTCGGGAGCGCGGAAGGTCTTGGCGCGGTCGGCGGAGATCTCCCCGGAATCCCGCAGCTCGCGCAGCATCTCCTTCAAGTCGATGCGCTGATCGCCCTTCAGGCTGAACGCGCGGGCAATCTCGCGCTTGCCGATGGGCGTCGCGCTTGCGCGGATGAAGGCCAGCAGCTCGTCTCGCGTCGGGACGCGGCCCTTAGCCATCGGTTCCCGTACGGGGCGGCGGATCGCCCTTGGCCTTCGCCTTGCCCCTGGCTGGCACCTTCTTCTTTTTCTTCGGCGTGTCGCCCGAATCGTTCGCCGCGGCGGGGGCCGCCTTCTTCGCTCGGGCCTTCGGCTTCTTTCCACCTCCCTTGGCGGCGCGCTCGGAGAGCCAGGCCACGGCCTGCTCGACCGTGACGTCGTCGGGCTTGGCGTCGCGCGGCACGGTGGCGTTCACCCCGCCGTGCTTCACGTATGGACCGTAGCGGCCTTCATAGAGCTCGATGGGCGCCTCGTCGGCCGGGTGATTGCCGATGATTCGGATGGGCTTGGCGGCTGCCCGGCCGCGGCCCGCCGACTTGGCTTCCGCCAGGAGCGCCACTGCCCGGTTCATGCCGATGTCGAGAACGCTCTCGTCGGCGGGGATCGTCTTGTACTTCGAGCCATGCTTGACGTAGGGCCCGAATCGACCGACGCCGGCCAGGATCGGCTGGCCGTCTTCGGGATGGCCGCCCAGCTCCCGCGGCAGCGCCAGCAGGGCCAGCGCCCTTTCGAGCGTCACGTCGTCGGGGGTCATGCCGCGCAGCAGCGACTGCCGCTTGGGCTTCTCCTTGCCCTCGGGCTCCCCGAGCTGCACGTACAGGCCGTAGGGGCCGTTGCGCAGGGTGACTTCCTTGCCGCTGGCGGGATCGATTCCCAGCACCCGGGGCTTGTCGAGGTTGGCGCCCGAGGCGGCATCGGCATCGGCGTCGACGATGCCGAGCTTGCGCGTGAAGCGGCATTCCGGATAGTTCGAGCAACCGATGAAGGCGCCGAACTTGCCGAGCTTCAGGCCCAGCCGGCCGTTGGCGCACGACGGGCATTCGCGGGGGTTCTTCCCCCCGTTGTCGTTGGCAGGGAAGAAGTGGGGGCCGAGCTCCTCGTCGAGCTTGTCGAGGACCTCCTTGACGCGCAGCTCCTTGGTCTCACCGACGGCGGCGGAGAAATCCTTCCAGAAGTCGCGCAGCACCTGCCGCCAGTCGATGCGGCCTCCCGAGATATCGTCGAGTTCGTCCTCCAGGTGGGCCGTGAAGTCGTACTCGACGTAGCGGGGAAAGTAGGTCTGCAGGAAGGCCGTGACGATGCGGCCGCGATCCTCCGGGATGAAGCGCTTGCGCTCGAGACGCACGTAGTTCCGCTTCTGCAGGACCTCGATGATGCTGGCGTAGGTCGACGGGCGGCCAATGCCCAGCTCCTCCAGCTTCTTGACGAGGCTCGCCTCCGAATAGCGCGGCGGCGGCTCGGTGAAATGCTGCTCGGGCAGCACTTCGCGGCGTTCCAGCGCCTCCTCGGGCACGACGTCGGGAAGGAGCGCGTTGCCGTCGTCGTCCTCCCCGGCCTCGTCCTTGCCCTCTTCATAGAGCGCCAGGAAGCCGTTGAACTTCACCCCCGAGCCGGTCGCGCGCAGCTGCACGGTCTTGTCGCCGCTGGCGATGTCGACCGTGACCTGGTCGAGCACGGCGCTTTCCATCTGGCTGGCGACGGTGCGCTTCCAGATCAGCTCGTAGAGGCCGAGCTGGTCCCTGTCGAGGTAGGCTGCAACCTCCTGCGGCGTGCGGAACAGATCGGTCGGGCGGATCGCCTCGTGCGCCTCTTGGGCGTTCTTGGCCTTGGACGAGTAGACGCGCGGGCTGTCTGGCAGATAGTCCTTGCCGTAGCGGCTCTCGATGAGACGCCGCGTCTGGCCGATCGCCTCCGGCGCGAGCTGCACGCCATCGGTACGCATGTAGGTGATCAGGCCCACCGTCTCGCCGCCGATATCGACGCCCTCGTAAAGCTTCTGGGCGATGCGCATGGCGGTTGCCGCACTCAGCCCGAGCTTGCGGGACGCTTCCTGCTGCAGGGTCGAGGTGATGAAGGGCGGCGGCGGGTTGCGGCGTACCTGGCGGCGGTCGACCGAGGCGACCGAGAAGGCGCGCCGCTCGATTTCGCGCTGCGCCTGCTCGGCGCGTTCGCGCGTGGCGAGGTCGAACTTGTCGAGCTTGCGACCGTCGAGATGCGTCAGGCGTGCCCTGAGGGCCTGCTTCTTCGCGGTGCCGAAGATGACGTCGACGGTCCAGTACTCGCGGCTCCGGAAGACTTCGATCTCGGCCTCGCGCTCGCAGATCAGGCGCAGCGCGACGGACTGCACGCGCCCGGCCGAGCGGCTGCCCGGCAGCTTGCGCCACAGCACCGGCGACAGAGTGAAGCCCACCAGGTAGTCGAGGGCGCGCCGCGCCATGTAAGCGTCGATGAGCGCCTGGTCGAGGTCGCGCGGATGGGCCACGGCGTCGAGCACCGACTGCTTGGTGATGGCATTGAAGGTCACGCGCTTCACGTCGACCCCGTCCAGCGCCTTCTTGCGCTTCAGCACGTCCCTGACATGCCAGGAGATCGCCTCGCCCTCGCGATCGGGGTCGGTCGCTAGATAGAGGCGGCCCCCTTTGCCGATCGCCTGCGCGATGGCGTCCAGTCGCTTTTGCGACTGGGAATCGACCTCCCAGTCCATGGCGAAGTCCTCGTCCGGACGAACCGAACCGTCCTTTGCCGGCAGGTCGCGGACGTGGCCGTAGGAAGCCAGCACCGTGTAGCCGGGGCCGAGGTACTTCCCAATGGTCTTTGCCTTGGCCGGGGATTCGACGACCAAAACGTCCATCGCCCAAGAAGCTCCAGTAAAGTGCGAAAAACCGGAGCTAAATCACTGATCTACATCAATGATACGCGGTTACCCCGGTGCCTTTCCAAGCGGCCTTCCAGCTCCAGCGCCAGGAGAACCTCCGCCACGGCGGCGGCGGACACTTGGCATCGGCGTACCAGTTCGTCAACCGCAGTGGGTACGGATCCCAAGGCGGCGAGGACCTCGGCCGTCGCCGGATCGCGGGCATTTTGTCCAGTTTTTCCAGTAGGTTGGGGGAGTTCGCGTGGCCGCCCGAGCACACCGAGAATATCGTTGGCGTCCCGTGTCAAAATAGCCCCATCCCTGATGAGGGAATTGGACCCCGCATATCGCGGGTCGAGCGGAGAACCAGGCACGACGAAGACGTCGCGGCCCTGCTCGGCAGCTCTGTGAGCGGTGATCAGGGAGCCGGACCGCGCGGCTGCCTCGATGACCACGATGCCGGCCGACAGGCCGCTGACGATCCGGTTGCGCCGGGGAAAAGCCCGGGCGACGGGCGGCGTGGACCACGAAGACTCGCTCAGCAGGAGGCCGCGTTGCGCGATGGCGGCATGGAGGCCCGCGTTCGGGGGCGGGTAGATCTGGTCGATACCTCCCGCCAGTACC
>Ga0182792_1000394_pt1 | contig 42139 bp, 36 predicted proteins | sample Passage237B_FD_130497 | JGI IMG/M metagenome (GOLD analysis project Ga0182792, IMG submission 130497) | Cellulose adapted compost microbial communities from Newby Island Compost Facility, Milpitas, CA, USA - Passage2 37B (version 2) (version 2) ...
GATACGCGATTCGCGTACAAGGAAATCGGTCGGGCGATGAATGGCGTGGAGACATCCGTCACCAGTAACAAGGGGCTGGCCTGCCCCAGCGCCCTGCGCTTCGATTCGGAATTGAACTGGAACTACGGGTTCAACAACGGTCTATCCGGATGGTCTGCGGCGTTCCGCCCGGCGGTGAGCCATCTGCCCGGTAATCCGGGTGACGGTTATCGCCTGGGGGCGCGCCTGGGCGATGTGGTTCAGCCTTCGAATAAGACCTACTCGTTCGATTTCGGTTCGCACTCCACGTACATCGGCTTTGGGGTCACAACCATTGCCTCCGCGACCACCGGTTACGTTCCCGGCGCTGGCCAGCATGGTGTGGAGAATCCCACTATGCCCACCAACGCGGTGGCCTACATCCGGGCCCAGTATCCGGACTTCCTGACAGGCAGGCATCTGCGCAACGTCAACATGCTGTTTGTAGATGGCCGCGCCGCCACGATGAGTGGCAAGCTCATCACGGAGAAGTATCACTTCTCGGGCAGCCAGCAGATGTACACGCGCGACGACAACATGTTTAATCTTTTCAAACGATAAATCAGACCGTGTTAAGCAGTAACCAGGTCTTGTTGAGCAGTAGTCAGACCCGCGTGGCGGGTATCGGGAGTCATTGGATGTAAATGGCCGAGCAAAGGGGGTTGCAATGGACACGACAGGACGAAAGTCTGATCTGCATCTGCGAATGAGTGGTCAAGCCATGCGGGCTTTCACGCTCATCGAACTGCTGGTCGTCATTTCCATTGTGGCGGTGCTTATCGCACTGCTGCTGCCAGGGCTTAAATCCGCCAGACTCGCGGCCGAGCGCACGCAGTGTCTGGCGAATCTTCGACAGATCGGCATGGCCGGCGGCGTCTATCTGGCTGAAAACCGCGAGCGCTACCCGCTGCTTATCCAGGCGGCCACGGGCTCTGGCGGTCACACCCTGCCCTGGCAGCTGTTCCCCTGGATCGCCATGGACCGCATCCTCAGCGGAAAGTACTACGAGATCCGGGTGATTGGCAGCAATACACTGCGCATGTATTACGAGTATCCCACCCTTGGTACGAGCCCGACACTTGCCAAGGCAGACACCGGCTATCACTCCAAATCCATGTACTGCCCGACGGGTGACAGTTATGCCTTCAATGGTGCAGGGCAGAACTACAACACCGCTGACGGGCCGACATCCACACTTCTAAACGATGGCCGCCCCAATGGCTGGGCGTATAACTGGGTCCAGCGTGGGGCATCCATGCGCGCTTCGGACATCCCCAATCCGTCGAAGAAAGTCTTCGGCATGGACTTCAAAGGCCTGCATGCAGAAGGAACCCTGGCGAACACGATCATCCGCGGTTCCTTTGGCATCACCACCGTCAGCTCGCTGAGTTCCGGGACATGGATTCCCGGGGCGGGAGAGTATCTCAACATCGTCCCTGCCTTGACAGATGCGCAGCGCCACGACGCCTTCATGGGCCGCCACCCCACTCGCACCGTGAATATTGCCTTCCTCGATGGCCACGCCAAAACGATGTCATCCGAAGAGGTGTATCGCAGTTATCACAAGAGTCCGCTGGAAACCACGATGTTCCATCTGGACAGAAAGTAATACGCTGTCTCCACTAACCCCACTGACCACTGACTTCCACTGATACTGGAGTTTCTCATTCATGAGTCTGACATTCTCGTCGCTCAAGCAGGCGCTGGCATGTTCCCTCACCATGCTGGCACTGGCAGTGCAACCCGTCCGGGGCCAGGTTGAATCCTTCTCACCCGAACAGATCGCCGGTTATCAGCAGCAGCTCAAGACCGAAGCCGCATCAGCGCCGGTTGAAGCGCTGGGCCGTTACATGGCGCAGCTGGGCAGTGCTCCCGCAGGATCACAGCAGTCCGGGCCGCGCGTGAATGAACAGACGCTGGCGATGGTCAACGCCGTGCGCCTCAGCCAGGCGATCAAAGCCGCCAACTGGCAGTCGCCCGCGAAGCTGGCATGGCATATCGTTCCGCCGCTGAGCCCGCTGATCCGTCTGCATGATCGCTATCCGATTGATGGCCAGCTTGGCGCGCCGGTGCGCATCGCTGCGGCGCAGGATGAGTTTGAACCCGCTTCGTTCACGCTCTACGCCTACGAGAATCTCTCGAACGTGGAACTCAAGCTCTCGGCGCTGACCAATGAGCGCGGCGTTGCGTTTCCCGCGTCGCAGCTGGACATGAAGGTGGTCAAGGTCTGGTATCAGAACCGCAATGGCTGGTACAGCTACTTCGCCGACGTCGGCCTGACGCTGATCCCCGAACTGCTTGTCAACGATGAAAACCTGGTCCGCGTGGACACGCAGAAGGTGGCCAACTACGCGCGCCTGCGAACCGAGTCGGGCGACAAGTATGTGTGGATTTCGCCGCCCGAGACGATTGATGTTCCCTTCAATCACTACGATCCGCAGTTCCACGATGCGGAAACGCTGCAGCCTGTGAGCCTCGAAGCTGGCCGATTCAAGCAGTTCTTCCTGACGGCCCATGTGACCGAGGCGACCGAGCCCGGGATTTATCGCGGCTTCATCCAGGCCACCGCGCAGGGCCAGGCCCTGGCGCAGATTCCCGTGGCCATCCGCGTGCTGCCCTTCAAGCTGCCTGCCCCGGCGACATACTTCGATCCCAGCAAGGACATGCTCATCACCATGATGAACAGCTGGCCTGGCTTTCCCGCGAGTGATCCGGCGTATGAGCCGACGCTGCGCAATCTGCGCAACCACAACATCATTCACGCCGGGCCGGGCGGGACCAGCAGGCTGGCATACTTTGAAGAGCTGATTCCCTACGTCAAGAAGCATGGCTTTGCCACCAACATGCTGAGCCTGCGGGGCGGTATTCCCTGGATTGGCAAGCATGGCGGAGCGCCCATGCTGTATCAGGAACTGGTGAGTGCCAAGCTCAACGCCGCCAGGTGGCGCGAGTTCATGCTCAGGCACTTTGGCCATACGCAGGGCTTCCTGACCATCGGCGATGAGCCGCCTGCATCGTGGATCATGAAGATCCGCCGTGTGTGGAAGATCTATCAGGAACAGGGCCTGCCCATCGCGCTGGCGGGGCATCAGCAGGTCTTCCTCAAGGGTGGCTATCTGGTCGACAACTTCGCCGCAGCAGGCTGGCCCTTCGAAGGGGAAAAGGCGCTGCAGCGTCATCTGGCCGGCCATGGCTACATCAGCCACTACGCCGGTCAGCACCATGGTCCTGAAAACCCCGATCTGGTTCGCAGGCAGCATGGCATGCTCGGCTACCTCTCGGGCTTCTCGGCGGTCAACAACTATGCCTTCTACTATGGCCCGTGGAACGATCTGGCTTACAGCCCCTACAAGCCGATGGTGATGGCGTACCCCACCAGCCGCGGCCTGGTGGACACACTGGCGTGGGAAGGCTTCCGTGAAGGCGTTGACGACATGCGCTACGCCACGCTGCTACTGCGCATGGCCGACAAAGCCATGGCGTCGGATGATCTGGAACTGAAACTCGCCGGCCGCAAGGCCCGTCAGTGGATGGCGCAGATCGATGGCATGACCATGGACCTTCACACCATGCGCTTTGAAATGATCCAGCAGATCCTCACGCTTCAGGCCGCTGAAAAAGCCGCGAAGTGAAACACGCTGATGGATCGGTGAGCGTCTGCTTTCTTCATCAAGAACATAATCAAGCAAGGCTGAAATAAATGAAACGATCGGTGACTCACTCGGCATGGATCATGGGGCTTTCCACGCTGCTGTGGTGCAACAGCGTCTACAGCGCCACCCCTGACCAGGCAGCCCGCGAAATTCAAACCAAAATGAACGCTCAGCAGTTCGATGCTGCGCTGGAACAGGCTAAAGCCGTCCTGTCGGACAGCTCGCTTTCCCCGCCGGATCGCGCACGCTTTCTCAAGCTCACGGGCGATGTGCATATGCGCGTCGGCCACGAACGTGCTAACGATGCTGCTGCCAGCTATCGCGCCATCTTTGAAGATCCGCAGTTCAACGCGGCACAGCGCATTGATGCAGCCAGGCATCTGGCCAACGCCATCATGCTCACCCAGGCCGGGCGTGAACTGGCAGACATGGACCCCACTCCGGCGGTAGCGGTGCTCAAGCAGGCCACGGAACTGCCCGGCCTCAACGCCATTCAGCAGGCTACGGCGTGGCAGAACCTGGCGGTGTTCCAGCAGACCGGCGCGATGTTTGATGATGCCTTCAAGTCAGCCCAGAAGATGCTCGACGTTGCACCGACACCGCAGCTGCGCACCCGCGCGCATCAGATCCTGGCGGAAATCGAAGCCGCTCAGGGCAATCTCGAGCACGCCGTCATCCGCAGCAAAGAGCATGGTCTGAATGTTATTCCGCTCTACAGCAGCTATGGCACGCTTGACCAGTGGCGCCAGGCCTGCATGGAAGTGATTCAGGACTCCAGCAAGCCTCTGAAGGACCGCTGGAATGCGCTGGTGGATCATCCGTCACTGCTTGTCCATCAGCTGTCGTCTTACTGGCCCGAAGCCACCGAGCTGATCCGCAAGCATGGGGTTCCGATGCTTGAGGAGAATCCCAACAACGTCACCTCGCTCATCGCTCGTTTCAACCAGGCTGTCCGTGCACATGGGCACGCGGCCTACCAGGGCCCCAGGCATGACTTCGTCCTGCTGGTCGGGCCTTACTATCTCAAGGGCGACAGGATTCCCGAGTCGCATTATCGCAGGGCTCTGTCGGCGGTGACGCTGAGCCTGGGCGCCACGCAGCAGCACGATGCGTGGAAGCAGCTGCTCGAATTGACCACGCACGACCCCAAGGCCTCGCCCATGCAGCAGGCCGCAGCAGCGCTGGTGCTTCAGCGCCTCAATGCCTCGCAGGCTGTGGACAGCAAAGCCACGCTCAAGGTGGTTGAAACGCTCGAGAATCAGGTTAAGTCTGATGCGCTGGTCGAAGCCGCCAGGCTGATGCTCGCCGCCGGTCGCGAAACCGATGCGCAGCAGCTTTATGAAACGCAGCAGTCGCTGCTGTCCATTCCTGCTCGCGCGGAAATTGTCTGTCGCTTCGATGCTGATGGTCCCTTCGACATGGGCTCCTGGATGAACTCGCCGGTGCTCAAGCGCGGAGATCAGCGTGGTGTGCTGGATCGGCCTTATGGCAGCAACCTCAAGTTCCTGCTGGAGACTGATGCCACCACCACCGGCCGCGGTGTGGACGCCGACGCTGCCAGCAAGGGTGGAGCCGAACAGCAGACCACCGAATTCTTTGTCTCGTGCAATGAGCATGGCTTGAGCCTGTTCTTCAAAGCTGACGAGCCTCAGATGGAAGACGTGGTGCTGGGCAAAGTTCGTGGCGGGTCGTATGAAATGTACATCGCGCCCGGTGAATATCAGCCTTACTACACGTTCCTCGAACGCTTCGAGAGCAAGGAAACGATCGACCCCAAGGTGATGGTCACGCTCTACCCCAACGCGCAGCATCGCCAGCTGGACCCGAAGGAGGGTACCTTCCGCAGCCAGACGATTCGCCGGGGCAATCAGTTCTACACCACGATCTTCCTGGGCTGGGAAGGGTTCTACAACAAGATTCCCGCTGACAACGACCGCTGGGAATTCGACGCCATCCGCTGGACGCGCTCCGGCGGTCTGAGCTTTGGTGGCAGCCAGTCGGTGCACAACCGATCTAGCTGGGGCGACATCCGCTTTGCCAACATGACGCCTGAAAACCGTCTGGCCATCAAACGCAACATCGTCCTGGCTGCGCTGAGCCGCTATAAGGAATATCGCAAAGCCATCGGCCCTGCGCTTTACTGGAACGACGTGGACCTTGGCGATCCGCAGTTCCACAACGCTCACGTCAAGCCGATTCTCGACCGCATGGATGCCTACGCCAAGCGCATCAATGATGGCCTGACGCCTGAAGTGGTTAATGAACTTTACGAGAACGCCGTCCCGGTGTGGATGGCGCTGCCTCATCACATTGATCTGCTGCGGGCCCAGTACGTTCAGAGCAAGCTGTTTGAATGATGACAGACTGTGCGTTGAATGTCAGTTTCGATACGCTACGCAGGAACCGATGAAGTTGTAGCCTGCGCTCAGGAGATCTTGTGTGAAAACCTGGCTGACGACGTTGCTTGTACTTGTCATGACGGTGACGACCCTTGCGGCCGATCCCGCCCTGGTCAGGCAAGGCAAGCCTGCGGGTGAAATGGTGCTCCATTCCGATGCCACCTACCTGGAGCGCTTCGCCGCCAATGACTTCCGCCACTGGGTGGAACAGATGACAGGCGTGAAGCTCAAGCTCGTCAGCACGCCCAGCGCTGAGGACAACACCAAGCTCTACATCGGTCATGTGCTGGCGCAGTCGTTCACCGATGACCTGGCCAGGCTCAAGGGTAACGATGGCTTTGCCATCCGTCGCAAGGGCAAGGATGTCTACGTCTTTGGCAGCCAGCCACGCGGGACGGCTTATGGTCTGTGGTCACTGCTCGAACGCAACACCGACATCATCTTCGCCAGGCCGAATCTCGAAATCGGAACCATCTATGGCAAGCATGACAATCTGCTGCTGACGCAGGTGGATGTGATCGACATCCCCGTGATTCCTTATCGTGGCTATGGCGCAGGCCATCCGCCTCATCAGGCCACGGAGGAATGGCGGCTGCGCATGCGGAACAACAACGTCGGCCGCAACCTGCGCGATCCGCAGTGGGGGATGGTCGTGCGTCACACCACCGACATCAGCAAGCCCCTGTGGGACCAGTACGATCAGCATCCGGACTACTTCGCGCTCAATCCCATCACGCGCAAGCGGCCCAAGCCTTTCTACTTCCACGGGTCGATCTGCGTGTCCTATCCGGGCATTGCGAAAATCTGGGCCAAAGCCGCCATCGAAGAACTGCGTGCGTTTGAGAAACGCACCGGTCAGAAGGTGGAGATTTTCGACATCACCCCCGGCGATAACTGGGACTGCTGTCACTGCGACAAATGTCTTGCCCCGATCAAGCTGCCCGATGGCACTGAGCTGGTGGCGAAGAGCCCCGACCCCGCGAAGGACTCGCTGTTCCGCTCCACGCAGTTCTTCAACTTCCTCCACGAGGCGATGGATGATCTGGTTCGTGAACTGCCTGATGTGAAGATCCGCGTGCTGGCTTACATCTATCTGGCTGAGCCGCCTGCGGTGGAAGTGGACCCGCGCATCCTCATCTATCTGGCGGCGTATCCCACCAACAGCATGCGCTTTCCGCTGCTGGATCCGAATCAGCCGGCGCAGTGGCGTAACCGCTTCGAAGGCTGGCTCAAGAAGACGCAGAATCTGGGCACGTATGAATACTTCTATCCCAAGCTCATTCCGCAGGCTTACTACATCGCCGCCAATCTGCGTGCGATGACGGAAAACCGTCCGACGCATAACATCACCGGCTATGCGGAAACCAGCAATGATTATCGCGGTGCGGGCGGCATTGGTGAGGCGCTGAACTGGGACGTGGGCGCGATGAATCTCTGGGTCATCAGCCGGCTGTTGTGGAATCCGAATCAGGATGTCGATGAGCTCTACCGCGACTACATCCAGCGGACCTACCGCGAAGCCGCGCCGCTGATGCAGGAGCATTTTGATCTGCTCAAATCGGTCTGGCTCGATCCGAAGAACAAGACAGGCGATGCTGCTCATGCAGGACTCACGGGTATCTACAACGGCGTAATCGTCGAGCCCGGCCATGAGGCGCGCGTGAAGCAGCTGCTCGCCCAGGCCGAGCAGACTGCGCAGCATGAACACTCGAAGGAAATGATCCGTCGCATGCGCCTGGGCTATGAAACACTGGGGCGCGGCCTGAACCGTCTCATCCTGAACATGCAGGGTGAGATGTCTGCGGACGGCGACAAGTACATCTCGCTGCAATGGGAGCAGCCTGAAGCCATTGAGTCTTTCTTGCCGGTGAACCGCCTGGTGGAAGCGCCAAAGTTTGAGCAGACCACGAAGCTCAAAGCCGCTCACGATGGCAAGACGCTCTATCTGCGCCTGGCCATGACCGATCCGGTTCAGACACCGCTGAGTGCCAGGCCACTGGATCAGGAAGAACGCTGGCCCGCCGGCGACCACGTGGAGATCTGGTTCACGCAGGGCGCGGGCAAGCTGCATGTGTTTGCCTTCGATGCCAATGGCAACACTTATGACGCCTTCAACTACGACCGCAGCTGGAATTCCAACTGGAAGGTCATCACGCAGCAGACCGCCGACGGATGGGAAGCCATCGTGCGCATTCCATTCGAGTCGCTGGGTCTCAAGCGTGGCGATGAAACGAAGATGCAGTGGTTCATTCAGCGCGAGATCAAGCGCGATCTGAAGGAATCGCTCTGGGTGTCGTATCAGGGCCGTCCGTTGTTCAACCGGTTCTATCCCGTCGTCGTGGAATGATTGCATCGTCAATCGACTGGAGTGGATGTCATGAAGTTTGTATTGGCCCTGTCGTGTGTGCTGGCCGTGAGTCTGACTGCGGGAACTGCATCCGCTGCGGTGGGGGATGGCTTTGCCCAGGATGACCTGTCGCACTACCTGCAGAACGCCGGCCGAGCTGGCACGGGCACCATCACGCTCGAAAAAGCAGAGGGCCTGCGTGGCCAGCGCATGCTGGTGATCCGCGGTGCCACCAGCGCCGCGCTTCAACGCATGCCCGTCAAGGGCGACACCAAGTATTCCCTCAAGATGCGAGGCCGGATGGAAGGCCCGGAAACCATCGAAGAAAATCCCATCTTCGATGCCATGCTGCGCTACAACAGCCGCAGCGTGGTCATTCCCCGCAGACAGATTCGCTTCTACGATGCCAATCAGAAACTCATCCGTTCTGTGCATGTGGGCATGCCCTTTGGTCAGTGGCATGACTACGAAGATGTTTTCTACACGCCTTCCAATGCAGCGGAGATGGAGATCTCTTTTCTGCTCGACAAGCCTGAGCTCGTCCTCATGGTGGAAGACATCCAGCTCGCGCCGGCCGAGGATGAAGGAGCCATCAACTGCAATCCTGTGTTCGGGAAGCGCGGGCTGTACAACTACTCAGGCCTGGGTACTTATGCGCCCGGTTCCAAGCTGGTGACGATGGACAACGGCGTGGTGGTGTTCGATGCCCGCTATGGCTCGAACACCGATACGTTCCCCATCCTCGAGCCGGGGCAGTATGAAATCTCCGCCAGGGCGTGGATCAATGGCTACGCCCCGACCATTCAGCTTTATGTCTCCGACGAAAACAACAAACTTCTGGCGCAGGTGCGCTGCAGCATCTCGGCCGATGGGAAGGTGAATTCCTTCGTCATGCCCGAGGGAGCACGCTATGGCCGCATCCTGATGCGCAGCGTGCTGGTCGAAGAAATCAGGCTGGTACGCGCCGCCAGATAACCGTGGGGTTGTCAGGTTCTGACAGCATCATCGAGAAAAGGGTTCACATGATCGGGTTCAACTTACGCTTCATGCTCGCCGCGCTGATGCTCGTCGGGCTGCTGACCACCACGAGCTTTGCCTCGAAGGTTCCCCAGTCTGAAGGGCCGGTGTGGGATTTTGAATCACCCCAGTGGGAAAAAGCCCTGGCGCTGACGGAGTTCAAAGTCGCCGCAGACAGCGGAACGAAAGACCCCTCCGAACCGACGCGCGTGGAACTGCTGCATCACGACAACTGGCTTTACATTCGCTTCACCGCCATGGACAGCCGGATGGATCAGCTGCGCACGGGTGAGCTCGACGAATTCGCCGATGCTTTCCCGCAGGGCGATCATGGCGAGATCATGCTGCTCGATACACACTGGATTCTGGCCTTTGATGCGGTGGGCAATCGCTACGACGCCCGCTATTTCGATCCGCTGGCCGATTCAGGCTTCCGCATCAAAACCCGCAAGAACAAGGATTCCTGGCAGGTCATCGTGGGCATTCCCCGTCGGATGGATAAGCCCTTCACTGTTCGATTCACGCGTCATCTCGATCAGGGGCGTGAAGAGAAGGAACGCAGCAGCCTGACGCATCGTGTCGAACTGGAATAAGGATTTCGCATGTTCCGTATCTCGCTTCCATCAAAGCTGTCTGCGTTGAGCGCGATGATCCTGGCAGGGGGGCTGACGATTTCACCTGCCCTGGCCGACGATGCTTCACCCACGCTGCAGGAGCTGCTTCAAAAGGGCTCGCGACAGTCACTCATCGCCAACTTGCGCTCTGTTCAGGACGATGTGAAGATTCTCAGTGATGAAGCCCGCGGGCCGGTGCTGCGCGTCACGTGCTACAACGAGAGCTACGTTGATTTCCGCGCGCAGTCTGTCACGCCCGGGCAGGCCTATGAGCTGTCCTTCGACTACCGCTGGGAGAATTCAAGCACGCTGGAGAACAACCCCAGCCTCGAAGCGGCGGTGACGTACAGCCGTCCCATTCCGCAGATTGAAGTGTTGCCCGCCGTGACGATCGTCTTTCTCAATGAGAAGTACGAGCCAACCGGCGACCCCATGGGCGGCTATCTGCTGCATGGCCAGTGGCGAAATGCCCGCTATACCTTCGTAGCTCCCAAAGGCGCAGTGCAGGCCGTCATCAAGGTGCGCGCAGGCCGAGGCCGCAACGCGCTGCTGCTGGCCAATCTCGTCTTCAGACATATGCCGGAAGTCGTCACGCCCCAGGGAATCAAGCTCGACTTCCGCCAGCCTTCACTCGAGCAGACAGGCCGACTGTGGAACAACGTCCTGATCACTGACAGCGTGCGCCGCTCTGCAGAGGGAACGCTCCAGCTGTACGTGCCCAACAAGGAAGTCGGCCGATTCCCGCTTCCGGGAACGGGCAAGTATCAGCTCAAAGCCATTGGCCAGGCCGTGCAGCCGAACAGCCTCGTCGCTGTGAACTTTTACACCGAAGATGGCAAACCCATCCGTGGAAAGACCGCCGGGGCTAACCCCGACAAGCTGCGCACCGGCCTGGAGTTCACCCCACCTGAGGAAACCCACACCCTCCAGATCACCGCCCGCGGCGTCCTGCTGGAAGAGATTGAGGTCATCAAGGTGGAGTGAGGGGCTTGATGAGGTGAGGTTGGCTCAGCTCATCAGGAAACAGTAGATCAATGAAATAACAAAGCCTTCCAGAGGATGATCTCTGGATGGCTTTTTGTAATGGGATCGAATTCAATCAGACCATTTCTTTGATCAGATAATCGCTCTTGCCCTGGGGCGTATGGACTTCGATTGTTTCTCCCAGCCGACGATTCAGCAGGGCCTGACCCAGTGGGCTCGCCAGGGTGGAATATTCAATACCGTTGGATTCCTCGTGATTCGGCAGGTGATCGACAATGCAGATGGTGCGGGAGTCGCCATTGCTCTTGTGCACAATGCGAACATTTCGACCGGGGATCACCCTGGTTTCATCCTGCGCCTCTTCAGCGGCAATTCTGTCGAGTTCGATGACTGTTTTCATGATGCTGATGAGAATGTCAAGATTCTTGTATTGACGGCCTCTCTCGCTTTTCAGTTGAGAAAATTCGAGTCTTGCCAGTTCTCGAATAGGTGTGTTCTTGAACTTGGCCATCCATTTCCGGTCAGCAAGTGTTTCCAGATCAGTTATATGTCTGTAATCGTGCTGGAAGTGGGTGCGCACAGAATCCCACTGATCTGACAGCTGATCCTGTTTGGGATACCGGGTGATGAAAGGCTCAGGAGCCCATTCAGTTTCCCAGCCATCGGGGATAGCGATGGGCGTGTTTTTGTGATCGTTCCAGAAAGTCACACTTTTAGTTTTTTCATTTTGATTGCCGGTGGAATGCTCGATGATGTAATGAAGGACTTTACATGCTTCGGTCAGCAGAGCTTCTGTCAGAGGGGGTACTGCCTGTTTTTCCCAGATCCAGTTCAGGTCCACGCGATGATGGGAATGATGGGCGATCCATGCAATGGCATAAGCGACTGTGTTGGCGCGGTAAGCTTTAAGTTCTGCTTTAGTAAACAGCTTTTCGGTGGTGCGGAACAGGATGGCTTTGGCTACCAGGTGTTTGAAATAATCCTGATTGACTTCCGGCTCGCCATAATTTTCCATCGTCTCTGCAAATGCAGTGAAGCAGTTCTGAGCGCCAAGACAGGTGAGGTGAGGCTGGCCTGCCCAGGCGCACTCATATTTGGCGACGTCAGTTTTTGTGAACTTCTGATCTAGGGGATGATTCGCTGCCCATTCCCGCTGCTTGGCCGGTGTGGTCTGCTTGGACTTATCGTCCTGATAGGAACCCCTGGCACGTTCGTAGTACCACCTGGTTCCCTGACCTGTGCTGGTTCTGGCAGGGGCCCAGATGGTGCGTGACAGTTTTTCCAGCTCATAGTGGTACCTGCCATTGGCCGAAAGGTCTGCATTGTTAACCTTGTTCTGGCTGTTGGCATATTTAGAAATGAGAGGAACAAGCTCGGAAATTTTGGACTGGTCCTTCAGAACCGTCAGTTTGACCTGCACGACGGCGTGAGAGACATCGGTCTTCATTTTCTTGACCGCGTGGAAGATGGATGCGGTCGTCTGGCCGCCGTTGACGATCTGGAAATCGCTGACACGCTCGAGCATGACAAGGCCGTTGGAAACCGGACGGATTGTCACATCGGCTGCCGTACAGCACAGACCATTGTTGTAGGCCAGAAAGCGATGCGGCTCATTCTTGAGTGTGTCCTGCAGACCTTTGTTGATCTTTCCTTTCGCCTGGAGGAAGGAGCGGACGTTGCGCTCAAGCAGACGCTGACCATAGGTTCCATAAATGCGTCCAAGCAGCGGCGCACTCAGAAACGCCAGAAAAGTGCGGTATTCACCCGTACAGTCAGCCATCTGCAGGCAGGAGATAGGCCCGTCGTAGTCATTGACGAAATCCAGGACGACAGTCTCACGATGGCCGACTTTGGTTCGACTCAGGCGGGTCAGATCCCACAGAACAGGTTGGATTTCCAGACCTTTGATGGGCTCAATTTCCAGTCGGTCAATGGGCTTCACGGTTCCGTCGGACAGGAGGAAAAGTCTGACGGTGGTCAGGGTGTCCGCGGCTTCAAAGATGCGTCTGGCTGCAATAAAAGCATTGCTGGATTCTTCAAGCTGTTTGTAGATCCCATCCAGCGCACGCTTGAGAAAATTCCTCGCCAGCTTGTAATGCTGTTCAACATCAGACCTGCTGACCTGTTCGACTTTACCCGTTCCGTGGTAGCGTGAGATGAACAGGTCCAGCGTGGCGCCATCACCGGACATGGCCCATGCGTTGATTTTGCCGGCAGGCGTCCTGCCTCGGCTTTCAAGGGCACTGTGACAGACTTCCGTACCATCGACTTCGTTGTGATCGTGCAGAATTTCAAGCACGAGTTCAGTAAAGGCGTCCTCCATCAGTTGAGGATGGGTTTCATCAGCCGCCTTGAGTTTTACTTCCTGATGAAGGTCATACGCATACTGCTCGAGCTGAGAATTTAAATCACTCATTGCAACCCCTTTTCCTGCATGATGAATTGATGAATTATCTCTTTGAGTTGGTCAGCAGTGCTGTTTTCACTGAGTTTGTATGGATCACAGGCTGAAATAGACAGGGCATAACTCACATCACCGACACCAGACGGGAGCAGACGTTCCGTGATGGCAGGGAATGAATCATTCACCTGATAAAAAGACCGTGAGCGCAGGATGTAACCCGTATCCATGTATCTGCGGGCATGAGCATCGAGATAGCCTGCACTCAGAAGCCGGTCATCAAACAGGTCTCTGATCACGCCTGATGACGGAAGGATTGAACGAATCGAATTCACCATCCCGGGAAGATGTTCGCCCGCGTTTTCACGTGAGTCGACGGCCACGACACATAGCAGCAGATCAGGACAGTAAGCATGATCCAGCTGTCGTTCATTGCTGATTCTGACGACCTGAGGGGCACCGGCCTGCGTGGTCTTGACCTCAATGGCCCCGGTTCCAAACTGGAAGTCCTGATGGGCGCCTTCGGGGCCTTTCCATGCCTCAATAATGGCCGGGCCGCCATGGGGAAGCAGTATGTCGCGCAGGACACTCAGCTCACCCCATAGTCCCTGCTGTTCTTCGCGACTGAGCCCTTCAGAAGATGCGCTGAGGAACTTCTGCCATCGGGCAAGCTGACTCAGAAAAACCTGAGCCTGCTCATCGGGTGAGGTCACGGTATCAAGACGTCGCGCCAGATCATTGGCCAGTGATGCAAACACATCCGCAAAGGCAGCATCCTTGAGAGCTACCCCAAAGTGCTCCCGGCCATCGAAGCGAACTGCAATGGCTTCCAGTCCTCTGCATTGAGGCCACCGGCGTGGACTGGGCATGAGTTCGCCCGGGAGCTGAATCAGCAGCGCGCGACGGCCCTCCTTGAGCTGGCAGGCAGCATACAGGGGACATCGATTGTCAGGCCTGGCCAGTCGCAGCACCCAGCCTGACGAATGATTGTCTGCAGAGGAATGAATGGATTTCTCCATGTCGTTCCAGAGATTTTCAATCGCGGTCAACATAGTCATCATCCTGGAAGGTTTCCTGCCAGACACGGTTGACGCGATATTCCACGGCTCGAGCGGTATGGCTTGAGGGGAAGCTCATCGCCAGGCCTGCGAACGTCGGCTGATCTGCAGGCCAGCGTTTCTGTGAAGGTACAAGCAGGTAAATAAGCAGAAGACCATGCGTTGATGGACGCAGCTGGCGAACAACATCCCCTGATACCTTCGAGCGAGAGGGCTTTTCAGAATCCTCGGGCCTGCGATACTGCGTGATGAGCTCGGCAGCCTGAAGCAGAGAAGCTCTCCTGTTCATGCACTGCTGCAGGATTTCAGATTCATCGTCCTTGAACAGCAATGAGCCACATACGTCTGATCGCTTTCGAATCAGATGTTCATACACATCGGGGGTCATGATTATGTTTGCCAGGTCCAGGGCCTGGTGCGCCGGGCTTTGAATATTGGCGTTCAGTGGGCGATAGACCGGCGGGATCTGTCCTGTCTGCCACGTATTCGCTTCGGGCGAACGTTCGGCGATGCCCGTTTCCAGGCCGGCGATTTCTTTAGTCCCAATACCACCATCTGTATTTACAAGAGCAACGGTCCAGTTGGTCAGTTCTTCCTGAAGAGCCTGTTGTCTGAGGAACTGGATAACTTCGGGCTTCTGGAATCGCCACGCGTCGGGAGCAACCGCATAGTTGGACAGAAGATGATCAATCAGTGTGGCTGGTGAGACATCTTTCCAGATCCATGCAAGCCGTGTCCGGGTTGCTGGGCTGGTCCTGTTCAGTTTCAGGAGGAAGCGTTCAACGGTATCCCAGTTTTTCTGTACAGATGCAGGGCTGGTATCAAATGCGGATGTCTGTATCAGCTGGCCGGCGTAGGACAGCCGGCGCGTTTCGGAATGCGACATCTTGTTCATGGCCGTGATGAGCAGCCCGCCCGGATGTTCGCGTACACGAAGGCCATAATGGCGAGGCGTCAGGCCTGCGGTCTTCATACGGTCGAATTCTTTTCGCAGTTCCAGCTCAGCCAGGGCAATGTGACGATACCAGTTGCGCAGATCTTCAGTTGTGAACAGTCGGCAGAGATCAAGGTAACCGGGACGATAGCCAAACCAGCGGCCCATCTGCATCAGGGTGTCATACATCTGAGAGGCGCGAAGGAAGTAACTGACCGACAGCCCTTCAAGTGTCAGACCACGCGAAAGTTTGTCGCCGCCAACAGCAATGATGCTCAAGCCCTGGCGATGATTGACATAATTCAGAGCATCAACAGCGTTGCCATTGATTTCCTTGACCTCGATGCGTGTGGCTGCTTCTGCAAGCTCTGCGTCAACCTGTTCCCAGGTAACTTCAGGCAGATTCTCATCCGGTGACAGCTCGCGGATATTCTGCGACGTCGGAGCGAAATCAGTGAGCCATACCTGTCTGAATTCATCTCGAAGCGGACTGCCTCGCATGCCTTCGCCCATGGTCAGACGCAGTCTGATACTTTCAATCTCCTCCTGGATCAGTTCGCATACTTTGTGCTGAACATCCACAAATCGTGTGACATGAACGAGCATTGAATTGTGCTGCGTCACATGGCCGCGCGCACGTCGCGCCGCACACACAAGGACAAAGCAGTGAATGGCATGCCTGAGACTTTCAGGCAGCTCATCGACCTGCAGCTCCTTATTGTGCCTGGGCGGAAAAACGTCCTCGTGATCATCAACTATTCTGACCAGTAAAAGACTTGTGCTCGGTTCAAGTCGTAATCAGGATTACCATCGAGACCAAACATATGGAGGGGAGTATGATGCTGGTGTAGTACGATGTAGGCTTAGGGATCAGGCAATCTATTTTTAATCAGGTTTTGGGCAATAATGATAATTCATCGAGATGACTTGAAGATATGCTTGCGGTGATATTCTATCGCCTCTTTGCTAGGCATAAAGCGATATGGCAGCCTAAGCCGAGTGCCCTCAATATCAACAAGGTTTGTTTTTAGAAACGGTGACATTTCAGTTTTACGAAGCTTAGGCGATGTGATAATTCGATAATCGTCATCGATTGAAATATACCCACGATCAAATGCACGATCGTATAGTGCATTTAACGCAATGCCGTTTCTTGGATCTGCTCGTAAGCTGATGTCAGCCTTCCATGGCACAATATGGCTGGCGGTTAACAAGTCTGGTATGGCAAGCCCGGAGATAGCACACTGGTTGTTATAGCTAACTAGGACAGATTTTCGGAAGAATGACTGGACTCTTCTTGCTTTTATAGTCTGTAAAGATTCTGTAGGCCCGGCTGGAAGGTTTGGTGCAATCTCGGGCGATTCTAGAGATCCAATGTTTAAGTGTCGGATTGCATCGTATGCATCCAAGATAACTGACTCTGGATTGCTCAGAAAATTGTCAAACAATTTTTTGTCAGCTCGACTGGCATTTTTCAGCGCAGCTTTGCCTCGGTTTTGATGGATTGGATCAAGGCTGGCAAAATTACATGCTTTCATCGCAACTGCAGCCGGTGTTCGGTTAAGTAAAGCCGCTAGTTTGATGATCTCTGGATTGCGTTGATGTAGTTTTCCGAAGGGTGTCCGGCAATACAAGTCAAAGACGATTAGAAGTTCGCTTTTGTTCCAAGGTATTCGTTTATTCATTTTCTATGCAGCTAGCGCTGTTTCCCGAGATGCGATTTGCGTCATCATTTGGATATTGCCACATATCATCATTTGCAATTAGGCTGCTTCTCGAACCGTCAGGCTGCGACACTGACCTGGGTCCGGGTGGATGTAGTAGTGTCCATCCTTGCTGATGTGTGAAACCACGGTCGTGCTTGGCCGATCTGCCAGCTGAACGCGGAAGCGGTCTGCAAAGTGCGAGCTGTCCGGGTCCCGGGTGTCGATGTTCTCATGCGAAGGCAGCAGTTCCTCGGGGAAGTGCTGCAGCGAGGGAGATCGCTTATGAACCTGGGCGTAACACGAGGCATAGAGATAGCGGTAGAGATCCGACTCCATATGGCCTCGTGTGCTGTGATTGCAGACACCCTGCAGTTTGTCGTCGAGGTACCACTTCCCGATGGGGTGTTTAATGTTTGTCGAACCCTTAATAAATTCATCGCCCCGGCCGGCGTATGGCAGGGTGATTGAGTTGAGCGTCTGCTGAATGAGATCTCGAAGCTCGCGGCCGCCTTTCTGCTGAGCACCCTGGGTTGCCCATGAACTGTCGATCTGTGATTCCAGGCAGCGGCGCCAGGCCTGGGCGCTGTCTTCGCCGCGTGATAGACCACTGCGCAGTCGTGGCAGCGATCCGATGACCGCCTGGACAGGGATGGGGTCCTGACGTGTCAGGATGCCCGGTCTGACATGGACCAGGTCTTCGCGAATACCCAGCAGGATCACGCGATGGCGTGACTGAGGAATGCCGTATTCTTCGGCTCGAATGACAGACGCTTCCAGATTGTCATCTTCAAACATCTGAGGCTGAGCCAGCGAGAAGATGCGATAGCCAATGGAGCGTTGTCTGCTCTTGCTTCGACCTTCGCGCATCAGTGCGTCTGAGGGCTGGCGGAGGTCTTCCAGAATGCGGTGAAACATCCGGACATTGCCAACGGTGGCGGAAAGCAGACCCTTGACGTTTTCCATGATGAAGACGGCCGGCTGGTGGTCGGCCAGGATCTGAAGGTATTCAACGTAGAGCGTCTGGCGGACGTCTTTGCTTGGATCGTAATCGGCTTTGCCACGATTTCGCGATCGGCCGACCAGCGAGTAGGCCTGGCAGGGGGGACCCCCGATCAGAACCCACGGATGATCTTTCCCGATGGCTTTGTTGATTCGCTGGCGGACATCATCAGGCGAAACGCCGTTGGGGCCGAGCCTTGCACGCCAGCACTGTGAGATTGCACGCTCTGCCTGGGCAGGAAAAGCGTCGAATAATTCTTCCCTGCTGATTTCTCCGCGCAGGTGGCGGTAATACGCCTGGGGTACTTCGCCGGGAAACTGGCGAAAGAACGTTCGGAGTGTGAGGGTCTGATGGGCGAACTGTTCCATCTCGACCGAGAGAACAACATCGTAGGCCTGCTTGTTTCGCGCCGTGGTGACAGACGAGAATCCTTCACCCAGCCCGCCGGGTCCTGCAAAAATGTCGACGACTTTGATCATTTGAAATCTTGCTTGAAGGCCAGCGAATTAATCACCGGGCTCACCCCGAGACCCAGGCTTGTCTGAGGAAGCATTCTATCGATTGAACCCTGTCAGGACAGTCAGCACCGGATGGACCTCAGGTATCCGATGTTTCACTGCTGATTCCGCATGCGATCAAACATGGGTTTCGGATTGAAACAACTGCTCCGTTGGGTGACTGAGCTGGTTCTACGTCAGTCGTGGATATAAAAGGATGCAGGCAGATTATTGATGGGCTGCTGTGTCTGCGTATCAGACGACTGTTGCGACGAATGAGCAGCTCTCGTTCATCCACCCGATCATATGCAGGGCGTATGGGCCCTGGTCTTCAGTAAGACGGTCGCGAACAGCGTGAAACAATCGGTTCGTCTGGCTTGTGACAGGCCGGTGTCTTGCACCGGAGCCAGTGTCATAAATTCGTAGAAAAGTGTCATAAGACCGCGAACAGAGGTTCAGTCTTAAAACAATAAAACCCTTGCAGATGCAAGGGTTTACCGTAATCGGGGTGACAGGATTTGAACCTGCGACCTCGTCGTCCCGAACGACGCGCTCTAGCCAAGCTGAGCTACACCCCGTCTGGCCGACCTGGCGGGCGGCTGACTGAAGCGAATATCCTAACATAGCCCCTGAAAGAAAACAAAGTCAAACGCTGCCGCCTCGGACGGGCTCGGGCAGGATGAACAGGTCATCCACGGGCCATCAACAGCACATCGCCTTGCTGAAAAGTGTTGGGGGTGGAAGCGGCCAAGGGATGCTGCTTCGTATTCTCATCCTGCCTGAGGGCTTCACCGGACGGCGCGTGCACCATGACACGCAAGACCCCTTTTTGCTTTTCGGGGGTTCCTCATGAATCGCAGCAGGACTGCTCTGCTTAGCTGGCGGGTCTGCCTGATGATGGTCGGCAGTGCCAGGCATTACATGATGCCCGGGACACGGGCGGAGCTGGATCAGACGGCGGCTGACCACAATTCGCGCCGAATTTGAAACTCAGCTGACGTATTCGCTGCCTGCCAATATCGCGGTGGTCCCTGTTCAAGGCCAGGGCTACGAGAATGCCTGCACCCGCCGTTTTGGGGGAGTTATGGCAAGGGTGCGTACACCGTCATCTTCAATAAAGACACGGGCGAGCTGGCGCAGCTTGAGCAGCTGCGAAGTAAGGTCTCAGGCGGACTTCTGGCAGGAAGGGTCCAGGCGCTTGAGGTAGATGTCCATCACGAAGGCGCCGAAGGGGATCACCGAGGCCAGCAGCGTCAGCAGCAGCCATTTCACCGGGACTTTGCTGGCGGCGACGAAGAGCATCAGCACCAGCAGGATGAACAGCAGGCCATGAGCCATGCCGATGTAGCGCACATAGATCGGCATGTCGGCGATGTACTTGAGCGGCATGGCGATGAGCACCAGCAGCAGCAGCGAGATGCCTTCAATCAGCGACGTGTAACGCAGCAGCGTGATGACGTTGGTCGAGCTGGGCTTGAATTCGTTCTCGGTGGTCTGCGTGGTGGTCATGGGCAAAACTCCTGCAGTCGGCGTGATGGGCAGATGATAGCAGATGAAGTGTCAGGGCATCATGAAAGCCCAGGCATGCCAGGCCCGGGCTTGGGGGGAATCATCTGCGAATGACTGATAGGGGCTTAGTTGAACCACCCTGCTTTGCGGCGGTCGTTGTAGTCCTTGAGCTTCCCTGCCACCAGGCCTGACATGGCGATCAGGCCGATGAGGTTGGGAATGGCCATCAGCGCGTTGAGGATGTCGGCGATGGTCCAGACGGTTTTCAGGCCGCCACAAGCACCCACGGTGATCATCGATACAAACAGCCAGCGATAGGGCTTGATGGCGCGCGGGCCCAGCAGATACTCCGCGCAGCGGTCGCCATAGTACGACCAGGTGATCAGCGTGGAATACGCAAAGGTACAGACACCAAAACCGACGATGAAATGGCCATACTTGTTCAGGCCCATGTCGAAGGCCAGTGAGGTCAGCTGGGCGCCGTCGTAGCCGGTGTTCTTGTAGGCGCCGGTGACGATGATCACCAGCCCGGTCATGCTGCAGATGATGATGGTGTCGATGAATGGCCCGAGCATGGCCACCATGCCTTCGCGTGCGGGCTCGTTGGTTTTGGCCGCAGCGTGAACGATGGGGGCCGAGCCCATGCCTGCTTCATTGCTGAACAGGCCGCGGGCCACGCCGAAGCGCATCGTGGCGATCACCGCGATGCCCACTGCAGCACCCGGCGCGGCGTAGGGCTGGAAGGCGTAGTAGAAGATCGTCGAGAAGGCGGAAGGTATCTGGTCAATGTGGCGGATGAGGATGATCAGCGATCCGCCGACGTAACCGATGCACATGATGGGCACAAAGAACGCCGACACCGTGGCGATGCGCTTGATGCCGCCGATGATCACCATTGCGGTGAGCACCGTCATCACCAGCCCGCTGTAGAACGCCATGCGCGAGAAGGTGAACGTCTCATTGCCCAGCGGAATGGTGAAGGTCTTTTTGAACAGATGCTCCGGGAGCATGTACTGCAGGCCCCCGGCGGCGGAGTTGGCCTGAACCATGTTGCCAATGCCGAAGGTCGCCCCCAGTCCGAATACGGCGAACATCATGGCCAGCAGCACACCCCAGCGTCGCGTGCGTTCATCGCCTGCCAGCCACTGGAGCCAGCGCGGCGCAAAGCCGCGTTCAAGGTAGTACATCGGCCCGCCACTGACCGAGCCATCGTCATTGATCTTGCGATAGTGCACCGCCAGCGTGCAGCAGGTGAACTTGGTGGCCATGCCCAGCAGTGCGGTGACCCACATCCAGAAGAGCGCCCCCGGACCGCCCATGGTGATGGCCGTGGCCACGCCGGCGATGTTGCCTGTGCCCACGCACGCTGAAAGAGCCGTGCTCAGGGCCTTGAAGTGCGAGATGTCACCCGGCGCGTTGGGGTCGTCGTACTTGCCTGTGATGCACTTGAAGGCATGAAAGAACAGCCTGGCCTGGACGAAGCCCATACGGATCGTCAGGTAGATGCCTGTACAGACCAGAAAGATGATGGTCGGCGGACCCCAGACAATGGACTCCATTGCACCGAGCAGATCGCTGAAGGTCATGTGGTCCCCAGAGAGCAGTAGTTGAGTGACGCTGGAAAAATGAACGTGGCGTCAATGATAAAGGCAGGGGTGGGGATTGGCTACAGGAGAGGGGAGATGGTTGATGGGGGTGTATGTCGCCTCCTGTCATACCCGCGCGGCGGGGATGACGGATAGGGGAGCGTCTGCCTTGCACTCAGCTATGCGTCTGACGCGGTGGCGTTCCCATCGCAGAATCAATCTCCGTTCGGGCTGATTCTGCCGCCGTTCTGGGTCAGGTAGGACAGGGCCTGGTCGCGGGTGAGGTTTTTCTGGATCATGACAATGGCGACCTTGGCGCTGCCGCCTGCTTCTTCCAGGGCTGCTGCGGCGGCGGGGCGGTCCAGGCCGGTGGCGGTGCTGATGATGCGCATCGCGCGGTCGCGCAGCTTGGAGTTGGTGGCCCGCACGTCGACCATCAGATTGCTCCAGGTCTTGCCAAGCTTCACCATCACGCTCGTGCTGATCATGTTCAGAACCAGCTTGGTGGCCGTCCCGGCTTTGAGCCGGCTGGAGCCTGTGATGAACTCCGGGCCCACGGGTAGTTCGATCACGTGGTTGATGTATTCCGGCCTGTCGTCGAGCGGGGCGCAGCAGATCAGTGCAGTGATGCACTTGCGTGCGTGCGCCCAGAGCAGCCCGCCATGCACGTAGGGCGTGGTTCCACTGGCGGCGATGCCCACGACGGTATCCAGATTCGTCAGGCCCAGGCTGCCCAGTTCGCTGTAGGAGCCTGTGGGGTCGTCTTCCTTCCCTTCGCTGCTGGTGCGCAGGGCGCTGTCGCCGCCTGCGATGATGGCGTGGACCATGCGCGGGTCGGCGTTGAACGTAGGCGGGCATTCGCTGGCGTCGAGCACGCCCAGTCGGCCTGAGGTTCCCGCGCCCAGGTAGATCAGTCGGCCGCCTCTGGCCATGCGCTGGGCCAGGTCATCCACCAGCGGGGTGATGCTGGGGATCGCCCGGGCGACCACCGCGGGAACCTGGGCATCCTGCTGATTCATCAACTCCAGCAGGCCCTGGGTGTCCAGGGTGTCGATGTGCTCGGTCTGCGGGTTGCGCTGTTCGGTGAGCAGATGCCCGCGATCCGGCGGAAGCGCGGCCATGGGGGAGGGGTGGGGTGTCATAAGGTTATTTTACCTCGCAGGGTCGCCAGATACAGGTTTATCATCGAAATCCTGCATCTGACAGCATATGCACTTAGATGCCTGACAATGCCTTTCCTCCTTCCGTCATGGAAGGGCTTATATAGAGGATGCACGGCCATAGGCGGGGAAACTTCCCACAGAGTTTACCCATCGGCTGATCTGTTGGTCGGGCCATAGGGAATTGCACACCCCTGTATACCATTGTGGTAGAATCCCTGATCCGCTCGTGTGGTTCAGGATCACGGGCGGATTCACGACGTCTTCCGGTCAGACCACGAAAGGCATGGGCGCGCATGAGCGGCAAGATTCAAGGCATCTTCTGTCCTAACATGGTTCCCCTTCACAGCGATGGCTCGATCAACGAGAACGAGCTGCGCCGTCTGGTGGATTATCTCATCGAGCGTGGCATTGGCGGGCTGTATCCCAACGGCTCGACGGGTGAATTCACCCGCTTCACCTATGAAGAACGCCGCCGCATCATTGAGATCTGCTGCGAACGTGCCCAGAAGGCCGGCCGTGATGTTCCCGTGCTCGCCGGTGCGGCTGAGTGCAACATCGATGTCACTGTCGACACGATGAACTACTACGCCGACCTTGGCTGCCGAGCCGGCGCGCTGATCGCCCCCTACTACTTCAAGATGAGCCAGGACTCGATCAAGGCCTACTTCGAAGAGCTGGCCGATCGTTCCCGCCTGGACGTGGTGCTCTACAACATTCCGCAGTTCTCCAACGAGATTGCGGTTTCCACCATCGTGTCGCTGTGTCAGCATCCAAAGATCGTGGGCATGAAGGACTCGTCGCGCGATCTGCCTCGCTTCATGAACACCATCGCCAAGGTGCGCCCGCTGCGCCCGGACTTCTCCTGCCTCATCGGCTGTGAAGAAATCCTCCTGCCCTCGATGATGATGGGCGGCGACGGCGGAACTATCGCCACCTCCGGCGTGGTCCCCGAAATGATCATGAAGCTCTACAAGTACTTCCAGCAGGGCAAATTTGAAGAAGCCAAGCACATTCAGTATCAGATGCTTGAGCTGATCGAAGTGATGCTCGTGGGGGCGGACTTCCCCGAAGGCTTCCGCGCGGGTATGACGGTGCGCGGCTTCAACATGGGCCGAGGCAGGCAGCACCAGTCGGCCGCTTCGCAGCTGAACATCGAACGCATCACCCGCACGGTCCAGTGCCTGATCTCCGAGCATGGCCTGGTGGCTCCGCCCGCCGGTGGCTGCCCGATCAACGACCCGGCCGGCGCTGCCCAGAACAATGGCAACCTCGCCATCGATCCGGCCACCATCAAGGACATCGTCGCCAAGGTGATGGCTCAGCTGGGGCGGTAAGTCAGCGCGATCATTTACGGATAGTGCGTCATCATGGCGATCAGTCTTCTGAATGTCGGCCTGGTTGAGGTGTTCGGTCTTGCCCCGGCGCTGGTGATTGCCGATGAAGCCGTCAAAGCCGCCAACGTCGAGATCATCGGCGTGGAAGGTAACGCCGGGCAGGACTCGCTCATCAAGTTTCTGGGCGATGTGGCCAATGTGACCCAGGCCGTCGAAGTAGCCAGGCAGGTGGCTACGCGCATGGGCGCGACGTTCAGCGCGGCCATCATGCTCGCCTTTGAAGACCCGGCCGGCGTGCCCTTGATCGACACGCCGCAGGAATACAGCGCAATCACCGATGGCTTCCTGCATCTGCTCCCGCAGCAGCCTGTGCAGGAAGTTGCAAAAGAGAAGTCAAAGAAAGACAGCAAAGCCGCGGCAGCAACTGCCGATCAGGCTGTGAAAGGATGGTGGCATATGCAGGCTCTTGGATTGCTCGAAACACAGGGACTCGTCGGCGCACTCGAAGGCGCGGATGCGATGCTCAAAGCCGCCAACGTGGAAGTGGTGGGCAAGGAAAAGATCGGCGCTGCGCATGTGACGATCATGATCCGTGGCGATGTGGCTGCGGTGTCGGCCGCCATCGAAGCGGGCAAAGCCGCCGCCAGCCGCGTGGGCAAGCTCGTGAGCGCCCATGTCATCGCCCGCCCGCATGACGGCCTGGCGAAGCTGCTGCCTCAGTAAATCAGGTGGAAAGGGCAGGTCACTTATGACCGGCTCTTCCGCTGGCGCATCGTGCATTCCGCGGGGAAGGACGTGCGTGACAATCTTGGAAGTTTCGTGGACTGCTGTGTCGTCATGGACCCGCTGCCCATGACGACGAGTCGGCCGATGCACCCAACGCGGGCTGCACGCCGACCTGAGCTCACTGTCATCACTCCTCTGCCTGGAGACAGGATCACACGATGAACGCGCCTGGTAACGCATCTCCGAAATCTGCACGTATCGGTTTTTCGCTGGCGACCGCCTATCTCATGGGGAAGGCCGATCAGCCTTTCGAAAGGCTGTTTGGTCCGCTGGATGGCATGCTGTCGCAGCTGCGTGAGCGAGGCGTGACCAGCGTGGAAATGCGCGCGGTTGCTCCCACTGCTGATCCTCAGGCAATTCTGACTGCGGCCCATCGCGTCTTCGACGCGGGGCTGGATCTGACGCTGCATGGCATTCTGCCCGACGAGACGAGCGGTCTGGACTGGGCAGCGTACTATCCCGCCATCATGCCTCTGCTGGAAGTGATGCGCCAGCGCGGCCAGACGCTGATGATTCCGCTGCATGCGTACCAGGCGCGTGAAGGCGTGGCCGCAGAGCTGGCGGAGCGATCGGTTCAGTCGATCCGAGCGATGGCCGAGCAGGCCGACCGCGAAGGCTGGCCCATCCAGCTGGCGGTGGAGATCAACCGCACCGTCAGAACCGTGGACCCTGCGGTGAACTACGAAGGCGTGCTGGCTATCGTCAGCCAGGTGAACCATCCCCGCGTGGGTATCTGCTGGGACTGGGGCCACAGCTATGCGAACCATCGGAACGGTCTGATCGACTCGCTGCCACCGGTGGCGTTTCTGGAGCGCGTCAGTCATACGCATATCCATGGCATGAAGAACAACAACCCAGAGTGCACGCATTTCCCGCTGACTGAGGATGATCTGCCTTATCAGTCCTATGTGCAGCATCTGGCGGCGGTGGGGTATGCAGGCGTGTGGAATCTGGAGATCTCGCCCTCGCGCTTTGAAAACGAACCGGCCGCAGCCGAGCGCATCCTGCGAAGTGTTGATCTGCTGCGCGATGCGGTGATGGCCATCCCCTCATCGGGGGTTCTCTCAGGCGGCCCGCATTGATCCGCTGAAGGCTGCAAAACCCTCCACCTGAATGCAGAACGTGGCGTATACTTGCTGAACACGATGTTTGTTTACGCAAGGGGTTTGCATTGATTTCCAAATCGGACACCCACGGTTCTTCCTTCGTTCCCGCCAATCTGGATGCGGCCGACTGGTCGCAGCTTCAGCCTCTGTTTCAGCAGCTGCTCGATCGCTCGATCAACTCGCCGGTCGAGCTTGAAGCCTGGCTGCTCGATGTCTCGGCGCTCGATGAGCAGATCGACGAAGCCTACGCCCGCAGGTACATCGACCACACCTGCCACACCGACGATCCGGCCATTGAGAAGGCCTACATGAACTTCGTCGAAAACGTGATGCCTCACGTCAAGCCGATGATCTTCGAACTCCAGAAGAAGTACGTCGCCAGCCCGCATCGCGAAAAGCTCGACAGGCAGCGCTACTTCGTGATGGACCGCAGCTGGAAGACAGGCGTGGAGCTGTTCCGTCAGGAGAACATCCCGCTCGAAACGCAGGCCACCAAAGCTGTCACGCAGTACAACAAGCTCTGCGGTCAGATGCTGGTGAACTTCCAGGGCAAGGAATACACGCTTCAGCAGCTGGCGCGATTCATTGAGGAGCCCGACCGCCAGGTGCGCCAGCAGGCCTGGGAGCTGTCAGCCAATCGTCGCAAGCAGGACCGCGAAGCCATCAACACCATCTTCCAGGAACTGCTGGATATCCGTCAGAAGATCGCCGCCAACGCTGGCCTGGCTAACTACCGTGACTACATCTGGAAGGCCCGCGAGCGATTCGACTATACGCCTGAAATGTGCGCCGCCTTCGGCGATGCAGTGGCCAAAGTCTGCATGCCGCTGGTAGAGAAGCTCGACCGCGAGCGCAAAGATGCGCTGGGCATTGATACACTTCGCCCGTGGGACCTGTCGGTGGACGTGCGCAACCGTCCCTCGCTTCGCCCTTTCGAGCAGGATCAGATTCCACAGTTCATCGAAAAGACCACGCAAGTGCTCTCGCGCGTCTCGCCCGATCTGGGCAGGCAGTTCGCCACGCTCAAGCCCGGTGCGCATCTGGACCTTGAAAGCCGTAAGGGCAAGAAGCCAGGCGGCTATCAGTGCTCACTCGAAGCGTCGCGTCAGACCTTCATCTTTATGAATGCTGCCGGTCTGCAGCGCGACGTGGAAACGCTCGTGCACGAAGCCGGCCATGCGTTCCACTATCTGGCGGCCTGCCATGAGCCCCTGGTGTTCATGCGCTCGGCGCCGCTGGAATTCTGCGAAGTGGCCAGCATGTCGATGGAACTGCTGACGGTGGATCACCTCAATGTGTTCTACAACGAGCAGGACGCTGCCCGCGCCAAACGCACACTGCTCGAGGGCATCGTGCGCATTCTGCCCTGGATTGCCACTATCGACGGCTATCAGCACTGGCTCTACACGAATCCGGGTCACACGCTTGAGCAGCGCACCGAAGCGTGGCTGAAGATCAGTGGCCGATTCGAGAGCAAGGTGGTCGACTGGTCGGGCTATGAGGACATTCGCGCCAGCAACTGGCAGCGTCAGGGCCATCTGTTCGGCTCGCCTTTCTACTACATCGAATATGGCATTGCTCAGCTGGGCGCACTGCAGCTCTGGCAGGCGTACCAGGCCGATCCGAAGCGTGCGATTGAAAGCTACCGCCGCGGCCTGTCGCTGGGTGGGACGCGTCCGCTGCCTGAACTTTTCGCCGGGGCGAATATCCGCTTCGATTTCTCGGAGCAGACCCTGGCACCGCTGGTCCAGGCCATCGAAGCTGAACTGGCCAAACTGCCTGCCTGATTCACTGGGGAAACCATACAGACATGAAGCTTGCATTCATCGGAGCTAACGGCCATCGCTATCTGGCTGGCCTGCTGGCCAGCGCTGCAGAGCATGGCGTCACGCAGATCGCCTGTTCGGGCGATGGCATGGACAACGCCAAGGCGCGTACGTGGTACGGCGGGCTCAAGGCGTCGCTGCCTATCGCATGGTTTGATGATCCGATGCAGATGCTCGACACCTTCAAGCCTGATGTGGTGAACCTGGGCGTGCGATATGGCCTCAATGGCGATTTCGCCGCGAAGGTGATCGAACGCGACATCCTGCTCTGCAGCGATAAGCCCATCGCCGCCACGTGGGATCAGCTCACCAGGCTGCGGAAGCTGGTGGATGAAAAGCCTTCACGTGTGATTGTCTCGGAGTTTCCCTGCAGGAGCATGGCCCACTTCCGCGCCGCCAGACAGGCCGTGGCGGAGGGGCTCATCGGCCAGGTGGTGATGGCTACCGCGCAGAAGAGCTATCGCTTCGGCCAGCGGGATATGTGGTACGCCGATCGGTCGCAGTATGGCGGAACGGTGCTGTGGGTTGCTAGCCACGCGATTGATTACATCCACTACGTGACGGGCCTCAAGTACACCAGCGTCAGTGGTATCAGTGGGAACATCTCGCGCCCTGAGTACGGTTCGATGGAGGAGTTCACCCTCAGCACCTTCACGCTGGAAAACGGCGCCGGTGCCATGGTGCATGCCGACTACAACCGGCCTGCTGCAGCGCCCACGCATGGCGACGACCGCCTGCGCGTGGTGGGAAGCAAGGGGCAGTTGGAGGTCATCGGTTCGCAGTGCATCCTGATCACCAACGATCAGCCGCCTCGCGATATTGCACAGGGGGTGGAGGAGCTTTCCGTCAGTGTGGAGCTCTGGCAGGCGCTGCGCTCGAATAACACGCATCCCCTTTACAATACACAGGCATCGCTGAGTATTGCCTCGGCCATGCTCACGGCTCGTGATGCGACGGATCAGCGCACCACGCTGCCTGTGACAATGTGAGTTAAAGCTCTGGCTCAGGAGGCCAGTCATGATTGTGGCGGAATATCCCGACGGCGACCTTCAGATTGTCTGCCAGGCCGATCACGCACTGCTCAGTGGTCAGATCGCACGAGCCTGGCGCAGGCCTGCGTTCCTCTCGCCGAAGCTGTGGGAGGAATTCGCCATCGCGGTGGATCATCACGACGATGGCTGGAAGATTGCTGACGCCGATCCCATCCTCGACGCCAGCGGCCGACCGGGTAATTTCCGCAACACGCCCACGCATCGTCACATCGCCACCTGGCAGCATACGCTCGATCAGGCCATCGCGCTGGGTGACTATCCCCGGCTGCTCATTGCATCGCACGCCCGTTGGCTGTTTACGACACTGCCCACCGTGGATGACAATGCCCGCGATGCTGCGGTGTACATGACCGAGCAGCTCAATGTGCTGATGTCGCAGCTGCTGACGAAGCTGGCCGCCAACCCCGAATACGCCCTGGCCGTGGACCCGCATACGTTTGATCTGTCGCAGAAGCTTTTCTCATTCATCGATGCGCTGTCGCTGGTCTTTGTGCGCGGGCTCGACTGGATCTCACGCACCGATCCGCTGCCCTTTGGTGAAGAGGTGGCGTCGATCAAGCTCCACAGCGAAATGTGTTCGGCCCGCTGGGGCAGGCTGACGCCCTGGCCATTCGTCGAAGATGATGTGGCCTTCAGCTGCCCGATTCGGCGCATCCCCGGCCAGTCGTTCCGCGACTCAGCTCATCTGCATGAAACGCTGCAGCAGACGCCCGCAAAGGATCGCTGGTGGCGCGCAGGCAGGCTCTAAGACGCTTCTGCTTCCTGTCCAGATTCATGCCTTATCACTCTGTCGCGTGATGCCTTGACCCGTCGCAGGATGTGCAAAGCAGGGGAGCTATCCCCATCAGCCTGCGTAAATTCGATTCTGTTCCTGAGCGGCTGCCCCACGTACAACACGGGGCTAACAGCTGTCGCGTTCTGCTCCACCGCAAGGGAACGACCTTCGGTTCGCCTGGCCTGGGCATGAATCATGGAGGAGACTCCAATGTCACCGTCTCCTGGAACGGGGCAGGCGGAACGTATGTCTACACCACGCGTTCGCAGTCCAACATCATCTGGCTCGACGGTCATGGCCAGACCATCAGCCGGGAGTACAACGACACCACGCTCACCACGGGCAACTGGCAGCAATACTGGATCGACGCCAGCTGATCCACAGTCGGCTAAGGCTCTGTGCGCATCTGCTATGATCGACCCGGCTTTGAAGCAGATGTCCCACGTGGAGTTGCCCTGTGATGAAGCTCAAATCTCTTTTCCAGACCGGCCGAGTGGTGGTGACAGCGCATCGCGGCTTCTCAGGTCTGTATCCCGAAAACACGCTCACCGCATTCGCGCAGGCCGTGGAGACTGGCGCGGATATCGTTGAGTTCGATGTCGGCCAGTCGCGCGATGGTCAGCTGGTCATCCTGCATGACGACACGCTCGATCGCACCACCAATGGTCAGGGCAGGCTGGCCGATCACACCTGGAATGAACTGGCGAATCTCAACGCCACGTACTGGTCCGGCCCGCATAACAGCGGCCAGTGTCTAGCCCAACCGACGGGGCGTGAAGGCCTGCCTCGACTGGAAGATGCCCTGGAACTGCTGGCCGGCCGGGTGGGAATGAATATTCAGATCAAGTCTTCTATGAACCTGGATGGTCTGAAGCGCGTGGTGGAACTTTACCGGGCGCATCAGCTGCAGGACTCCGCGTTCCTGATGCTGCCGACGTTTGAAGTGGCGCAGTGCGTTCGCAACTGGGCTGATGATGTGGCCATCTGCGTGGGGGAAGCGCGGGCTGATCTGGATCGTCATCGCGCGTTCAACGTGGATTTTCTCCAGCCTACCCGCTCCACCCTGCAGGTGGAAGGTTACTTGCCTCGACTGCTCGAGTGGGGCGCGCCTTTCAGCGTGTTCTACGCGAACGATGTTGCGGCGATGGCAAACCTGCTGGATCAGGGCGTGCGCGGCATTCTGACGGATCGGCCGGATATGCTGATCGAAGTCGCCCGTGCTCGCGGGCTGAAATAAGGGACAAGTGAAACGGGGAGAGGTATGCGCCGTTTATCCGGGTGCTCTATACCCATGCCCATGATCTGGCGATACAAAGCTCAGCCATTGCATGGTGGGGTAAACGTCACATCGATCATTCAAGCTCGAAATGAAAATGAAGGTCCAACCCCAGCCATGCAATGGCTGGGCTTTGAGCTGGGGGATGGGATCACATTCTTTTTGCTGCGTCGCAATCCGGCGTTTTCACGCGAAGGTGAACTTGGGCGTTTCCACAGGAAGCGCCAGCACCTGCTGGGTGACGCTGGCGATGGTGCTGCCCACGATCGGCACGCCCAGCTCCTTTGCGACGATGTGGAGGTTATCCAGCAGCGATTGATAACGCTGGCAGGCCTTGTTCGTCGGGTCTGTGTAATCGTTGTCGTTGTGCGTATCCATGTGGATCGTCTGGATCGGCGCATCGCGTTCGAGGGTCTGCGTCATCACGTTGCGCACCAGCGTGTACATGTCGCCATCGTTACGACAGGGGCGAAGGTCAGCAAACACGCGTCGGCTGCCATGTTGCAAGGGCGTTGAGTAGTCGTGCGACAAAGGCATGTTCGCAAAAGGCAGATCACCCGCGATATTGCGCATAGCCGCGTGCCCGCGATGCGGGTCGCGAGGCGCGCCGGTCCAGATGGCGTTGAGGTCAGGCATGAATCGTTCGGGGGCGGAGAGCGATCCGCCGATGAAGCCCATCTCCACCATCAGCGGGAAGGTGGTGTCATTGGCCGAAAACGTTCCCGGGCGGAAGTAGAGCGGCCGACGGCCGAAGGCCTGCTGCCAGATGGCAATGGCTTCGGAAATAATCTGACGCTGCTGATCCTTCGTCATCCCGCCAAGGTGGTACTGATAGTGACGATCGAGGAATTTCCACGGGTGAAGATGCAGCCCTTCGATGTCGGCCTGGCGAGTGTCTTTGAGTTCTTCAAACAGATCGCGATGGCGCATCGCCGCTTCGGGGTGGATGAAGAAGCTCACGGGAAAGCCTGCGCGATGAGCCATCTCGGTGTAGGCGCGGATGTACTGATGGCTCGTCTCCCAGTCAGGCGGGCCGCTGGCACCGGCTTCCTGACGGGGAACTTCAACATCCATCGTGATGAGAATCTGAATGGGCTTCATCGTGCTGGGGCCTGGAGGGAAGAACGGTGGGAATGCGGATGCATTATGAATCGCCGATGACAGGCGTCAACGGAAGAATGTTGCGATGAAGGGGAGGGTGTTGCGATAGAAGGTGAAGCGTTTCTGGAGACCAGCCTCTTCTTAACAGGCGTGCGAGGAATGAATGGACCGCGTCGGCCGACTCTCACTTCATCGCGGCGGCTGCTTCGGCTGTGACTGCATCTGGCGCAGCAGCAACCCCAGAATCCATGCGGGCAGCAGCAGGAGGTTCACGGCGATCACGTGGGAGACGAACAGTACATAAAATTTCAGATCAAGCGGGCCCTGGATGAGATTCAGATCCAGATGCAGCACGGCCAGGATGATATAGAGCTGCCCCATGAGTACGCCCCAGAAGCCGCCCAGCCAGGCGAAGGTCACGCTGGTCAATGCCATGACCATCATGCTCAGCATGCCATACATCGAAATATGAATCAGCCAATGCATCCACATGCCTGGGACGTCCTTTCAATCCGGCTTCAATCAGTTTAGCGGATCATAGCCTGGCGATACGGGGTCAGGTCCATTTGAGGATAACGCTGAGCCATGCCCTTGAGGGTCTGCGGCGTCCAGTATTCATCACCCGGAGCGGGGAAGCCCAGCACGCATCGCTGTCGCACGCTGGCGCGGGTGAGGAATCGCTCCATCTCATGCTGCTCGCCAAAACTGGGCCAGGCCTGGTAGCCGCAGAACTGATGGCGGCGGGCGCGATAGACCAGATGCTGCGTCCATCGCACGCCGCTGGGAGCAGTCATGGCCGAGCCCCGGTGGAAGGTCTGCATACCGAAGATGAGCATGCCGCCTGCTTTGACCAGGACGCGCTTTTCCTTCTCGTACAGCTCGGGGTATTCCTCCCTGCTGCGGAAGGGTGGCCAGAGCGAGCCGCCTCGCGTCAGCTCCTGCGAGACCACGCGCGTGGGGCCGAGCTTCGGAGTGACATCGGTGTAGTAGAGGATGATGTTGACCATGCGATAGTCGCCATCCTCACGCGGATAGACCAGCGTGTTGCCCTGATAATCACAGTGCATCGGCTGATCGTAATCACCATAGCCTGCGTACTTGGACCACAGGGCGCCACGGGCGAGCATGATGTCGGTGGTGCCCAGGGCGCGTTCGACAAAATCCAGAATGTCGGGGTGAACGGCGATATCGCACAGCGCATCATCCGTGAAGGGGAATTCACGCTGCAGGAAATCGATTTCGTTGATCAGCCCGGAGTAGCGCTGCGGTGTCGCGGCGAGTTCTTCGGGGGATGGAAAATACGATGACATGCCTTTGCGTGCCCGCGCCAGTTCAGCGGCGGTCAGGAATTGGGGAACAACTGCATAGCCGTGGCGCAGCAGTGAACGCAGGTGTTTGTCATGGATTTTCACGGGATTATTTTAACCACCCGCAGGGCTGGTGACAGGATCAGGCATTTCCCCGTGTCGAATCGGTTATCCTGAAGGTCTGGTCAGCCCATCCGGGGATGATGATGGCTTGTTCTTGATTTGCGGATGAGGATGCTCATGAGTGCTGTTTTGATGGCTGTATTAGCTGCTCTGATGAACGCTCAGGCTCCGGCGGAGCAGGACGCCGCCCAGCCTTCGGATGCGATGGTTCAGCAGATTCAGGAAGGATTCAATCGCGATAACCGCGCGGTGGCCAACGCGCTGGAACGCTGGGAAATTTTCGAATGGCTGGCCGACCGGCCTGTCCTTGAATCGGCTGTGATGCTGTCGCTGGTGATTCTGCTGGCGTTGGTGGTACATCTGATTGCCCGCTATGGCGTGATGCGAATCGTCCGCAAGGTACTCCGCAAAGCCGCAGGCTGGTGGGGCGATGTCATCCACGATTCAGGCGTCCTGCATCGCATTGAACTGCTGCTGCCTGTGATCGTGCTGGAGCGCGGGATTCAGCTGGTCCCCGGGCTGTCAGATGACTTCCGACTGTTCCTGACGCGCCTGTGTCTGGCCACCATCGTGCTGCTGGTGGTCATGGTGTTTGGCGCGTGTCTGACGGCGATCAACGATATCTACGCCCGCTACCCCATTGCGCGTGGCAGGCCGATCAAAGGCTATCTGCAGGTCGTCAAGCTGCTGGCGTACATCGCGGCGGGCATCATGATGATCACCGCGCTGCTGGGGCTCCAGCCCTGGTGGTTTGTCAGTGGCATCGGTGCGATGATGGCCGTCATCCTGCTGATCTTCCGCGACACGCTGCTGTCGCTGGTGGCAGGCATTCAGCTGATCAACAACGATCTGGTGCGCGTGGGCGACTGGATCGAAATGCCCCAGTTTAATGCCGACGGCGATGTGATCGACATCTCGCTCCATGTCGTGAAGGTGAATAACTGGGACAAGACGATGACCGTCATCCCGGCGCACAAGTTTCTGGATCATGCGTTCAAGAACTGGCGCACGATGCACGAGCAGGGCGGCCGACGTATCAAGCGATCAATCTTCATTGATATGTCCACCATCCGCTTCCTCACGCAGGATGAGATTGCCCGCTTCAGCCGCTTCAAGCTGCTCAAGCAGTACATTCAGGACAAGAGCAACGAGATCGCCGCGTACAACCAGCAGCACTGCCCGGCCGATGCAGCTGATGTGATCGCCAACGCCCGCCACCTGACCAACATCGGCACGCTGCGGGCGTACATCGCCAACTACCTGCGTCAGCATCCGGGCATCCGTCAGGACATGACGTTTCTGATCCGTCAGCTTGCCCCGACGCCGCAGGGCCTGCCTCTGGAAATCTACGTGTTCACCAACGACACGCGCTGGCCTTTCTATGAAGGCATCCAGGCCGACATCTTCGATCACATTCTGGCCATTACGCCGGAGTTCGGGCTGCGGATTTATCAGGAGCCTTCGGGCATGGACGTGCGGTCGCTGCGTAAGCATGGCGACGTTCCCGCAACGCCTGCAAACCTGCGTCCGCTGGGGTTGTCGGGTCCGTCTCAGGGCTGAGCCGGCGTGCTGTATAATGAGGGCACGCCTTTAACGAAAGCTTTTTTGCGTGCTTCGACTGACTGATATTCAACTGCCCCTGGATCACCCTTCTGAATCCCTGGCAGCCGCGGCTGCGCGCCGACTCAAGCTCAAGCCTGAGCAACTGCGACAGGTCAACATTCACAAGCGTGCGGTCGATGCCCGTCGTCATGATGCGCTGGCCTTTGTCTATACGCTGGACGTGCTGGTGGATGACGAACCAGCCGTGCTCAAGCGCCTGGGCGCGAATCGACATGTGTCCATCGCGCCCGACATGACCTATCGCTACGTTACCCACGCGCCGGCCGATCTTAAAGATCGGCCGGTTGTCGTAGGGATGGGGCCCTGTGGCGTCTTTGCGGCGCTCATGCTGGCCCGCATGGGATTCAAGCCGATTGTGGTTGAGCGTGGCAAGATGGTCTATGAACGCACACGCGATACCTTCACCCTCTGGCGCAAGAACATCCTCAATCCCGAGTCGAATGTTCAGTTCGGTGAAGGCGGCGCAGGAACCTTCTCCGATGGCAAGCTCTACAGCCAGGTGAAAGACCCGCACTATCTGGGGCGCAAGGTACTTCAGGAGTTTGTCGATGCAGGGGCGCCGCCTGAAATTCTGTATGTGAACCGCCCGCATATCGGAACCTTCAAGCTCACGGGTGTGGTCGAGCATCTGCGCAAATCCATCATCGAGCTGGGTGGTGAAGTTCACTTCCGCAGCCGGGTGGATGATCTGCTGCTGGACAAAGACAGGCAGGTGCGCGGCGTGGTGCTGTCCGACGGCCGGGAGATTCACACGTCGCATGTGGTGATGGCCCTGGGCCACAGCGCACGCGATACGTTTGAGATGCTCCATCGTCAGGGCGTGTACATGGAAGCCAAGCCGTTCTCAATGGGCTTCCGCATTGAGCACCCGCAGTCGATGATCGACAAGATGCGCTACGGCCGATGCAATCCACATCCTGAAGTGGGCGCTGCCGACTACCGTCTGGTGCATCACTGCAGCAACGGCCGATCGGTCTACAGCTTCTGCATGTGCCCCGGTGGATCGGTTGTCGCGGCGACGTCGGAAACCGGTCGCGTGGTGACCAATGGCATGAGTCAGTACTCCCGCGCCGAGCGTAACGCCAACAGCGGCATCGTGGTGGGCATCACCCCTGAGTTGGACTATCCCGGCGATGTGCTGGCAGGTGTTCGCCTGCAGCGTGAGTGCGAATCACGCGCTTTTGAACTCGGTGGTAGTGACTACTGCGCTCCAGCCCAGCTGGTAGGCGATTTCCTGGCCGGCCGACCTTCCACACAGCTGGGCGAGGTTCAGCCTTCCTACACGCCAGGCGTGAAACTGACGGACCTGTCTACCGCACTGCCTGCGCCGCTGATCGCCGCGATCCGCGAAGCGCTGCCTGCGTTTGATCGCAAGATTCGCGGCTTTGCCCGTCACGATGCGATTCTCACTGGCGTGGAGACACGCACCAGCTCGCCGGTGCGCATCAAGCGCAATGAAGCGTATGTCAGCCTGAACACGCCGGGGCTCTACCCGGCCGGCGAAGGCGCTGGCTACGCAGGCGGGATTCTCTCGGCGGCGATGGATGGCATCGAAGTGGCCCAGGCGGTCGCGCTGAGTATGGCCGGGAAGGCTTGAGCAGACCGACCATCGTGCGGCGGACGCTCCAGCAGATGGGTCTGTTCCTCGATGATCTTTCCCTGCATGACCTGACCCCGGCGGGCTGTCAGGTCGATGCCCAGTTCCACAGACTTCTGATACCCCGGCCTGAAGGGCAGGCGGTGTGAGATGGCAGGCGGCTCGGCGGGAAGCATTCATCGAGCTTGATCACGGATCCACGTAGTGGATGCTGCCCCAGCCGCCGAGGTTGCCCGATTCATACTTGCGCGTCTCGGCGTGGCCGTCGAGGAATGAGAAGTTGACGTTCGTGCCATGACGGAACGGCGCAGGGTTGGTCAGTGCGGGGTTGATGTAGGTGGAGGTGGGGTCGTATTCCACCCCGATGCGCCAGCGGTACATCTGCTGGCCACCGGCGATCGCTTCATACACGCGGCCATTTGATGCGGAATTAAGGCGGCTGCCCGTGCCATCCGCAAAGCCCATGACGCGCGTGGGCTTCTGGATCAGCCCGAGCTTGCGCCATTCATTCTTCGTGCCCGGGGCGCACTCAACAGTGTTCCAGCCCGCGCCGGTCATGCCATGGCCGCCAAAGATTTCCTTGATGGTGCTGTAATGCGCCAGTGATTCACCTGCGTGATAGACCGTCAGCGTTCCGGGAGAGTAGGCGCTGTAGACCGTCATGGGCACTTCCGGGCAGAAGCGGGCATCGCGTATCCCGGGCGGAATCTGATTAGGCCAGGCCGGGTTCACCACGCCATGCTTCGTCATTAATCCCGTGCGTACCATTCGAGTGGCCCAGGTGACGCTGACCGCCGCATCCTGCTCGTAGTAGATATCGCCGGGTATGCCCGTGCCAAAGGCAGGGAGATAGTCCCTGGAGGCATCGACGTACATGCTGTTGAAGATGGCTATCTGCCTGACCTGATTCAGACACACCGATCGCCTGGCGGTCTTGCGCGTGGCCCCAAGAGCAGGCAGCAGCAGGGCGATGAGCAGGGCAATGATCGAGATGCACACCAGAAGTTCCACCAGCGTGAAACCCCCGGGAGATAATCTGGCTGGCTTCATCGAACAGTTCCTTTCAGCTTCAGCATGCGGCCGAGGTTGGCCTGATCCCCCTGCGCCGATCGAAAAGTCCTGACTGCCTCCAGGCGAACACCGGGCAGGGGCGATACTGGTGTAATTATAAATCATGTATAAAGCAGATGATGCGTATATTTAGTCTTATGCGCCTGTCAAATGATCCGCGGTTTGGGGTGGCGGAGTCTGGCGTTGCAGGCTGGTCGGAGTTTTAACCAGCAACGAACACATGGTTAAAGGTGATGCTGTGGCAAGGGGCTGCGGGTTCTGATAAGGTTCAACCGATTCTGGTCCGACGGACCTTCCAACCTTCGACAGTCATGAACACCGACGACGACGATATACGCCTTTCTTCCTTGAATCGCCTGCTGATACCCCTGCCCATACAGGCCGCTGGAGTCATCCCGCGAGCTGTCTGCTGGCATGACAACCGAGTGATTGTCAGACGACTGTAGCTGGCCCGGGCCCGCTGGAGCCGTGCTTTTTCTGCATCCCTGATGTTGTTGTGATCAGGGACCAACGACAGTCATCTGGAGAGTGAATACGTCATCATGGGTTTATTCGAGATCGTCATCATTCTGATCATGCTGGGCTTCAACAGCCTGTTCGCCGCTTATGAGCTGGCGCTGGCATCAGTGAACATCAACAAGCTCAGGCAGCTGGCGGAGGAAGGGAAGAAGGGGGCGGCTGCGGCGCTCTCCATGAAGAACCGCATGGAGGCCAGCCTGGCGGTGGTACAGATCGGCATCACGCTGGTGGGGGCCATCGCTGCAGCCACCGGCGGTGCGGGGGCTGAGGAGAAAATCTCCCCGTGGATCACCAGCCAGTTCAATGTGCATGGCAAGCTGGCCGATCTGCTGGCCATCACCGTGGTGGTGCTGCCTCTGTCGGCTTTCACGATTGTGATTGGTGAACTCGTTCCCAAGACTTTCGCACTGCGCAAAGCCGAGTGGGTGTGTCTGAAGTTCAGCTATCCGATGAAGCTGTTCCTGCTGCTGGTGTACCCGGCCGTGCTCTTTTTTGAGTGGATCACGCAGAAGCTCACCGGCCTGCTGATGAGCGGCCTGCCATCGGATCAGCAGCATATGAGCGACGCTGAAGCCGGTCTGCATGAACTGCGGGCCCAGGCGCAGATGCTTCGCACCACGCGCGTGATCGGTGCGCAGGAAGAACGCATCATCCTGGGTGCCAGCAAGCTCTCGCGTCAGAAGGTGCGCGATATTCTCGTGCCCGCGCAGGATATCGTCATGCTCTACACCGGCGACACGCTGGCCGACCACCTCATCGTCGCCCATCTTGAAGCCCATACCCGTCTGCTGGTGACACAGCGCAAGGATGACCCGCAGGGCATCATCGGCTACGTCAACGTGAAGGAGCTGCTCTTCGTCGCCAAGACGCACCCTGAGACGCCGCACGTCGAAGCCATCACCCGGCCGGCGATGATGCTCGATCCTGATCTGACCGTCGGCGCGGCCTTTGCCCGCATGATGGCCGAGCACGCGCACCTGGCGCTTATCAAGGATGTCGCAGGCAAGGTCCATGGCATGATCACGCTTGAGGACATTCTTGAGGAAGTGGTGGGCGACATTCAGGACGAGTTTGATCGCCTGCCTCGCCACATCACGCCGCTGGGCAGGCAGTGGGTTGTCGGCGGCGGGGCTACCCTCCAGCGCATCCGTCAGGCGACGGGCCACATGGGGTTCGGCGCAGACTTCCCGCCTCAGACGCCGCTCTGGGAACTGGTCGACAAAGCCTACGAGCCTGTGGCCAAAGGCGGGGATGTTATCGTCATCGACAACGTCCGCATCCTGGTCCGCAAGGTCCGCAGGCAGAGCGTGTTTGAAGTGATGATTGATGTCCAGCAGGCCGTCTGATGGTCTGCAATCACCCGCGCCATTGAGCCGGCGACAATGCCTCCGCCATAGTCATTGCCTTTGTAGCGGGGGATGATGCGGCTAATCTTTCATGAACACTTCCAGGACCGGGATTTCAATCCCGTCAGGCTCGCGCTTGGGCAGGCGGAGCATTACGCTGGTCTGATCCTTGGCGCGGGCATGGGTGATGCCCATGGTGTACTGGCTCACTTCCTTGCCCGGCCGAACCACCTGCCAGTGCACTTCGCTGGCGTTGTGAAGCAGCTGAACGTAGGCCACGCGATCGGCGTAGGCTTCACCATCGAGTGCGAAATGCTGATAAGGCCAGTTCAGCAGATGCACGTACAGCCTCCTGGTGTCAGGATTCCATGTGAGCCTGCAGTCGCGCGGACAGGTGAACTCAGGCGGCGCCTGTGTGCAGTTGTAGATCGAGCGGCTGTGATGATGCATCCACTTGCCAATACCCTTGAGACGATCCATCGCACGATGATCAATTTCGCCTCGACCTGTCGGTCCGACGTTGAGCAGCAGATTGCCACCCTTGCTCACGCAGTCGATGAGCGTGGTGATCAGCTGACGCACGGAGCGCCAGTCCTGCTCATCGCGGTGGTAGCCCCACGATCCTGAGAACGTCTGACACGCTTCCCACACGACGGGAACCTGCTTGCCTTCGTGCTCAATGGTCACCCATTGGCGAGGCTGGCCCTGCTCGGGCGTGACCATGTCGCCCCCTGAGAGGGGGATGGGCATGTCCAGACGGTCGGTGAGAATGATGTTGGGCATCAGCTCGCGCACCAGGGCGTAGAGCTTTTCGCTCTCCCACGCCTCACGGCCTTTGCCCTTGGCAAAGTTGGTGCGATCGTTGAGGTCGGGGTAGGAGAAGTCGAACCAGAGAATGTCGACCGGGCCGAACTCGGTGAGGAGCTCGCGCACCTGATCGCGCAGATAAGCCGTGTAGCGCATCTGGTCGCGGCCCTGATTGATATCACTGGTGATGGGCTGGCCATCCGGCCCGATCTTGCCAGGCAGCAGATCACGCAGCGGGTGGTTCTTATCCACCCAGAAATCCGGATGATGCCAGTCGATCAGCGAGTGATAGAACCCTGTACGCAGCCCACGCTCGTTGAACGCCTTGACCATCGGCCGCAGCACATCTTTCCCATAAGGCGTGTTAGTGGCTTTAAAGTCGGTATGCTTCGAGTCCCACAGCGCAAAGCCTTCGTGATGCTTGGTGGTGATCACGAAGTACTTCATGCCGGCGTTGGCAGCTGCATCTGCCCAGACTTCCGGGTTGTAGAGATCGGGATCAAAACGCTCGAAGTACTTGCGATAGACCTCCGGGCCCATCTTCTCGATCATCTGAATCCATTCATGCCGGGCCGCCAGGCTGTAGAGCCCCCAGTGAATGAACATCCCGAATCGATCTTTCACAAACCACGACGTGTCACCAGGCGTTGGAAGGGTTTCAAGCATCCGATTGAATCCTTGGGGTTATGGGCGTCACACCGCTTGCTGGCAGTCATAACAGAGTTGAGAGTGTCTCGAAATCCATCAATACAGTTGATACGGGCGTTTGAGCGATCCTCCGGTCGTACAGACAAAGATCATTCCCTCTGCAGCTGATAGCGTACTTCATGCACGGTAGTCATGGCTCGGAACAGATGGTCGCCCCAATGGAACTCGTAATGCAGTCGCCACTCCCAGGCTGCGGTTTCGCGTCCTTGTGGCGTACCTGACTGCCAGTGATGCAATCCCATTTGTAAATCGTGATAGATGTCGGCCAGGTCATCCCAGAGCATTTCAGCGCGGGTGGCATCCTGAACATAAAGCCGGGTTGGCCGCTCTTTGCGCAACGCATCAATGAACAGACTGTACTCCTGCGCCACCTCCGCACACGCCTTCCCGCGACGGACACGATCAGGAGGATTGGTCTGCATCTGAGCTCCCGGAGAGGATCAGCAGGGAAGCCGCTCATGTAGCGTCTGCTGGGATCGCTTTCTCCTGTTATACCTTCACGCTTCAACTTTGCGGGCTTTACTGTTTCAGGCCCATTTCTTCCAGGCGGACGCGGGTGATGGCCATGTCTTCCTTGCTGATGGAATAGAGCGTGTAAAGCCAGCCATCGTGGATGATGGAACTGGTATACGCGTAGCCATGGTTTCGGCCGGCGACGTTGGCAAAACGGAACTGACTGCGAGATTCTGTCCGCAGGGCAAAGGCGCGATCAAAGACCAGGCCCTCACTGCTGATGGAAACCGTCAGCGGGTCACGCCGGAGATAGACGGCTTTATCCAGTGGCGCATTCTGACTGCCTATCAGTAGTACTGCCCGGGTCGACTCCATAAAGATGTCAGACGCGCTATCTGCTGATGCAGTCCACCATGGAAAAGTGACCTCAACGTCTGATCTCC